>ERZ795059.2271-NODE-2271-length-20095-cov-14.431737_pt1 | contig 20095 bp, 17 predicted proteins | sample MGYA00375143_ERZ795059 | MGnify/ENA primary metagenome ERZ795059 (study PRJEB30188, sample SAMN05720168) | activated sludge metagenome | isolation source: Anaerobic digester | place: USA | collected 2015-01-07 ... | reverse complement strand
GAGGCTCATGATGTTGAACAGGCATGGGTCTAAACCCTCAAAAAATCAGCGTAATTTGCGTGACAATCTGCCTAATCTGCGGGAAACTCTCAACCTGCGTGAAATTAGCCCTGTCGCTCTGATCGCGGCCATGGACCGCAACCGGGTCATCGGTAAGGACGGCAAGATGCCCTGGCACCTGCCTGAAGACCTGCACTGGTTTAAAACCAACACCCTGGGCCATCCTGTCCTGATGGGCAGGAGGACCTTTGAATCGCTACCGGGGCCCTTGCCAGGCAGGCTGAACCTGGTGCTCAGCCGCGACGCTTCCTACACCGTCCCGCCTGGAGTAGTGAAGTGTTCCAGTCTAGAAGACGCCTTTGTGGCCCTTCAGCAAGGTGCTGCGGAGTCGCTGACTGCCGGGCTTTCCCATCCCCCCCTGTTTGTGATCGGAGGGGCCACTCTCTTCTCCCAATTCCTGCCTCAGGCAGCTTTTCTATACTTGAGCCTGATCGATGCCGACTATGAGGGCGATACCTGGTTCCCGGAGTATAACTCACTGGGATGGAATACCTTGTATGAGGAACGCATTGTATCTGCCAGCGGCATTCCAATCTCGTTCCTGATCATTGAACGGAACCAGTAGGGCAGCATATCGGACCCATACCTCAGAAAAGCGATTTGGGTCGGGCTTGGTCTGACTATCCCTGGGCTGTACTGATTGGGAAGAGGCCAGAAACTGGACCACGTGCTTCTGATAGGGTGTCACCACCGGTTAATCCAGCGCTCCGGCTGAGTTCCGGGACCTCCTTAGTCTTTGCGGTGATGGCAGGTCAGCCACAGCTCCGCGGCTTTTACCACAATCTCCATATAGTCAAACGCTTCATCCAGGGTCTTACCAAAACACAGCAAGCCATGCTTTTGCCAGATCATGGCGTTACGCTCACCCAGACAGCTCGCGCTCGCCTCTGCCAGTTCAATCGATCCGGGTGGAAAGGCTGGACAGCAACATACTCCTTTTGCCAGATATAAAGGCAATTCCGGCAATAATTCCGCCAGTTCCAGATTGAAAAGTGTTTCATCCTGGAAAATCGGCAAGTGGGATATAGCGATCACAGAAGCGGGATGAGCGTGCAGCACCACCCTGTTATCATTGCCTTGGGCTCTGAAGATCTGGTGCAGCTTGAGGTGGGCGCTCCACTCCGAAGTTGGCTTTGCCTCTGGGGACAAGCTGTGCCACTGCTCCGCCTGGGCTTCGATCAGACAGAGAGACTGCATGGGGTCATCGGCTATCTGGCGATAACGCGATCCTGTCCTGGAAACCAGATAAGTGATCGGGGCCAGGGGATCATCACCGTAGTCTGTCAAACGGATGGAGACGTTGCCAGCGTTGGCTTCCGCCCAGCCACGCACCCAGATGCGGGTGCCGATATCGGAAAGCTGGGAGATCAGTTCCTGGTCCGGGAGTGGGGCAGAAGCATCCCAAGCTGTATGCATCTGAAGCACTCCTTCAATGATAGCCCGGCCCCAGGAAATCGCCAGCTTGGGATCATCATGGCGAACCGTTTCGTCGGTCAGAGTGATACCGGCCGCTCCATCCAGAACGGCAAATGCGATATCGGAGACATCCGATCTGGAAGGAACCCGATCATAAAACAGCGAGGGCAGCATCTGGGTGGCGATATACACCGCTTTGCCGTGGCGCTGGGCTTGTCTGATCAAGCGTCTCTGGGCCAAAGGAATTTCCCAGAGCGGGATCTGAGAGCCCAGGTCTCCTCTGCCCAGGAGCAGAATATCTGATTGGCTGATAATCTCATCCAGATTTGCCAGCGCGGTTTTGGTCTCGATCTTGACCACCAGGGCGGGTTTATGATCTTTTGCCAAAGCGTGGATAAACTCGCGCGCCTGGATGATATAGTCAGGGTGATTTATGTGAGAGAGCGCGATCTGGGCGATCTGGTGCTCCAGCGCGAAGCGGATCAAGCCCTTATCTTTATCTGTCAGTGAGTTCGCTTCAGACGGTAGGTCTGGAAAGCTGAGATGAGCGCTCGCGCGCGGCTTTCCTCCTCTGGTCACGCAAAGCTCGGCCCCGTCAGGCTTCAAGCTGATGATCCCGGCCTCGATCTGTCCATCCTGAATCAGCACTCTCATTTGGGGCCTCAAGAGGTGCCAGTCATTAAAATCCGTGTGATAAGCTCTGGTATTATTGCCGATTTCCAGGGTCTGGCCATCCTGGAGCTCATGCTCCAGAGCGTAGCCATAGATCCTGTATTCAGGTCCCGGGAGGTCCAGCATCACTTTCACAGGCAGTTTAGACAGTTTTTGGAGTACCTCTTCAAGGTCCGCTTGATTAAAATGAGAGGCATTCAACCTCAAGATGTCCACACCCGCTATGATCAGTTCAGCGAAGTTCTCAGCCATGATCTGGCTGGGTTTGAAAGTGGCGATCAGCTCTATGTGACTTGCTTTGATCTCTTAGTCTCCGTTGGAATTACGTTCGCGGCAAATGCGCTCGACTTCACGGAAATTGACCTTACCGCTGGCCATCATGGGGATGTCTTCGATCACGTAAAACTGCCGGGGGATTGCGATTGAGGGCAGTTCTTTCTTGAGCTTGGCTAGCACGGATTTCATGTCAAAATCTCCGTTGGCCACCGCCGCCACCACATCCGCGCCTTTGGTGGGATTGGGAACATCCACTACGCAGCAGATCACTTCTTCCGGTAAAAGCCGGCTGAGTACATCTTCGACCTTGACCAGAGACACCATTTCGCCGCCGACTTTCACAAAGCGTTTCAATCTGCCGCGATGCCAGAGATAGCCATCTTCATCGATAATTCCGATATCGCCGGTATCATACCAGCCGTTACGGATCCTCAGAGAGGTTTCTTCCAGATCACCCAGATAGCCTTCCATCACCAGATCGCCCTTCACCATGATCTTGCCTTCCTGATTGGGGCCCAGGACTTTGTCGGTATGGATGTCGACAATCCGGACATGGACACCAGGTATGGGCTTTCCAATGGAACCGGTCTTGTGGACGCCGGGATAGTTTGAAGAGATGACCGGGGAGGTCTCGGTGGCGCCGTAACCTTCAAAGACAGTGATATTGTGTTTATGCAAAAAGCCTTCGTAAACCTTCATGGGCAGCTTGTCGGCCCCCGCAATGGCAAAGCGGATGCTGGCATAGTCACCAGGCTGGGACTTTTGCAGATATCCATAGAAGAATGAGGGAGTGGCGGTCATGAAAGTGACCTTGTACTCTCTCACCAGATCGCTGATAGTCTTATATTCCAAGGGATTGGGATAAGTGACCATGGTAGCGCCCAGGATGGTCGGCAGCCAGAAATTGGTGGTGAGGCCAAAAACGTGGAAGAGCGGCAGCATGCAGATGAAAGTGTCCGTGTGGTCCAGCCTCACCATCTGCGGAACGGCGTCCACATTGTGGAGGATGTTGCGGTGGGAGAGCTGTACCGCTTTGGGTTCTTTTTCACTTCCACTGGTGAAGAGGATCACGCTCACTTCGCTGGCGGGACCGCTGTGTACCATGCCTTTGAGGATGCTGAAGGGCAGCTTGGAAATCAGGGCCGCCTTGAGCTTGGCAACAGCGGTGACTGAGGCCAGGATATCCTCCACGAAGACCATGTGGTCGATAGCTTTGAGGTCAAGCTTTTCCAGCAGTTTGCGAGAGGTCAGGATGGTCTTGAAATTGCACTTTTCTCTGGCGTAGCGGCAATTGTCCAGCGCGCCGGTGGAGTAATTGATCATGACGGGAATTTTGCCGTTCATAAGGGTCCCGATCACGCCCAGCATGCAACCCATGGTGGTGGGAAGCATAATGCCGACATACTTGTCTTTGATCTTGCCTATGTGTTCTTTCAGGATCAACGAGGCGATCAGCATGCGTGAGTAGGTATAGTCTTTGGAGGTCGCCTTGTCATAGACGGCGATCCTGTTTCCATGTTGTTTTGCGGTTTGGATAAAGCGTTGGTGTAATTGCAGCATTCAAAATCTCCAGGCAGATAGTTCTATGTGCCAGGCAACAAAAACCATCTGGAATAGTTAATCAGTTCACACTAATTGTGTATGGCATTCAAGCAAAAGCCGTGCCATGCGGTAATAAAACTTGGATTTCCTTTAGTTGATGATATGCAGCCAGTCCTTGAGGAGGAATTCCAGCCTGCCGATCAACAGAGACACGCGCGCCATGACGGTATACCCAAAAGTGGCACCGAAGCTAATCATGAGGAAATAGACCCCGATTTTGGAGGGGATTTTGGCCAGGCCTTCCTGCTTCTTGCTAAAATAGAAGAAATACACCCCACAGAGCGTCCCGATGATCACCATCAGGTTGCCGATCACCTCTGGAATGGATGCGTTGGCAAAAGGATTAATCATTGTAGCGCCAACCTGGTTGATCAGGTCGCTTTTCAAGTATCGCAGCAGACTGATGGCGGCACTGGTGCCGATCACGATAGCCAGGGGATAACGACTGATCCACTGGGCCTTGGGGACGATGCGGGTGAGCATCATCAATCCCAGCGCGAAAGGTATCAGCAGGATCAGATTGCCGCCAAAGTCCGAAAACAGCTTGGTAAACAGATTGGGCAACAGAGTGGTGTAGATCACATAAATCAATCCGTAACCCGCTGAGAGACCGACAAATATCTGTTCAGCCAGCTTATAGAAAGGGTTGTCCTTGTAGAGGAAGCTAAAGATGCAGAAGGTGAAAAAGGCAGCCAGCCAGATTCCGATTACTTGCATGATCTCAGGCATTGTTACCTCCAGGTTTGGGAGCGGCGGGGTTTCTGCGTCTCCAGGCTTTGATGTTGCCGAGGGCGATAAAGAGCAGAATCACGATATGGGCCACGGACTGAGCGTCCATCTTGGTGGTGGCGGGCCCTTTTTTATCGATCAGCATCTCATATTCCGAGGCGGCTTTGAGGCCACCGAGGAGACCGGTAAGCTGATGCTGATCGTTTACATATGGCAAAAATCCCGGAGCGCTCACAGCCGTGGTGCCGCCCGTGACGGGAATTTTATGGACGTCATGGGCGATCATGATCCACTCTCTCAGTCCCGGCACGCCTGAGGACAGAGAAGAAATCCAGGCCAGGTCTTTGAGGTTTCTGATGTCCTTGAGCATGGGGAGCTTATCCCAATCGGTGCCGGATGAATCTTTGGGGTAAACGGATTTAATATCTGAGCCCAGGGCCTGAATTGTGACCAATCCGCCTACTTTGTAGCCCAGATTCACATAGTCGATACCGTATTGTTTATCCTTGAAAACGGGATTCTTCAACGCTTCCTCAAAACACTGGGCAGCCATCTGAGGCCCCTGAGGCCACAGGGCGGTGGCGATCACTTTCTGCCCTTTCGACCAGGCATGTTCGATCTGAGCTACTGCCATGGGATGCAGTTCTGTGATAGTGGAGGCTTCATAATCGAAAGAGATCAGCCCATAGCTGCCGGCCGCGGTGTCATCTACCAGCTGGTGGGCCGCCCTCACAATAGGAGAAACCTCGCTCGTCCAGCCAATCGGCCAGATCAGGGGAATCATCACGGCCAGAAACACAATCCCGAAGATAACGCGGCGTTCTGTGTGGGAGCTGGTGTTCACGCTCATTTGTCGCCTCCCAGATAAGAGCGCTCGATACCCAGAATGATTCTCAGGCCGCTACCGATGATCCCAAGCGAAGCGCTGATCATGATGGCCCGCTGGGCCGCGGAATTGGGGTATTGCATGATATAATCGGCCAGGTTGGGCAGGTGCCAGAATTTGAGGCTGTCTGGCAGCCAGCCCGTCAACATGGTCCCAAATCCCGTGCGGCCGAGTATTACAATTACGGCGGCGATCATCAGCAGATTGGATTCCAGAGTGCGGATAATAAAAGCCCGGTAGGCCGCGGAAGCGATAAAAAAGGCCAATAGCGAAAAAATCGTGGCGGACAGGGGCACAAAAGCGTTATCGTAAAGATAGTCAAAGGGTTTCTTGCCCAACCAGGAGCTCACCAGGCTGCCCTGTCCCAGCATCCCAGGCCGTTCTTCCATTCCCCACAGGGCTCCCATCAACACCATCAGCGCGAAGCTGATCATGCCGGCCAGATAATATTGCCAGTCCTGGCTTTTAGAACTGATCCTGGAGGCGTTCATGCTGAGCAGAGATATCAGCCCCAACAGCATGGCAAATCCCGATATGATCATAAACCATTCTTGGAGGGTGTCTACAATCGCGCTGAACGGACGGTGAGGGATAAATTCCGAGAATAAGACCACCAGACCGGCGATGAATGCCAGGATCAAAGGAAGGTTGCGTTTCATGATCCAGCTCCCATTAAAAACGTTTTAAACCATCCCAATCCAGCAATTTCAAGGGCTACTCCGATCAAGATCAGGATGATTACTAAAAGTTTGCCAAAGTCATGGCCCTTGAGGCTACCAACCTGTTGAGGGTCTCTGGAAAGGTAGGCCGAGGCGGCAAAAAGCTCTTCTCCGATCAGAGTGTAGTCGCAAGAAACCACAAAGAACGGCAATTGGTGAGCATTGGCCGTTCCGGCTGTCTGAATGGCACCAGTACTGAGACCGGTTTCCGCCAGGATCAGAGATTCAGCGTAGAACGATCCTAAAAAGAAATTAGCGGCGGGTTGCTCTCGCACGATGATTCCATCGATGCCGGCCACATAGCCAAACTGATCGTCGGTGAGGTAAAAGACACGGTCTTCCTTGTAGGAATCAGCTCTTCCAGCTTTGAGATAGGCTTCTTTGACCACTTCTCTGGCAGCGGAAAGCACCATCGCAAAACGACAGGGAACGATCAGTTCGGTATCGTATTCCGCGGCCCGGGTGGCCAATTGACCCAGGATGGAGAGGCTGGCGATTGTTTGAATGTCATCCAGCTCAGAAATCCCAGGAACAAAGAGGATCGGCTTGCCTTTTTCAGTGGCACGGCCGATGGCTTCTTCCATGGAATCAAGACCTCCGATCCTGCGGATAAAAAAGTCCTTTCCACGTCTGGCAGCCAGGATGTAATAGACAATCGCGCTGCCGATGATCAGAAAGAGCAGCAGATAGGCGAGTCTGTCCATATAAAACCAGTTTTCTTTGGGTTGGGCCAAAGCGCTGAGAATAATGCTGTCTCCACTGGCTTTCTGATAGGCTATCATCCGATATCTGTATTGCTTGTCCGGGTTTAGGTCACCATCGGTATAGGAACCCTCCGGGCTGTAAGAGGCCTCCAAATCTACGAAAAGTCCCAGAGAATCAGCTTTCTGCAGCCGCAGGGAGTCAATTCCTGCAGGCAGCTTCCAGTCAATAATCAGGCTTTCACCCTTGTCCCAGGGTTTGTCAATCACAGCCAGGCTAGCTTCTGAAATATCTGGAGGCACGAGTCTGGTGGCCGGGACAATTGCATCGGGAGCTGCCTGCGCTCCTAGGGCCAAGGAATGAAGTGCCAACAGGAGCACAATAATCGCGAAACGCGTCATATCCACCTCTGAGAATAGCTCATAAAAATACAAAACCCGGCCTGGTTGTGACGCAGGCCGGGAACATCATTAACCTGAAACGGTAAAGTGCGATTACCTTGGGCATCGCGACTATTGCTGCCAGGCGGCTTTAATCTGGTCGGTGGCTTCTATCAGCTGTTGGAGCTGCTCTTTGCTGTAGGTTTTAGTGGTATCGGCGTTGAGGATGTCCTTCACTTTTTGCACCAGTGGGACGGCAGCCTGGTAGGGAGCGGAATCTTTTATGGCAGGGGTGGAGACCAGACCGAAATTGGCACTCAGGGAATTCCAGGTGCCTTTTTGGTTCACTGCGCTCGTATTCTCTGCCTTGTAATTGTTTGCCAACAAACGGGATACATTGCTCAATGCTTCGGTCCAGCCACCCAGGATCATCAGTGTATAATGTTCATAATTCTCAAGCTCCCAGAGCTTGTCTTCCACAGATTTCTTTACCTGGTCCAGAGAAGCATCCAGATCTTCCCATTTCTCTTGCGCGATCAGGGTACTGAGGTTAGCGCCCATGCGGTTGATCTCGTCCTCTAAGTTCAGGAGAGTGGTAAGATTCATCATCTCCTGAGAGATCTCAGTCAGCTTGGCCTTGTTTCTGGCTTTGGCGGCCATAACCGCGTCCGCGGTCAGGACTCCCAGCGCGAAAGCGTTACGGGAAGCTTCCTGTTTGGTCTTAAAAAGTTTCTGGGGGATTACGGCGGAAAAATCCTTGGCCGGGACCTGGTCCAGAGTCCGAAACACTTCTTTAAAACTTGGCAGCGGGGCATAAGTAGCTACTTGCGCTTTGATCTCGTCATCGGGGAGCTTGGCAGCCTCTTTATTGCCCTTGCATGATACAATTGTCATGGCCAATAGAATCGCCATCAGGATCAGTAAAGTTCTCTTCATGTTTTCTCCTTTTACTCTTTAAAATAATACTTTAGCTTCAAGATGGTGATGAGGTTGAACCCCAGCACATACAGCAATATCATCAACACGTTGTAATTCCAGGTACGATGGATTTTACCCTTTATGAGCTTGTAGCTGGACAGGAACACATTGCGCCGATCAACGTGAAACTGGCCGTCCATGAGGCCCACGCTGGCGTTCAGATTGGCGTTCGTCACCTTGGTTGGGTCCCATTTATCAGCCACATAATCGCGTTGATTGGAGATTCCCGCGATCAGCTTTCTATATTGGGCAGCATCAAGACGATTATCTTTGAACATGGCATTATATGTCAACCGCTTTTTTTCGATCTCTGCCAGTTTACGGTGGAAAACAGTGTTTTTGGCGTAGGCGGTGGTGAGACCTTCGAAAATCCAGCGGGATGGGATCAACTGAACCACTTCGGGAACAGGGTGTCGCTCCAGGAGTGTGAGGCGCCGGTTCATCCGCTCATATTCGATCACCGCGCCTCCCAGGATGATCTGGGGGATCAGGAGGAGCGGTAGCAGGTTGATAATGGATTTGTTGTCTTTGAGAAAGGACGATACCGTGAGTCCCAGTGAAAATCCCACTATCGAGGTGAGCAGCAGGTAAAGGATGCTGATACCCCACATACCTTTGATCTCAAGCACCAGAGACGCTACCAGGACATAAAGCAGCACCTGCACCAGCGAGAAAAACGTGAGCGCGATCAGCTTGGATGCCAGATAAAAACTCACCTTGAGGTTCATGAGTTTTTCTCTGAGGATAATCTTGCGTTCCGAGAGGATTTCTTCCACGCTGTTGGACATGCCCATAAACATGAAGGCGATGATCGAAACGAAGATAAAGATGCCAATGTTGTTGTTGTCGTTATAGTTATAAGGTCCCGATCGAGGGGTATGCCGTAGAATGAAAGAGATCACCAGCCCCAGCAGGGGGGCTTCCACAAAAGTGATGAGGTTGTTGGTTCGGTTGCGGAGCTTCATAGTCAGGCTGCGGGTGATGAAAGCCAGTAAATGAACAAGTCTGCTGCGAAAATCCAGCTTGCGGTGTCGTCGTTTGGGGATGCTGGTCCGGGCAGGTGGATCAGCCGGCTCCAGCTGGATTATCTCAAAGAGCATCTTGCGTTTATATTTATCTCTCCAATATTCGGGAGGAAACTTCCGCTTTACTTGCAAGAGCTTGTTTACCTGTTCATAGACCGGGGCGTTGCTGTCGTCGTATTGAGGATAGGTGATTACTTCATACATGTAATCGGAGTTGTGAAGCTGCTTTTTGCGCTCGATATCTTCCCGGCGGTAGCCAAGCTGGGCCAGTTCGTAATCGAAGTAATCGAAGCATTCATCCGGAGGGCCAAAAAAAGCCTGCCGGCCCCCCAGGTCCATCAAAAGCACCTGGTTGAATTTCCGGAACACGCTGCTGTTGGGCTGATGAATCGTGAGGATCACAATCTTGCCCTGCGCCGTGAGCAGTTTCAGGATGTCGATCACCTGTTCCGCGTCACCCCAGGAAAGACCGCTGGTGGGCTCATCGCAGACGATCACGGTAGGTTCAAAAAGCAGTTCCAGCGCGACATTGAGGCGTTTTCTTTCTCCTCCGGACAGCATCGTGCGGCGAGGCTCTCCCACCTGGGTATCTTTACGATGGCTGAGATTTACCTGATGAAGGAGGTTTTCGATCTTTTGCTTCAGCGAGGCAGCTGAGATATTGGGCAAGCGCAACCTGCCACGGTACCAGAGGTTTTCGTATACGGTCAGATTGGGATAGAGCAGATCATCCTGAGGCACGTAGCCAAAAAACTGTGAGTAATAGCTCAGATTGTTGTAAAGGACCTTGCCGTCGATCTTGACCTGTCCGTAGGTAGGTACGAGCTCGCTGGTAATCGTCTTTACGAGCGTTGATTTCCCACAGCCTGATTGGCCCAGGATGCCGATCAGTTCTCCTTTCCGGATGTTACAGGAAATACCGTCGAGGGCCAGCTTGCCATCCTGGAAATAGTGTTTGACGTCCTGAATCGTGAGGCTCTGCACCTCAAAGGGGGTCTCCACCAGATCGTAGAAGCCGTTGACGCGGAAGTTGCGGCGGGCGATGGTGAGGATGTCGGTATTGAGTTTAAACTGAGTGAGTTCCTTCACCCGCTGCTGATTGTGGAAGATGGTCCATCCACGCTTGGGGGGATGCAGGTAAAACTTGCCTTTTTCCACTTCAATTCTGGCAATGGCGCGCTCGGTCTCTACTCTGGAAAGATAGAAGAAATCCCGCTCGGCGATCAGAAACAGCTCCCTGGGCACCATCGTATCGATACCAATGCTGGAGCGCTCCCTGATCACGTCTCTCACTGTGAATTTGGCGTAACCCTGAATCTGCAGGACATCATCGTAAAAAAGCTCCAGTTTGCGCCCGTGTGCCAGCTCTTTGTCGTTGACGGTGATCGTTCCCCCGTTCACCAGAATCGAATATTGATGCCGGTGCCGGCTGATCAGGAAATCGTAGTCTGGCTTCTTGAACTCGATATCATCATCATCTTCGGCCACACGGTAGATTTTCCAGAGGCTTTCGATATCATAGGCCAGGCCCCGGACCTCCAACGTCCCTTCCGGTGGTAAAAGGATCACACAGGAGGGCTTGAGGTCCAGTCCGTTGAGCTTGCTCGTACATGAAAACGAGGTGGAAAGAAAGAGAGATTTATCGATGCCGAAGAGGATACAGTCCAGCTCCCCGATGCCGGGATCTTTGAACCGCATGTCTGCCAGAGAGGAAGATCCGATGCTCACATAGTCTGTAAACAGAGAGTCCTGCAGATGCTGATACTGGATGTCGTGCGGGATGGCTACACATTCCTGAATGCCTGATTCAAAATGGTCCATCAGCTCCACAAAAGGCTCGGGACTAAGCTCGAATTTCCTGCAAAGAGCGATAATCCCTGTAAGCTCGGAGATTTCTATGCTGTTGTCGGTATTGGCCAGAATAATGAGGCTGAGGATGATTCTGATCTTGTCCAGGACGTTCAGATGCTGGTTCAGATATTGACTGATCTGGCCAAAATCATCCTCAGTTTCCATGATGTTACGGACATACACTTCCCAGGAGATATTGACGTCCCTGAACAGGTTGATGAGCAGAGAATAGAGGATATCGATCTCAGAGGCTGATATTTGGTCTTCGGATTTGATCACATGCACATAGAGGCGCGTGATCATGTCGATGGTCTTTTTTAGCTGGCGATCACCAGGTTTGAGGTTTTTATCACTCTTTGGCATTATCTATCCAATGCGCTGCGTCCGGCACTCATCACATATATGGTATCGGCAAAATCGCTGATGTAGTTCAATCAAGGCTTGCTGATAGACCGCTTTGGAGTTGATCAGTTTCTGCTGGCGGGGATCAGTGTGATCGCTCATCATGCGGATCAGTTGATTGCCTGCCAGGCCGCGGTGTTTGAGATAGGCATCCCGGGTTTCCGCCATAAGCAAGTTGTCAGACGTTTTTTGGCCCCATAAGTAAAAGACCGGCAGACAGATGTTGACGTATATGGAACTCAAGACCCCCTGACCTGGTCTGGGCAGCATCTCTGCTCCCGGCAGCAGGGTTGAGCTGAAGAGCTCTGTAAAACCCTTTTCCCATTGTTTTTGAGTGCCTCGGGGATGCAACTCTCTGAGCAGCGAACTTAAAAGGCCATCCTGAGCGTAGCGGTGGACCATGGGTATCAATGCCAGCAACCGGTAAATGGGGTGATTAGCTGGGCGTATCCGAAAAAGCTGCCAGTCGATGGAAAGCCTTTCCCCAAAACGGTTTTGAGCTTGCCAGGCCTGCTGCAATATCTCGGTCAACTGATCCGGGACCAATTTCTGAGACTTGGCCAACAAGCCACTGGCAATAGTGTAGATGGCCAGGAGATCAATCATAGAGAGGCCTTCAGCGCTCCATTCGAGCATCCTGGCCAGGGGAATATCCTGGGCCAGTAACAGCATGGCAGTCTTGTTTTTATCATAACCCATGGCCTCAAACAGCCCTTCGTAGAGAATCTGGTCAAAACCGCTGAACATCAGTGAGGCATTGAACCTGTTGACCTTACCCAGAAACCTCTTGAGGCCAATATCGCGTAAGATCAGACCCAGCCTGTCGTTGTCCAGAGCGGACAACAAGTCGCAATAAGCTGGCCGGCCTTTAGGCAGGCGGGGTTGATGCTCGCGCAGCAGCTTGTCGATATCTTCACTGAGCTGTTCTTTCAGCTCCAGGATTTCAATTGCTTCACCATTCTCTTTGATGGTGTAATCGCGGCTGCTGTTGTGTCTGAAAACCACATGCAGAGCCACTTTGTTATAGAAATGATCTTCAGCATGATTGTGAGCATGCCAGTCGGTGGTGAGCTGATGGATCTCCACATCTCCTCTCACCGCGAGACCGTCAATCACGAGTCCTGAGTTTAGAAAGTCGGGTCCGCGATTGGTGTTGTATTGACCGCTGTATCCTACTCTGAGATGCTTCCCGCTCACTGTCACTAGTTCCATCTTCAGGTGCCCGCCATCCCAGATATGATGCAGAAACCGCTCATCCATTAGAAATACCGGTTCAACATCCGGTAGCGCTGACGTGCGGATGCCGATCTGGAATAGGTTTGAGGGCTGTATTTGATGGGACTGCTCAGGATTGATACCAGCTTCATGGATTGGTCTCTGCTGATCCGGGAGCAGCTTCTTCCATAATAGTAGAGTGAGGCGGTTTCTATTCCATAGATGCCCTTGCCCCATTCCACATAGTTCAGATAAAGCTCCAGCATGCGATTCTTGGTCATCAGAATTTCCATGATCACCGTTACCTGAGCTTCCAGGTACTTGCGCAGATAGTTTCTGTCCGTGGTCAGGAAGATGGTGCGGGCTACTTGATTGCTGATTGTGCTGGCGCCAAAACGGATTTTTCCGGAAGCCTTGTTGCGCTTCCAGGCCCGTTTTGCCTCTTCAATCGCAAAACCATAATGCCTGTAGAAATTGCCGTCCTCTACCACGATGGTCATATCGACAGTGGAATCAGGGATCTTTTCCAGGTCGATATATTCGCGTTTGTGCCAGTCAAAACCCCGAATCACATACCTCTGCAGCATCAAGGGAGTGATGGGGGGATTGACGAAGATGTAGAGCAGACAAAAAAACGCGACCACGGACCAAAAGGCAAGGTGGCAAAACCATAATAGCCTGATAAACCTGATCAGCCAGGGCCGGCGCTTTTTACCGGTCTGTGAGGAGGAGGAGAGTTTGCCCAAACGATGTCCCTAAGGGCTGACCCAGGAGGGCCAGCCAGGACTAAAGATCGAGAAGGGTTATTCTGACTTGTTAAGTTTGTTTACCAAAGCGGCGACGCGGGATTTGCGGCGGGAAGCGGTGCGCTTGTGGATCACGCCTTTCTTGGCGGCTTTATCGAGCTGGGAGTAGATCTTGTCCAGCAGAGCGGTTTTCTCAGGGGCAGGAAGCTCCGACTGCATCTGCTTGGAAAGGGTCTTAAGGGTGCGCTTGACATAGTTGTTGCGCGCCTGTCTCTTCTTATCTGTCTTCATCCGTTTGCGGGGTGCGGCATGTTGTGGCATGGTTACCTCTTTATGTTTATGTAGGTTGTGATACTGGCTGGCAGGGCAGTGGAAACAGTCTGTCAACCATTCACACAGCGCTTGAAGTCATTGGGGCCGGATAGATCCAACCCTGACTCTTCACAGCTCATTAGTGTTTGTCACGAAATTATATGGTTGCCTTTTTTGTCAATACCAATTTTTCAATGCAAGGCATCCAGCAGTATCCTGGATTGAGATTCTGAGCTCAAAGCTGAGATGTCTCTATCGTAGATCACCCGCTCGCCCAGGCTGTGTCTGCGAAGCAAATCCGCTATCCAGGCCTTGGCGGCAAGCACCTCGTCCCGGTCCACGCAAAGCCCAGCTTGATAAGTGCTTATCAGTATCTCGGCTTCCCCACCCCTGGGGCCGATGGCCAGGATGGGTACTCCCACCCCCAGGTATTCAAACAGCTTGGTGGTCAGCATGCCCTCAAAACCTTCGTAGCGATTGATCATCATAAGCAAAAGATTTGATCTGGCCATTTCGACCAGGGCTGTTCCATGCGGCAGATATCCGATTGTCTCAGAAATGTCCCCCAGGCGATCATCAATGGAGCGTTGTTGTTCCGGACTGAGCCTGGAGCCGATAAACCGCACCCTGATGCTTGGAAGTTCCCTGAAATCCGCGAGGATAGCAAGCATGGTCTCCAGGTCCTGCCCAGCGGTGATTTGGCCCACATAACTGATCAAAAAATCCTGAGGGCCTGGCGCAGTGATGCCAGCCGTGGGAATTGTCCCGGCTTCTTCTTTGGCTCTCTTGATCTCCTGGGGGTCGAAGCCATTCATCAGCAAGAGTTTCTTGCCCTCTGGAAGAGTGTTGAGCAGATAACGGGAGATCACCAGATTGAGATCCGCTTTGGCGCAGACAAGTCCTTCCATGTATTTATGAGCGCTCAGGCTAAATTGGGAGGGGGGATTGAGATTCAAGTAGTGGATCGTGCTCCAGGGATCGCGCCAGTCAGCTATCCACCTTAGTTTGAAGCTCTTTCTGAGTGGCAGCCCCAACAGGTGAGTGGAGTGGGGAGGACCTGTAGTGATCAAAGTCCTGATCCCACGTTCCTGTATGATAGCTTTGGCATCGCGATAAGCGGATGGATTCCAGAATATCCTGAGGTCTGGAATGATGAGATTGAGCCTCACCCAGATCAAGAAGCGCCTTAAGAGAGGGTCTTGCGGGCTGGATCTCAAATCGCCGTGAGGAAGCTCCGAGCCTTTGCCCAGCAGCAGTTTCCACAATCTGCCAAGCTTGGGGGCGGGAGTCCTGTGGATATTAAGTTCCGGGGGCAAGCTTGCCAATAGAGACTCATCCAGCTGAGGATAATCTCCCCCTGAGGTAGTCAAAACATGCACTTCCCATCCGGCCTTCAGCAAATAGGGCAATAACCTCAGCCAGCGTTGTACCGCGGCTCCACCACAGGGTGGAAAATAATAAGTGATCAGCAGCAGACGACGCTGGTTCATTAGCTTTCACTGGAGTTATGCAGGCTCTTGATAAAGTCTGCGGAACTATCGGCAGAAGCCAGCTTCCCAGAGCTATTGACACCAGGCCCGATAATGATCTTTCCCAGTCTGGACCAGCTGAACTCAACGCCTTTCTTGCTCACGTAGGGAGTCATTGTTTCATAGAGGGAGCCTTTAAAATACCTGATCAATTCGCGTGCCAGATCTTCCGGACGGGGTTCAGGGACAGCATTCACCAGCAGGCCCGTCCTGCCTTCATCCACATACTGCTCCAACCCTTCCAGCCGCGAGGCCAGGACTGGCAGATCAAACGCGTAACTTAGAGCGATAACCCCGCTTTGGGATGCACTGCGATATGGCAGCACACAGAGGCTGGCCCGTTGGAAAAATCCTGCCACCGATGAATCCGGGATATAGCTGAAATGAGCTTCCACCCTCGCTTCGATACCCAGCTCTCTGATCAATGCCGTGTAAGTCTGGTCGCTGCCATAGATCTCACCGGCGATCAGTAGTTTAGCATCTGGGACGGCGGTCAGAACGATCGGCATCGCTTTCAGGAGGATGTCCAGTCCTTTGTATTTTTTGATCAGGCCAAAGAAAAGCATTGTATGAGGTTCTCTGGCCATCGCCACATCAAGAGTCTGGAGGTATTGATCATAAACAGGATGAAATCCCAAGCTGGCCTTTGAAACTACGCGATTTGGCATCAGGGACCTGAGCTCGTTCAGAGTTGCAGTGGATAGACATATGATGTTGTCGCATTGCTCCAGAAACACTTGTGCCAAAAACCGGGCTCCCAGCCAGGGCTCATGCGGCACCAGATTGTGCAACAGCGCTGTTATCCTGACGCCTTTGAGAGCACGGCAGATCATGATATAGGAAGGGGAGAAGAAGGGGATAAAATATGAAACGATCAAAATGTTGGGTTGATAATCCCTGATCTTCTTAACGGCTCGAGGCCAGGTGTCAGGCCGGTAGGGTATGTAGCAGTTATCGATCTCCAGTTTGGAAGGGAGGATAAACTCCGCGGTCTGGGATTTTCCCGGGAAGATCAGAGCGGGATATTGCCTCCGAAACCCAAACATTTTCACCTGGTGTCCTTCCGCCAGCCAGGTGTAAGCTAAACTGAGCGCAAACTGCGATATCCCACCTCTCAGAGGGGGGGCTGGTCCCAAAAATGCGATTTTCATGTGTGCCTCAGTCCTCTTGTGCGTTTCCCGCAGATTACGCAGATCAGCGCGCAGATCTCGCAGATATTTAATAAGCATGGTTTTGAAAAGGTTGAAAAAGTTGAGTAAGTTGAGTAAGTTGAGGGGGCTGGACACTTTGACCTAATAATCTGCGAAATCAGCGGAAAGATTTGCGTAATCTGCGGGAAATAAACCATGTTAATCCCGGCTCTGCAAGAAAAAACGGCGCACGATATCGGAATCGTCATACTTGCCAAACAGGGCCATCAGTTTGAGGCGAACCTTCAGGCCTTGCATGTCGCCAGCCAGGATGGCACCAATATCCGAGAGGTGTTTACCGCCTCCTTCATAACCATACTCAGGCAGGACCCGGCCTGTATGCGCCCTGGAAGCGATCACGATCAACACCCCTTGGGATATGGCTTTCTCAATCGCCGGCAAGGTTTCAAGGGGGAGGTTGCCGCGTCCCATAGCCTCAATCACGATAGCACGCGCTCCCGAGGCCAGAGATGCATCTATCAGGCGGCCATCCATGCCAGAAACTGCTTTGATGAGATCCACCCGGGTGTCGATCTTGTCGGTCCAGACACTCTCGCGATAAAGGGCCGCCCGATGGTAGACCACCATATCGGGATCGACGTTGCCCAGCGGTCCAAAACCTGGAGACATAAAGGAATCTATCTTGCCGGTGTCGGATTTGACCACGTCCCGGGCGGTGTGAATCTCGTCGTTCATCACCACCAGGACTCCCTTATCGGCAGATTCGTGGTGACTGGCCACCCTCACGGCATCGATGATGTTGCGGGGGCCGTCCAATCCAAGCTCACTGCCGCTGCGCATGGCAGCCGTGAATACCACCGGCTTGCGGGTCGTTAGCACCAGGTCGCACAGGAAGGCCGTTTCTTCCATGGTATCGGTGCCGTGGGTGATTACCGCTCCGTCATAGTCGATCACTTGCAGATCAGCCAGTTTGGCTAGCTCGAGCATTTTTTGAGGAGTCATGTAGGGGCTGGGAATGTTAAGATACTCCAGCACGTCCACATTGGCCACGTTATTCAGCTGGGGAAACTGTCTCAGAAATCCCGCCAACTCATCGCCTGGCACCACTCCCAGGTTGCCGGAAGTCTTCATGCCGATGGTTCCACCGGTGAGGATGATTAGGATGTTTTTCTTCATTAGGGCCTCCCGCGGTAATTGATCGGATCAGCGATCCCGGCCAGGGAAAAGGCTTTCAGCCGCAGACGGCAGCTGTCGCAAACCCCACAGGCCTCTTCAGAGGAAAAATAGCAGCTCCAGGAAAGCTCAAAGGGGGCATTCAACTGGATACCCAGGCGCACGATCGAGGCTTTGTCAAGCTCGATTACCGGAGTGTGGATCGTAATGAGTGGCAGATTGCGGCTTCCTGTCTCGATCGCCTTTTGCATTGCCTCAAAGAAGCTCTTTCGGCAGTCAGGGTATCCAGAGCTGTCCTCCTCCACGGCACCAATGTATATCCTGGAAGCGTTTACGGCTTCAGCCCAGGCCACCGCTGCGCAGATCAGGCTGGCGTTGCGAAAAGGCACATAGGTATCGGGGATGCGGCTCTCAGCTAAGCTCCGGTCAGAAGCGAAATCCGGATCGGTGAGCCGGGAGCCCCCAATTTCTGCCAGCCAGCTCCAATCCAGGATTTTGATGTCCGTGGGTTGATAGTGCCGGCAGAGCCGTTCAAAACTCTGTCTTTCCCGCTCCTGAGTCTTCTGTCCGTAGGATGCGTGCAAAAAACAGACCTGCTCGCACTCCTGGACCGCAACGGCAGCGGTAACAAGGCTATCCATCCCTCCACTCAATAATACTATGGCTTTGTCCATTTATCCTTACCTGTCTATAATTAATCATCAGTGCTCACCTACCGATCCTGCTGATGCTACCCAAGTCTGCGTAAAGATCATACTCAGGAAGGGCCTGATTGTGTCAAGCGCGGCGTTTCATGCCCAGGTCTTCAAAGATAGCTGCCGCTTGATGAGAGGCATTTTCGGCTTCAACGCCTCGGGATGCTGAAGGCAAGATAGATCATCCCATTTGTGCGGATTGGAGGCTGTGATAGCGGTGGCAGCTCACCAGATGATCGTTTACCATCCCCGCCGCTTGCATGAAGGCATAACAGATGGTCGTGCCCACAAAGCTCATACCCCGTTTCTTCAAATCTCTGCTCATAGCATCCGACTCAGGACTGGAAACCGGGATTTGTGATAACTCGGTCCAGGCGTTGACGATTGGCTGGTGGCCCACGAAACTCCAGATATAGGTATCAAAGCTGCCCTGAGCTTCTTGAATAGCTAGAAAAACTCTGGCGTTGTTGATGGCAGCCTTTATCTTGGCCCGGTTTCGAATGATTCCCGGGTTCGCAAGCAGGCTGGCAATCTTGGCATCGTCATACCTGGCTATGAGCGATGGATCAAATCCATCCAGGGCTTCACGGAAGTTGTCGCGTTTGTTGAGGATACAAGACCAGCTCAGACCAGCCTGGAAGGCGTCCAAGGTGATAAACTCAAAAAGCTTGCGATCTTCGTGGACGGGAACGCCCCACTCCGTGTCGTGATACTCTATCATGGCAGGATTGGTCCCCACCCAGGGGCAACTGGGTTGGTGTTGCATTTTTTCCACCTTTGAGATTTTAGTCCCTATAATCAGACAGCCGGTATTATGTCAAGGGTCACATGAATACCTGCTCCCATTTCTACTACGGGTGCACTACGGGTCGCACCCGTAGAGCACCCGTGTGGCACCCGCAATGCCATCTGGAGGGAAAACAGCAATAGCTTGCAGCCGGGATGCAGGCTTGTTGATTTATTTCAATATCCCAGTGCCATGGTGAAGCAACATTTTGCTTGCCAAATACTCCGGATATCAGAAAAAAGTGCCTACACGTAGCAAGGAGAAGTGTGATGTTGTATATGTTGCCAAATGGAAAGGAGATAGACCTTATGAAAGTAAGGACTGTCTCGCAAATCCGGGATATAGACTCAAGCTCAGATGTGATAAACGACAACAGGATCGGATTCACAATCAGCCTGAAAGGCAGAGAAATCGTGGAAGTTTCCGAGCCTTATCATTATGCTGACTGGGGTCCCGTCAAAATGCGGATCAAACAGTTACGGGATGACCTGATCACAAGGATAGAAGAAATCGACCCTGATTTTGTCGATAAGAAAAACGCTAAAGCCTAAATCGGATTTTGGCAGCGACTAAGACCCGCTAAGCTTTTAGACCAGCACCAGAGTTTTTACGAGGGATCAAATCCCTCTTTTTTTTTACCCGGAATCTATAGCACCCTCAGGCGAAAGTCATTCTAAAAGAGCAATGAACCATAGGTATCACTGGCTTCAGAGCTTGTGCAAAAACTGGCATTTTGAGTTCCGTAGGAACGGTAGTTTAGATAGATACCCGTGCTCCTATCAATAATTG
>ERZ795059.2269-NODE-2269-length-20109-cov-6.749526_pt1 | contig 20109 bp, 19 predicted proteins | sample MGYA00375143_ERZ795059 | MGnify/ENA primary metagenome ERZ795059 (study PRJEB30188, sample SAMN05720168) | activated sludge metagenome | isolation source: Anaerobic digester | place: USA | collected 2015-01-07 ... | reverse complement strand
GAGTCGGCACCGCGCCACGTGCTGATCGCCGGCGGCATCGGCATCACGCCCATCAGGAGCCTAATAGAGGATTCGCCTGACAAGGACAAGGTCTTGGTTTACTCTGCTCGCCAGACAGAGGAGATGGCGCTGAAGCCGGAGCTGGACAATCTGGCCGGACATAATTTGCGCAATGAATATTTGGACTCTTCTTCCGGGCGTTTGGATAAAGATAAATTGAGCCAGCTCCTGCCTGATTATCAGGAAAGAGAGTTTTATCTCTGCGGCCCTTGGCCGATGATATCGGCCGTCAGAAAAGCTCTCCGAGAACTAGGCATAAAAAGAAACCGGATATATTTTGAAAAGTTTTCCTTAGGCTAAGTATATGAGTCGAGAAATAATTAAAAATGATTTTTCTTTTTGGCGCTACTTGATGAATTTTTGGACCGTTCTCTTCTTGCTTTTTATCGTCTTTGATTTCTCCAGTCAGAATGGCTATGGTAGCATTTTGAATATCCTGGCCGCAGTCTATATTAGCGTTTTAGCCATCTATGTCGGCAATAAAGAGTTCGAACGCTGGTATAACCGCCACCAAGGCCAGCATCCAGGAGAAATGTTCGTGATTATCTGGACGGTTGTCATGCTGGGCTTATTAATGGGCGACATGCTGCTCGGCCCTAACTATGAAGTGCCCGGAGCAGTTGTCTCTTCATATATTGCAGTTTTGACAATTTTAGCCATCACCCGCAAATCAAAACAACTCTATCGAGCTAAGTCTAAATAGTTCTATTATTCACTAATCAATAATACTATGGTACAGGCTAAGAAAAAAACTAGTTCTAAGCAGGACCGCTTCAAACTCAACAGCCATGAGCTGGTCGCTAAGGTCAAAGAGCTCATCAAGGAGGGAAATATCCGCCGCATCATCATCAAGAATGAAAAGGGGAAGGTAATGATGGAAGTCCCAGTAACCTTTGCCGTTGTCGGCACGGTCTTCGCCCCGGTTCTGGCGGCCATTGGCGCTCTAGCTGCTCTTATGACAAAATGCACCATTGAGGTCCAGAGGAAATAATTTTGAAAGAAAAATAAAAAAGCCGGGGACAATCCCCGGCTTTTTCGTAATTATCTTTTAATACATCATTTCCAGGATTTCATCTCGGCGTTTTTCCATGGTAGCTTGATCAATGGCTTCTAAATTGAGGCGCATTTTTGGTTCGGTATTCGAACCGCGGACATTGAACCAGAAATCGGAATATTCCACGGAGATGCCGTCTAATCGGGCAATTTTTCCATCCGGGTAGCGTTCAGCTATCCTGGCGAAAACCGCGTCTTTGTCCGCTACCGTCCGATTTATTTCTCCGGAAGCGAAGTAGCGGCCGTATGGGGCGACATATTCAGAAATTTTTTGGCCGGAAGCTGAAAATTCAACCAAGAGCTTCAAGATCATAATCGGCGGATATTCAAAGCAGCCGATGGAATCATTAAGATAGAAATGCCCGGACGATTCACCCGCGAAATATATATCTTCTTTGAGCATCTGCTCCTTGATTAAGGAATGGCCGACCCGGGTGACAACCGGCTGGCCTCCGGATTTAGTGATCAGATCAAGGGTAATCTTGCCCGGCCTGACATCATAACCGATTTTTGCCCCAGGCTTGTCTTTGAGAAATATTTTAGCTAACAGCCCTCTAACTAAAGCGGGCTCAATTGTCCGCCCTAAATCATCGATAAAGAAGATTCGATCCCCATCCCCGTCTGTAGCCAGGCCAAGATCTGCTTTGTGGCGGACAATCTCATCTTGGAGTTGTTTGAGATTTTCCGGCTTGAGCGGATCAGCCTCATGGGCGGGGAAGCCGCCGTCCAGAGAGAAGTTCAGCTTTATCAATTCTAAAGGAAGATGCTTAACCAAAGCTTCCAGGTATGTCGCGCCCATGCCGTTAGCCGTATCAGCGACGACTTTCATGGGTTTGATAGCGGCGATATCGGCAAACTTTAAACCGTGTTTTATCTGTTCCTCCAAGGCCTCGCGATTTTCTGTTGTCTTACCGGCTTCAGCCGCTGGCAGGAAGCGATTTTCCAAGACTTTCTCTTTCAAAAATTCCATGCCCGTCTCCCCGCTTATCGGCACCCCCTTGGCCCGCACTAGCTTGAAGCCGTTCCATTCTTTGGGATTATGCGAAGCCGAGACAATAATCCCTCCATCGTAGTTCCAGAAACCGACGGCGAAGTATAATCCAGGCGTGGAAACCAGGCCAAGATCGACCGCGTCCGCCCCAGCTTCATTCAAGCCTCTAATCAGGCTGTCCTTGAGGCCGGGAGATGACAGGCGCATATCAGCGCCGACAGCGATTTTTAACTTCTTGCCTGGGATATAATCAGGATCACTCTGGCGCAGGGCGACGAAAGCTAAGCCGAGCAAACGGCCGAGCTCATTGTCGAAATCCTGGCCGTATATGCCCCGGATGTCGTAGGCTTTAAATATTGACGAATTGATTTTTAACATAAGCCCAGAAAGCGCCCAGGCCGAAGCAGACGGCCAGGAGGCTGATTATCCATCCCACAGCCGGGATGGCGAAGAGGAGCCAGGAAACGAAGACGCCGACAGCCAAGGCAGGCAACAGCGATTTACCCGCCCCCATCTTTAATTGCTTAAGTAGCCAGGCGCCCAACCAGAGAGCCGTTAGTACACGAGCAACATAGATAGCTACGAGCCATTTAGCAGCGATGATTAGCCCCAAAGGCAAACCAATGACAGTCATGATGAGAATGAGCGAGGCGATTGGCAGGACGGCGAAGATGAGGAGTCCGGAAAGAATTTTCCAGCCGGGTTGAGTAGGGAGTTTCTCCAACAGGCCGTCAATTGGTTTCCTCATTAGGAATATCATGGCCAGGCCGACGACTATAGCTGAGAACATTGCGATGATGCGGTCCAAAATCCAAGACCAGACAGCGCCGCTTTGTTTTGTCGGCCAATCGTGACGATTAGTTTGGCCGCTGACTTTTGCTTGTTCGGAAATTTGCGCTTGGCTTTTAGCCGTATAATTAAGGTTGCCGGCGATTTCTGTTCCAGAAGCGACAATCAGTCCGTCCGGGCGGGTTTCTTTAGAGAGTTTGAGATTGACATCTCTTCCAATCTTCGCGTCTATCATAACTTGAGCCGCCCCACCTTCAACGGATCCGTTGATTTCTCCGCGGATTTCTGCCTTGGCGGACATCACGAGAAGATCCCAGCCGATTTCTGAGTCCCGACCAATGAAGACTGTGTTGCCAAAGGCATTGACATTGCGTCCGACCGAGCCGTTGAGGCTGATAGCGCTTCCGGCAATACGGATGTTGCCGCCAACATCGCCATTGACGGTTATCGTTTGCCCGGCGGCGATCAGGTCGCCCTCTACTCGCCCATTGACGGTTATCGTTTGCCCGGCAGCAATCAGGTCCCCGGCGACATTGCCGTCAACCGTGATGGAATTTCCGGCCGCCATCAGGTTGCCGTCAACCACTTCTTCGGCCGGGATATAGACCGAGTTTCCAGTACGGGCGCCAGCGGCGCTGGCGGCTAAGATTGGCGCCGCCAGGAAGACTGGTAGCAGAAGGAAAAGCCAGAGTTTTTTCATATGGATGATTGTTTAATTAGCCTAAATGGTATATCCTAGTATCAGCTTTAATTATATCGCAAAAAGATGCAAGAGGCAATCAGATATTTAATTGAAAATTACGCAAGAAACATCTCTAGCCGCGATGAGCTGGAGGCTGCCAAGCGGGCGGTCTGCAAGCGCTTCGGCCTGAAATCCATCATTAATGCCGACATCCTTTCCGTCGGTCGTAATTTGGGCTGGCCGCAGCCGGGCGACAAGGGCCAAGCCCTATTTTTGAAGCTGCTGCGTAAACGATCAATCCGCACTCTTTCGGGCATCGCTCCGGTCGCCGTCCTGACTAAGCCCTATCCCTGTCCGGGCCGCTGTGCCTATTGCCCCCATGAGCCCGATGTTCCGGTTAGCTATCTATCCAATGAACCGGCGGTGATGCGGGCGATACGCTGCGGCTACGACCCGTATATCCAGGTGATTATGCGGCTGAAGGCCCTGGAAGCCAATGGCCATGAGCCGAACAAAATCGAGATCATCGTTATCGGCGGCACCTGGAGTTATTTGCCGGAGAAGTATAAGTATTGGTATATTCTCAACTGCTTTCGGGCGGCCAACGATTTCAAGATACAAAGAAAGAAGCTTCTCGCAGAGGGAAGCCAGTCGCCGAAGTCGCCGTATAAGCAGAGCTTGTCCCTGGAAGTGTTAAAGCGAAAACTACGTACAGACCAGAAGAAAAATGAAAATGCTGCCTATCGCATCATCGGCTTGACTTTGGAGACCCGGCCGGATTATTTGAACGAAGCTGAAGCTAGACAGATGCGCGAGCTGGGATGTACCCGGGTAGAAATTGGCGTGCAGGCAATAGACGATAAGATATTAGCTAAGAACCGGCGTGGGCATGGAATAAAAGAAATTGCCGAAGCTACCGCCAAACTAAAACACTTCGGCTTTAAAGTCACCTATCATTTCATGCCGGCTCTTCCCGGATCATCTCCGACCAAGGACTTGGCGATGTTCAAAGCTTTGTTTAGCGACGAAAGCTTCCAGCCGGATCAAATAAAATTCTATCCCACGGTAGTGACCAAGGGAAGCCTGCTTTATCAATGGTATAAGCAGAAGAAGTATCGCCCATACTCTGATAAGGTTTTACAGCGTCTAATCGCTGGTTGCAAGGCGGTCGTTCCCCGTTACGTTCGAATTATCCGCCTGGTTCGGGACATTCCCGGTGAATCGATAATTGCCGGAAACAAGATTACCAATCTCCGCCAGGTTATGAAAGACCAGGGAGTTAGTTGCCAGTGCATCCGCTGCCGCGAGGCCAAGGATACGCCGATTGGAAATTATGCGCTTAGCGTTGTGAATTATCCAGCTTCTGGGGGCAGGGAATATTTCATCAGCGCCGATAGCCGTAACCGAAAAATCCTTTATGGCTTCTGTCGCTTGAGGTTAGATGTGTCCAGCCCGATTGCCCCCGCTCTTATCCGCGAGCTCCATGTGTACGGCGAGCTCAGGCCGGTCGGCTCAAGCGCTCTCATCCAGCACAGTGGCTTAGGTAAGAAGCTGCTGGCCAAGGCCGAGGCGATAGCCAGGCAGGCCGGGGCGGAAAAGATAGCTGTTATTTCTGGTGTCGGCGTCAGGGGGTATTATCGGAAATTAGGCTATGTTTTAAGGGGGAGTTATATGTATAAAACGTTGACATAAATTAATAATAGTGTTAGGATGCTTTGAAAATAAATTTCCCTTTTTCTTTAACAAAATCAAGTAATCATGAAAAAATTAAGAAAGGCCTTATTGGCCATGTTTGTTCTTCTGACTACGCTGGCTGGCATGGTGTTCGTTGCCTATCAGCAATCTATTGCCGGGAACATGGATTTCCCCTGGACATATGACCAGGAGCTGGAAAAGTATGTCCAGACGCCGATATTCCATCTTTGGCCCTTGGCCTATCCCCTGGCAGCGGCAATAGTGGTTTTCTTCGCCTGGGTCCTTTGGCAGAGAGCCAATGAATACGGAAGAAGAGAAATTGGCAGCAATGTTTTGCGAGCATGCTCCTGGTACCTCATCTTCTGTTTCGGAGTCATCACGATGATCGGTCTGGAGTCCTGGGGCGGCATAGCTACCCCGCCAGCAGAGGCCAATCAGTATTTTTATCTGCCAGGCCCCCAGCAAATCCTTATTTTGGTCTTCTTATTAGTTTTTAGTATTTTTTCTGGCGTTGCGTCCATAGTCCAGAAAAAAGAGGCCGAAGAAAGCTCATAAAAACCCTCAAAAATACAAGATCTCATACCAACCTTCACTGGTTGGTATTTTTTTGACAAAACCAGCCTCCTAAACTAAGATGAAGGTATGAAATACGACCATCTCAGCCGGCTTGATCCTGAAGCCTGGGCAATAATAGAGAAGGAGGAAAAACGCCAGGGCGAAGAGCTTGAACTTATCGCCTCGGAGAACTATGTTTCCCCGGCGGTTTTAGAGGCCATGGCCACGGTTTTGACCAACAAATACAGCGAAGGCTATCCCGGCCGCCGTTATTATGGCGGCAACCAAGTGATTGATGAAATGGAAAATCTGGCCGTGGAAAGGGCTAAGAAACTATTTGACGCAGAGCATGTCAATGTCCAGCCGCTTTCCGGCTCGCCGGCTAATGCTGCGGTCTATATGGCCTTTCTCAACCCGGGTGACAAGGTCCTAGGCTTGAAGCTTGATCATGGCGGCCACCTTTCCCACGGCCATGGGGTGAATTTCTCCGGCCGTCTGTACAATTTTGTCCAATACGGAGTTAATTCAGACAGTGGATTAATAGATATGGACGAGGTGAGGCGCATTGCTTTGGCTGAGAAGCCGAAGATGATTGTCGCCGGTTTCAGCGCCTATTCCCGCGAAATCGATTGGGCCGGTTTCAAGCGCATCGCCGATGAGATAGGCGCTTTCACTTTCGCCGACATCGCCCACATCGCCGGCCTGATCGCGGCCAAGCAGCTGGCTAATCCGGTGCCGATTTTCGATGTTGTTTCCACTACCACCCACAAAACCTTGCGCGGACCGCGCGGAGCCGTCATCATGTGCCGGGAGCAGTATGCCAAGCAAGTCAACAGCGCCGTTTTTCCCGGCATGCAGGGCGGGCCGCATGACCATATTACTGCCGCCAAAGCAGTCGCTTTCGGCGAGGCCTTAAAACCGGAGTTCGTAGACTATGCCAAGCAGATAATTGCCAATGCCAAGGCCATGGCCGAGGCTTTCTCAGCTTTAGGCTATCGTCTAATTTCCGGCGGCACCGACAATCACCTGATGGTCGTTGACCTGAGTCCTCGTGGCCTGGCCGGGAAAGAAGCCGAGAAGGCCCTGGAAAAAGTCGGCATTTCCATATCCCGTTCCACCATCCCTAACGACCCGAACCCGCCTCTCAATCCTTCCGGCATCCGGCTTGGCACTCCGGCTATCACTACCCGGGGCTTTAAAGAGGAAGAATCCAGGCAGGTGGCTGATATAATCCATCGAGCCCTGGAGGCCAGAGAAGACGAAGACAAACTGGCCAGCCTGAAAGAAGAGGTGGCCAGCCTATGCCGCCGTTACCCCATTCCCACAGCCTGATTTGATATATGGTCAAGAATATAGACGGGCGGGCCTTAGCCGAAGCAGTTAAGGACCAGCTCGCCCAAGAAATAAATGATCTCAAAGGGCCAAGGCCAAACTTGGCCATTATTTTAGTTGGCCAGAGGGAAGACTCCGCCCTATATGTTTCACTCAAAGAAAGAGAGGGAAGAAAGGTGGGCGTAGATACCCACTTATATAGGCTGGATGAAGGAACGGCTGAAGCGGAACTTCTCTCCGTGATTGATTTTCTCAATCATGATGAATTGATAGACGGAATTCTAGTCCAGCTGCCTCTGCCAGCGCCCCTTGACGCTGACAGGATAGTCTCCGCCATCGATCCGGAAAAAGACGTTGACGGATTCCATCCCCGGCATCCCGGCTATATCGTGTCTCCGGTTATCGCCTCAGTCCAGGCTTGTTTGGGAAGCATTAATTTCAATGGCCAGGGTCGCCAAGCCGCCCTGCTGTATCATTCAGAAGTCTTCGGTTCCGGACTGCGCCTCTTGCTGGAAGAGGCCGGCTGGAATATTGTCAGCCAGGCCGAGTCGGCCAAAGCCGATTTAGTGATTACCGCCTTGGGCCAGCCGCATTTTTTGAAGAAGGAGATGGTTAAAGACGGAGCGATCCTGATAGATATTGGCATCAGCAAGGTGGAGGGCCGGATCATGGGAGACGTTGATTATGACGATGTCAAGGAAAAAGCCGGCTATATCACCCCGGTTCCGGGAGGCATCGGCCCGATGACCATCGCTTTTTTGTTTAAAAACGTATTAGCCGCCTATTACCACCGCCGCAAGCTATGACTGAAAAGAAGCGACAATTGATAGAGCTATTAAAGATTCATTTCAACCATGAATCTTTTTTGCCTGGCCAGGAAAGGGCGGTAGACGCTATTTTGTCCGGACGAGATACGGTTGTTGTCCTGCCCACTGGCGGCGGCAAGTCCCTTATTTATCAACTGCCGGCCTTGGTGTTGGAAGGGACGACGCTTGTCATTTCTCCCCTCATTGCCCTGATGAAGGACCAAGTAGATTCTCTGGAGAGGGTCGGCATACCGGCCGCCTTCATCAATTCTTCGCTATCTCCCCAGGCGGCCGAGCAGCGCTTGGCGCAGGCCAAGGCCGGAGAGTATAAGATAATATACATCGCCCCGGAGCGTTTCTATAACCAAGCCTTTACCGAAGCCTTGAAGAGCCTGAAGGTCTCGCTTTTCGCCATTGACGAAGCCCATTGCATTAGCCAGTGGGGGCACGATTTCCGCCCCAGCTATCTCAAACTGCGCCAAGCCGCCAAACTGGCGGGAAATCCGCCCATAGTCGCTTTGACTGCCACCGCCACGCCGGAAGTGCGCGAGGATATTGTCAGGCAGCTGAACCTGGATGAGCCTGAGCTTGTCATCACCGGCTTTGCCCGGCCCAATTTGCAGCTGGCCGTGGTTAATTCCTCTCCAGCTGAGAAACTCGATCAGATTGCTAGCCTCCTTTCGGCCAACTCGGAAATCGGTTCCGGCATCGTCTATGTCGGCACCCGGGCCAAAGCCGATGAGCTTAATGAGATTTTAAACGATTGCGGCGTTAAATCTGTGGTCTATCACGCCGGCATGGACGGCGACAGCCGCGATTGGGTTCAGGAGCAGTTCATGAGCGGCGCCGCCCAGGTAGTCGTGGCCACTAATGCTTTTGGATTGGGAATTAATAAGAAGGATATCCGTTTTGTCATCCACCACGACCTGCCCGGCACAATTGAAGCCTATTACCAGGAAGCCGGCCGGGCCGGGCGCGACGGCCAGCCAAGCTTCTGTCTCCTTTTCTATAACCAGCAAGACCGCTATCTGCGGGAATTTTTCATCAAGGGAGACAATCCCAGCCCGGAGATCATTCGGGAAGTATATGATTTCGTAGCCAGCCGCTTACTGGGAGAAGATAATGCCGAATCGATTCTGGTCACTTATTCTGAAATCGCCCAAAGCCTGTCTGAGGCCGTGCCAGAAATGGCGATTGGCACGGCGCTTAAAATATTGGAGCGGGAAGGATATATCTCCCGCCCTAATGAGAAGAATTCCAGCTCATTTTTGAAGGCTAACTTTTCTTGGGACAAGGTCTTAGCCGCTATCAGTCCTAGAGCTAAGAGTCAGCAGCAGATTGCCAGGCAGCTGGGTGAGAAATATGGACCCGAACTCAGGGCCGGCTGGGACTTCAGCCCGGAAGAGGCGGCTTTGGTTCTTAAAGTGAAGCGCGATTCTCTGCTACGGGCCGTAAAGAAACTGGCCGAGCAGAATCTCGTAGAGTATCGGCCGCCTTTTAGGGGCACGGAAATAAAGGTCTTGAAGGCGGTATCGCCGGAGGACCTGGATTTGGATTTTAAGGCCCTGAGAGAGAAAGCGGAGCGCGCTTATGAAAAATTGGATGAGATGGAAAGCTATGTCCGCCAGACCGGCTGCCGACAGGAGTACATCTTGAAATATTTCGGCGACCTCGGCTCAAAGCCTTGCGGCCGCTGCGATAATTGCCAGAAGCTGACCAGGCACATTAGCCGGGGCGGAGAAGATTATACCCAGCGGGAATATTTATCATTTGATTAATATGAAGCCAGAGACGGCGGACAACCTGCGCCAGCTTGTCAGGCGGAATTACGAAGATATCGCCGTTGACTTTGATGCTAGTCGGAATCGTCCTTGGCCAGAAATGGCTCGTTTGGCCGAAGAAGTGAAACCTGGCGAGAGGGTTTTGGACGCCGCTTGCGGTAATGGGCGCCTGTATCAGTCTTTAGGCGGCAAAGGCATTGAATATTTAGGCGTTGATTCCAGTCAGGCTCTTTTGGACCTGGCTAAAAAAAGCTTTCCTGCAGCTTCTTTTCAGCATTTGGACATATTAGATATAGATAAAAACTTTGGTCAATTTGATCACATCTTCTGCTTAGCCGCTTTACAGCATATTCCTAGTCATTCCTTAAGGTTAGAGGCGTTGAAGCGCTTGTCTGCTCGCCTGAAGCCAGGCGGTCGCCTTATTTTGAGCCACTGGCAACTGCGGAAGATTCCTAAATATCGGCGCTTGATTTTCCGGCAGAATTTGCGTAAGCTGATTTTAGGGGGAGGCCTTGATTTCAACGATATAATCTTTCCCTGGAAAGGGCCGTCTGGCGCCAGCCCCCGATATTACCACGCTTTCACCAAATGGGGACTGAGGCGCCTGGTCCGGGAAGCGGACCTCATCCCGGTCGCCAGTTATCGCGACCAGCGCAATTATTGGCAGATTTTGAAAATAAAATAAGTTCATTTACAAAACAATCTCTAACCATGGTGGAAAATGATTCTAATCAGACGGCGCCGGAAGCGCCCGCTGAGAGCCAATTTGAAGCTCTCCAGCCAGAAACCATAGAACTAATCAATAAAGCCCTTAAGGAGGGGGCAGTTACTAACCAAGCCATTAAATCAATGGTCCAGTCTAAACTGGACAAGCACGATATCGCTCTGCGCCGGGCAGAGAAGCGCCGCCTTAAAGGTAAGAGCGAGGCCGGAGAAGACTTTAAACCATTTTCAGGTACCTGCGCTATCTCATACCAGGACAGCCGCATTGTCTGGGGCGAAGCGCTCAGTCCGCATGTCGTTTTAGACAAGTGCCTGTCCAGCCAGATGCCCAAGGTTTTCAATAATCCCAAGCTGAATTTTCAGACTTACTGGCTGAACTCTCTGACCATCGTTGAGATGTCGGAAATGTTTCCCGATATCTTTCCTCTTCAGGTGAAGAGCCGCCCCGAGTGGATGCGCCAGCATGCGCCGCAGCCCGGACATTATCTCCTGTCTCTTTCGGAAGACGAGAAGCAGGCTAACGTCTCTAAGCCCGAGTGGATAAACCACTGCTTACATTTAAAGGATCCGGCCGCTTTAGCCCAGATTCTGATTACCATGCATAAGCTGGGCCGACCGATGCCAACTGCCTATTTCCGGACCAACGTTGAAGATCCGCACAAGAACCAGCTTTTTGTTTGTTTTCGGGAAGGGAAGGTCTCCTTCTTTTCCAGCGCCAGGAAGAAAGCGGAAAACGGCGGGAAGGTTGGAGCCGTTCTCTACAAGAACGAACTATGGATAGAGTAATCCAAAACATTGGCCGATATGTTTAATATTGGCCAATTTTTATATCTTCTTGACACCCCCTGGGGGTGTATGATACCATGCTTATATGAAAACTAGCGAGCAGAGAATCAACAACATTATCGGCCAATTAGAGGGGATTAAGAAGATGTTAGGTACGCCCGAACGCAATTGTTTCGATATCATCGTCCAGCTCAAAGCCGCTAAGTCGGCCCTGGGCTCTCTTTTGGAGCAAGTAATTTCAGCCGAACTCAATCAATGCTTGCCCGATGAGCGCTTGCAGGAGAACAACAAGATAACCAAAATATTCAAAGAAGTAATCAATAATTAATTCAGAGCGGCCAAGGTCAATTATCCTTTCCCGTTCAAGCAAAATTATGTCTAAAGCGTTAGATCTTAATCAAGGAAATTTTCAAACCGAAGTTTTAAGCGGCGATCAGCCGGTGCTGGTCGATTTCTGGGCGCCCTGGTGCGTGCCCTGCCAGATGATGGCTCCAATTTTAGACGAGCTAGCCGAAGAAATGGCCGGCCAGGTCAAGATTGCCAAGCTCAACACCGAGGAGCCCGACAATCAAGGGCTGGCTATGCAGTATCAGATCCAGAGCATACCGAATATGAAGCTGTTCCGCGGCGGCCAGGTTATCGGCGAGTTCATCGGCCTAAGGGACAAAGGCACCCTTAAAGCCGAAATTGAGGCCTTAATCAAATAATCTACGATTCCGTCTTGAAGCGGAAAAAGCATATGAGCATTTTTAGCGACAATCTTTCTCGCTTGGAAGAAGTGGGTCGTTTGGAAGGGATTAGCCCAGAGGAAATGGCGATTCTTACTTCTCCAGCGCAGGTTAAAACCGCCGAAGTCAACCTCGGCGGACAAAAATATCCAGCCTGGCGGATTGTTTATAGCCGGGCTCTCGGCCCGGGCAAGGGGGGCATCCGTTTTCATCCTGATGTCAATGAGGATGAAGTCAAATCACTGGCCTTCTGGATGGCGCTGAAGAATTCTTTGGCCGATATTCCCTATGGCGGAGCTAAAGGCGGAGTCAAATTTGATCCCAAGGCCGCTTCGCCTGAAGAATTGGAAGAGGTCAGCCGCCAGTTCGTCCGCGCTTTCAAGGATTATCTCGGCCAAGACAAGGACATTCCAGCCCCTGACGTTTATACCAACGGCCAGATCATGTCATGGATGCTTGATGAGTTTGAAAAATCAACCGGTCATCATGAGCCCGGGATGATTACCGGCAAGCCGGTCGAGCTTGGGGGCATTGCTCTGCGAAGCGATTCCACCGCCCAAGGCGGCTATTTGGTCGCCAAGGAGATGATCGATGCATTTTTAGGCGGGCGCAAAGACTTGCGTATCGCCGTCCAAGGGTTTGGCAATGCCGGCTTGTTTATGGCCGACAAGCTGCACCGCGACGGTTTCAAGGTGGTGGCGGTGTCTGACAGCCAGGGCGGCACCAAGCAAGCTTCCGGACTTGATATTCCTGCCTTAGCTGAGGCCAAGCAATCCGGCCAAGCGGTTTCCGCCTGGAGCGCCGGAGAGAAGATAACTAATGTCGAGCTTTTAGAACTGGATGTGGATATTCTTGTTTTGGCGGCCTTAGAGAATCAGATTACCGAGGCTAACGCGGCCAAGATAAAGGCTGGCCATATAGTTGAACTGGCTAATGGGCCGATAGATTATGCGGCTGACAAGATATTGGCGGAGAACAATAAGATAGTCGTGCCTGATATTTTGGCTAATTCCGGCGGGGTTATTGTCAGCTATTTTGAATGGGCTCAGAATCGCACCGGCCAGATTCTCGATGAAGAGTACCTCCGCAATTTATTGGAGAAAAAAATGAAAACTAATTGGCAGCGCGTTTATGAAAAAAGCCGCCAAGGGAACATGACTTTGCGCCAAGCCGCTTATGCCTTGGCGATTAGGAGAATATTAGCTGCCGAGAAATATCGGGGAAGGAAAGTTTAGTTTATCAGATGAAGATTACAAAAGAAGCGGCTTTTAGCCGCTTCTTTTTATAGTTCTTTACGGTTATTTTAATTGCAGACGGCCGCACCCGTGCTGCCGGAAGCGGTTTCAAAGCCGAAGCCGGGAGTCGGTGAGCCGGTGGGCAGGGAGGTGTCGCATTCCGCCGGTGGATTATCGAAGGCGCTGCAGACGACATCAAGCAATGACTGGGAATCGCGGTTGCTCTGGATGGTCTGGCCGTTGATAACCAAGGTTGGGGAGCCGCCGACGTTATATTTATCAGTATCCGCCTTATCGACGTCAAAGCCGGGATAGCTGCCCTGCCAGCCGACCTTGTTCTCATAGTTTTCAGAAACCTTGTATTCTTTGTCGGTGTCAGCCACGCAGCTGTCGACCTTTCTCTGGTTGACGCCCGCTTCATCCAAGCAGGATTCAGACTGGCCGTCAGCCAGGAAGCAGGTAAGATAGGGGGCGAGTTTGCCCGGATCTTCTTTGGCAATGCAGTGCTGGAGCAAGTTTTCGGTCAGCTCCTTCTCCCCATGCATGGCGTAGTCGACGAATTTTAGACGAAAATCGATTTTATCACCCAGGGTTTCCAAGACCGGCAGGAAGCCTTTTTCAATCTGGGTGCCATAGGGGCAATAACTCATGACAAAAAGCTCGATTACCGGCTTGCCGCTCTTACTGGAAACGGTGGCAGCCGGAGCCTGGTCATCAGGGGTTTCTTGAGTTGCTCGGGAAGCCCGGATTTCTTCGACATTTAAGGACTGAGGGAAGAAAAGCTTGCCATCGCGAGTCAAATATGACTCAACGACATCGCTGACAATGTCTATTTGCAGTTTGTATAGCCCATATTCAAGGCTGACATCCTTGACAGTTGCTTTGCTGCCGCTTGGCATCAAAAAATCATTGACGAAATTTTCCGCCACTGTCTTAGCCTGGGTTTCGCTAATCGTCTTGGTTTTTCCCTTGAAGGAAAAATAGCCGACTAGGGCCAAAGCGATAAGCAGGATGGCGGGCAGGACGAAGCGGGTAAACGATTCCTTCTTTACCAGCTTTTTGAGAAAGTTATTTGGCATAGTTATGATAGCTTTCCCGCGCGGCCGGGAAGGCATGATTAATTGATAAGTAATATTATTATAGTCTAATTCCTCTGGGGCGTCAAAACTCAGCCAGTTTTTTCTTCAACTCTTCAGGCAGGCCTATTTCGAATTCTTTTAGCTTTCCGGAGAGATCCTTGAAAGATAGCCGATTAGCGACTAAGAAGATGCGGCCCAAGTTCAATTTGCGGTTGCGCCCCTGGCTGGCCTTGTTGTAATAGAGGGGGTCGCCGGCCAGAGGATGGCCCAGGGCTAGGAAATGGACCCTGATTTGATGGGTGCGGCCGGTCTCTATCTTAACCTCGGCCAGACTATAATTAGCGAAACGCTTGATGACCTGGAATTCAGTGCGGGCCGGACGAGCCTGAAAATACCCTTCTATATTGCCTTTGTCGCGGCCTCTGGGCCTTTGGCGCGACAGGAGGCTTTCCGTATTCAAGGGAAGGGCGGCCATTTTGTGGCCTCGGCTTGAACGCTTGATGGCGAAGTTAATTTCGCCCGATGCAGGCTCCAGTTGTCCATGGGCCAAGGCCAGATAGTGCTTGTTGATTTCCCGGTCTTTAAATTGTTGCTTCAGATCAAGGAAACTTTCTTGAGTTTTAGCAACGACCATCAGTCCGCTTACTTCTTTGTCCAAACGGTGGACTAGGCCGGGGCGGGAATGGTCATCGCCCACGGATTTTATCTTCGGCCAGTAGCTGATGAGCCAATCTGTCAGGGTAGCTTCTTTTATGCCCGGACCGCCGTGGACGATCAGGCCGGCCGGCTTGTTGATTACCAGGTAGTTTTCGTCTTCATATATTATCTCCGGGGCCTTAATATCTAATTTGGTTTTTGTATTCATAATAGTTAGGGCTGCTGGCTCGGGTCATAGGCGGGACCGCCGCTTTTTTTGCTCTTTTTGAAGATAAGAGCCAGGTGTTCCGGCTTGATGCCGCCTACAGCGTACAGGCTGAAGAAATATACTAAGGAGGAGAGGATGATAATCAGGCCGAGTCCGCCCAGAGTATCTTCATATCCTTTGGGAAAGAAGTATAGACAGAGGGCCATGAGCAGACTGGCGATTACCGCCCTCCAGGCGAAGTGGAGCTTCGGCTTAAAATGGCTGTACCGGATAACATTATAGGCGGAAAAAATCGCAATCATGACTTCGCTATAGACAGTGACGGCGGCCGCTCCGAGATATGAATATTTTGGAATCAGGATGATATAGGCCAAGAGTGAGCTTAGGCTGGTGAAGGCATAGTAGCCGATAAGGCGCTTCTGCTTGTCTATGGCAATTACGGCATGGGAGTACATGGTGCCTATAAAGATAGCGCCGACACCGAAGACAAGGAGGCTTAGGATCGGTCCGGCCGCAGCAAAGTCACGTCCGGCCACAAAAATCATTACCGGTTTGGCCAGGAATTGGGCGCCGACTATCACGGGCAGGGCGACGGCCAGCATGACATCAAGTGAATTTTGGAGTATCTTTTGGAAATATTCCCGGTTTTTTTCTAGCCAAGCGGCAGTTAAAATCGGCAGGATCAACCCGGCAAACATGAAGGGCAGGCTGGTTAGGACGTCGATTATCCGATAAGTGGCGCCATATAAGCCGACTTCGCCCTGGCTTCTGAATAAGGACAGCACTAAAGTGTCAGCCCTTAGATAAATGAGATTGAAAATAATAGTGACAGCCAGCGGCCAAGAAACACGGATTATCTTTCGCCAAATTAAGGGATCAAAAGCAGGACGAACGACGACAAATTTCTTGGCCAGGCAGTAATGGCCGATGAAACTGGCCAGGGCTGAGGCCACCGTAGCTGCCAATACACCTTTTAAGCCGGCTCCTAGGCTAACTGAGGCCATCACTCCCAGAACTAGGACGAGCCGGCTGAATATTTCTGCCACCGCCGCCCTGTCCATGCTCAGACGCTTCTGCAATAGGCCGATGATAACCTGGTTGAGGGCCGGAAAGATGAAAGCCGCCGCCGTTAACAGGACGCCAATTTTTATTTCCTGGCTGTAAGGCATCGCCAGGACTATCAAGGGGGCTAGGATGATAAAAACCAAGATTGAAACAAGCCGGAGGCCAAAGAGATTATTCAACATTTTCCTTTCTTCTTCGCTGCCGGCGTTCTGACCGCTTATCAGTCTGACCGTGACCAAAGTTAGCCCCATGTCGGCAATGACAGCGAAGAAGGTCAGGAAAGTGGTAATGGTTGTATATTGCCCGTAGCCGTCCTGGCCGAGATAGCGGGTGATAAGAGCCAGAGCAAAAAGGCCGAGAATCGTCGAGGCGATCTTGCCGGCTACTTGGACCAAGGTGTTATAGGCAATCCGTTTAGGCAGGCTCATGAACTTGTCTTTTAGGGGCTATTTTTATATAATATCAATATGGTCGTTGGAGCGGAAACAGGCATAAGTTTCTCCGCCTCGATAATCCAATTATATCAATTATCTATGAAAATCGCTAAGCGGTCAATTTGGGTCAGGCTGGTCCTGCCAGTCGTTGCCTTGGGATTTATCGGCGGACTAATCGCCCAATCCCCGGCTAAAGCCGACGAGAGCCTCTTTGACGAGATGTATGGCATTAATGAAGTCGGCCAGGTATACGGGGGGGAAGCGGCTAAAATGGACGTCAGGATCCTAGTCGCCCGCATCATTAATATTGTTTTGAGCTTTTTGGCCGTCATTTTCCTCATTCTGACCGTAGTGGCCGGCTTTCAATATATGACCGCCGGCGGCAGCGAAGAGAAGACCAAGAAAGCTTTGAGCCTACTGCGGAATGCCATTATCGGCCTGGCCATAGTCCTGGTATCTTGGGCTCTAACCAGATTCACAATCACCATGTTGAGCCGGGCGATAAACAATTCGGTTAATTATACCCAGTATTATAATGGCCTGTGAGCCGAGGTTTTGACAAAATTCGCAATTGTGCTATGATTACATATGAGAAAGCTAGTTGTTTTTACAATTAGCTTTTTCTCTTAGACAGGCAATATTAATTGAAAAAATATGTCAGAAATCAGCAGCGCCATCAAACAGCTGTGCGAGGAAAAAAACCTGGATTATCAATCAGTTGTTTCGGCCATAGAGCTTTCTCTAGCCGCCGCCTACCGCAAGGACTACGGCGAACGCAACCAGAATATTCGGGTTAAGTTCGATCCGGCCACCGGCAAGTCGGAAATTTTCGACGTCAAGACCGTGGTTGATAACCTGCCGGAAGAAGAGGAGGCAGAAATGCTCCGCGCTTTGTATGATCCGGCGCCCAAGGAAATCAAGAAGGAGGAAATAAGGCCGGAAGCGCCCCAGGAAGAAGCGGCTCATGGAGAAGAAGGGGAAGAGAAGAAGAAATTCAATCCCAAGACCGACATTCAGATAAAAGAGGCGATGATTTTAAAGCATGACGCCCAAATCGGTGACGAGATTATTACCGACCTTCCCATCCCGGAAAGCTACGGCCGCATGGCCGCTCAGACGGCCAAGCAGGTCATCATCCAAAAGCTTAGGGAAATGGAGCGCGACATGATCTTCGGCGAATTCAAGGGCAAGGAGAAGGAGGTCGTCACCGGAGTCGTCCAGCGCCGCGAAGGCCGCTTCGTTTTCGTCGACCTGGGCAAGGCCATCGGTCTCTTGCCGGCCGAGGAGCAGATATACAACGAGAGATATAATGTCGGCGACCGGATTAAGATCTTCATCCGCGAGGTGCGCGAAGGCCACAAGGGTCCGGAAATCATCCTTTCCCGCCGGGCGGAAGAGATTTTACGCAAAGTTTTTTATCTTGAGATACCGGAAATCGCCAATGGCTTAGTAGAAATAAAGGGCGTGGCTCGCGAGGCTGGCTCCCGTTCTAAGGTAGCAATATATACCGAAGCAGAGAATGTCGATCCGGTCGGTTCCTGCGTCGGTCAGAGAGGCTCCCGTATTCAAACCATCATCGCCGAGCTGGGCGGAGAGAAGATAGATATCATTGAATATAGCGATGACCCGGCCAAATTCATCGCCAACGCCCTGTCCCCGGCCAAAGTTCTGACCATTGACTTAGACGAGGCGGAGCATAAGGCAATAGTCAAGGTTTCACCCGACAAGCTGTCTCTGGCTATTGGTAAGAACGGGCAGAATGTCCGTTTAGCCGCTCGTCTGAGCGGCTGGAAGATAGATATCGTCGAATTCTCAGAAGACGGCGGCGAGAAGAAAGTCGCGGCCGCCGATGAGCTGGGCGAAAGCGAGGTGGCTGAGGAGGCTGAGCTTGAAGCGCCAGCCGAAGCGGAAACCACCAGCCAAGAAGAGAAAAACAACTCTGAAGAATAATTTTTTGGCCAGCCCTTTCCTTATTCTTATCGGGAAAGGGCTTAGCCGTTTAAAACTATGTTCACCACCTTATTAATCTTCGGTAGTGCCCTACTCGCCATCATCTATGGGGCTATCGTCATCGCTTCCATTCTTCGTCTGCCTGAGGGCAACGAGAAGATGAAGGAAATCGCCGCCGCCATCCAGGCCGGCGCCAAGGCTTTCTTAAACCGCCAGTATCGGTCTGTAGCCATTGTGGCTGTCGTTCTTTTCCTGGTCATCGGCTTTGTCCCAGCGCTCGGTTGGTTCACGGCTTTGGCTTTTCTGGCCGGCGCTATTTTGTCGGCCCTCACCGGTTATATCGGCATGTTTGTCAGTGTCCGGGCCAATGTCCGAACGACCGAAGCGGCTCGGGGCGGTCTAGCCAAAGCCCTTAAAGTCGCTGTCCGAGGCGGCAGCGTCACCGGTTTGCTCGTCGTCGGCCTGGCTCTTTTGGGCACGGCCGGTTTCTACTACCTCACCCACGACCTCCACGCCCTGATCGGTTTTGCTTTCGGCAGCTCGCTCATTTCAATCTTCGCCCGCTTAGGTGGCGGTATCTATACCAAAGCGGCTGATGTCGGTGCCGACCTGGTCGGCAAGGTAGAGGCTAGCATCCCCGAAGACGATCCGAGAAATCCGGCCGTGATTGCCGATAATGTCGGGGATAATGTCGGCGATTGCGCTGGCATGGCCGCCGACCTCTTTGAGACCTATGCCGTTACCTCCATCGCCGCCATGGTCTTGGGTGGTTTGAGCTTCGTCGGCCAGCCGGACATCATCCTTTTCCCGCTGGTCCTGGGCGGAGCCTCCATCGTTGCTTCGGTTATCGGTATCTTCTTTATCCGTTTGGGCAAGAAGCAGAATATCATGCGGGCGCTCTATAAGGGGCTTATCGCCTCCGGCGTCTTAGCGGCTATTGCCTTCTATTTCCTCACCCAGCAGTTCATCGCCGACAAGGCCTTGGCCATGAATATTTATCTGGCTAGCCTTATCGGCCTGGTCGTCACCGGCTTGCTGGTCATTATCACCGAATACTATACCTCCACCCGTTTCAATCCCGTCAAGAGCATCGCGGAAGCTTCCAAGACCGGGCATGGCACTAACGTCATCGCCGGCCTGGCCGTTTCCATGAAGTCCACTGCTTTGCCGATAATCGTCATTGCCCTGGCTATCTTGGGAGCCTTTTCTTTGGCTGGTCTCTACGGCATAGCGATTGCCGCCATGGCCATGCTTTCCATGGCTGGCATTATTGTGACTATAGATGCCTATGGCCCGATTACCGATAATGCCGGCGGCATCGCCGAGATGGCCGAGCTGGGAGAAGATGTCAGGAACATTACCGATCCTCTGGATGCGGTCGGAAATACCACCAAGGCGGTGACCAAAGGCTACGCCATCGGTTCCGCGGCTTTGGCGGCTCTGGTTCTTTTCGCCGACTTTACCTACAAGATCAAGGATCTGGGTGGCAGCGCTAAATTC
>ERZ795059.2267-NODE-2267-length-20113-cov-7.444960_pt1 | contig 20113 bp, 19 predicted proteins | sample MGYA00375143_ERZ795059 | MGnify/ENA primary metagenome ERZ795059 (study PRJEB30188, sample SAMN05720168) | activated sludge metagenome | isolation source: Anaerobic digester | place: USA | collected 2015-01-07 ... | reverse complement strand
ACCGAGATCTACACTGGATGGTACACTCTTTCCTACACGACGCTCTTCCGATCTCGTATGCAATCATGGCAACTCCTTCCCAGAAAGTAACCGGTTTTGGCATCGAAATTCAACACCACTTCTAGCGTTAAAATTCAATACCGCCAACAGCCAATTTTTTCTAAAGAACTGCACCTCCTTTCTTTGCCTTATCAGGCAAAAACCCAGAGCCATGAAGAGGTCAATTAATTTATAACATCCTCAAAATTAAACGTCAATAGGAAAAAAGGACAAAAGTATGGCTCTGTGCTATAATCAAAAGAACAAAACTATTTCGCAGAACCCACAGGGCAACCGGGGAAATGGGAATAGAAAAAATTTATGAAAAGCTTATCCGCCTTAATTGAAGATTTTTAAACTGCTATATTTTAGTGGTTTTTATTTTAACAGAAAACGATAATTAAATGACGACAAGCAAAAAATTATTCAACAAAGTTGTTCATTGATTATTATTCACTGCTTATTATTTATGAAATTTACCCATTTACATGTTCATACCCATTACAGCCTGCTGGACGGATTGGCTAAGATCGATGACATTTTGGATCGAGCCAAAGAGCTGGGAATGGATTCACTCGCTATTACCGATCATGGCGTGCTTTATGGCGCTATTGAATTTTCCATAAAAGCCAAAGAAAGAGGAATAAAACCGATTATCGGCTGTGAAATGTATCTGACTGCCGGGGATTATAAAAGTAAGAACAACACCGCGGAAGACAAAACCCGGCATCATCTCATTCTTTTGGCAACAAACAACAAAGGTTACAAGAATTTAATGAAACTGATTTCCATTGCCCATCTGGAAGGTTTCTATTACAAACCCCGAATAAACAGAGAAATTCTGAGGAAACATGCCGAAGGTCTCATTGGCCTAAGCGCCTGTGCCGAAGGCGAGGTGCCATCCGCCGCTATTGCGGGAGACTTGCAAAAAGCGGAAAAACTAGCCCTTGAATATCAGGATATATTCGGCAAAGGCAATTTTTATCTGGAGCTTCAGCATCATCCCAAATTCCCCAACCAGGCCATCGCCAACAAAGCCCTTGTAAAAATTTCCAAAAAGCATGGCATCCCTCTTGTAGCTACCAACGACATTCATTATGTCCAAAAAGATGATAATACCATCCAGGACATTCTGGTCTGCATCCAGACCAACAGGAAAGTTGACGAAGAAAATCGGATGAATCTGATGGATTTTGAACTTTATCTTAAAAGTCCGGAGGAAATGGCCGAGCATTTCAAGGACACTCCGGAAGCCATTGCCAATACTCAAGAAATTGTCGACAAATGCAATTTAAAAATAACCTTGGGTGAAACTCAGCTCCCCCATTTTGACGTGCCGGAAGGTTTTACTCCTGAAAGTTATTTAAGAAAACTGACCAAAGAAGGATTGGAAAAGAAATTCGGCAAAAATCCCCCGGAAGGATACAAAGAAAGAATGGAGTATGAATTGGGGGTTATCGAAAAAACCGGCTTCCCTTCTTACTTTTTAATCGTCCAAGACTTTGTTAACTGGGCAAAAAATCAAGGCATAGTTGTCGGTCCCGGCCGCGGATCGGCTGCTGGCAGTTTTGTTTCATACCTCATCGGAATTACCAATATTGATCCCATAAAATACGATCTTCTTTTCGAAAGATTTTTAAATCCGGAAAGAATTTCAATGCCTGATGTTGATATGGATTTTGCTGACGACCGTCGGGATGAAGTTTTGGATTATGTTCGAAAAAAATACGGCAACGACCATGTCGCCCAGATTATTACTTTCGGAACTATGGCCGCTCGCGCCGCCATAAGAGATGCCGGACGAGCCTTGGGATTGCCTTACGATTTTTGCGACAAAACCGCCAAGCTTATCCCGATGTTTTCTGATATAAAGGAAGCATTGGAAAACGTCAAAGAATTCAAGACTTTTTATGATAGTAGTCAGGACGCCAAAAAGCTTATTGATTCCGCCAAACGCTTGGAAGGAGTGGCAAGGCACGCTTCTATGCACGCTTGCGGAGTGGTAATCACCAGAGAACCGGTAGTGGAATACACCCCTTTGCAAAAAATTATAGGCAAGGAATCGGGAGCTGTCACCCAATATTCATCTTCCACCAAATCAAGCTTCATCGAAAAAATCGGACTTTTAAAAATGGATTTTCTGGGACTAAAAAATCTTACCATCATTCAAAACACTCTGCGCATTGTTAAAAAAACCAAAAGCATCGATATAAATATTGATGAGATTCCCCAAGATGACGAGAAGACTTATAAATTATTGCAGAAAGCACAAACAACCGGAGTGTTTCAGCTGGAAAGTTCCGGTATGAAAAGATATCTGAAACTTCTCGCCCCCAATGTTTTTGAAGATATTATTGCGATGGTCGCTCTTTATCGTCCGGGTCCTATGGATTGGATTCCTGACTTTATCGCCCGAAAGCATGGAGAACGGGAAATACAATATTTACATCCCAAATTAAAACCAATTTTGGAAAAAACTTACGGCGTGGCTGTCTACCAGGAACAAGTAATGCAAATCGCTCAGGTTTTGGCCGGATTTTCCCTTGGCGAAGCTGATGTTTTAAGAAAAGCGATGGGGAAAAAAGTTTTCACCCTCATTCAGGAAGAAAAAATAAAATTTATTGAAGGTTGCGTTAGAAACGGCATAGACAAAAAAATAGCCGAGAAAGTCTTCGCCTACATTGAACCCTTCGCCGGCTATGGCTTCAATCGTTCGCATGCCGCCTGTTACGCCCTCATTGGCTATCAGACGGCCTATCTGAAAGCTCACTTTCCGGCTGCTTTTATGGCCGCTCTTCTTACTTCTGATCAGGACAATATTGACCGCATCGCCATTGAAGTAGCGGAGTGCCGAGAAATGGGCATCGAAGTTATGCCGCCTGATGTCAATGAAAGTTTCGAGGAATTTGCTGTAATCAAAAGCGCTGAAGACAACAAGGAACGGATTCGCTTTGGACTTAACGCCATAAAAAATGTCGGCCACACCGTGGCCCATGAAATAGTGGAAGAAAGAAAAAGAAATGGCAAGTTCAAAAACCTCACCGAACTCATCGAAAGGGTGCAGACAAAAGATCTTAACAAAAAATCCATTGAAGCACTGGCCAAAGTTGGAGCGTTGGATGAGCTGGGAGAAAGGAATCAAATTATTGCTTCCATGGAAAACATTCTTTCCCATTCTAAAAACTTTGAACGGATGAGAAATTCCGCCCAAATTAGTCTTTTTAGCTCGGAAGAAATCAGCTTGCCGGAAATAAAAATGGTTCCCACGGAACCGGCATCCAAAAAACAAAGACTCTCCTGGGAAAAAGAGCTTCTTGGCCTTTATATTAGCGATCATCCGGTAAAAGAATACCAGGAATATCTTGATAAGATGGCGATAAGAATCAGAAATATCGCCAAAGGAATGGTCGGGCAAAATGTAAACGTTGGAGGCGTAATATCAAAAATACAAAAAATATACCTCAAAAGCCAGCAAGCAATGCTTTTTGTGACCATTGAAGATATCGATGCCCGAATGGAAATTTTGGTTTTTCCCAAAACCCTGGAATCTACGGGATCAGTCTGGGAAGAAGGCAAAATAATTCTCGCCTCCGGAAAAATTTCCGATAAGGATGGGCTGTTCAAACTTCTTTGTGAAAACGCCAAAGTGATAAACCAGGAAGAAGTGGAAAAATTAAAAAGGATAATGGCCACTCAAAAAGCCAACGGAGGAAATGAAAGAAATAATTATTCCAAACTAACCATTGCTGTTCCAAAAAACGTGCAAAAAGAAATATTGCGTGATTTGTCTTCTTTTTTTAACCAATGCGAATTGGGCGGAATGAAAGTGTATCTTTCAATTAATAATTCCCGGCTGGAAACTCCTTTTTGCATCAAACATATCAGCGGTCTTGAAGAAGCGATAAAAAAGATAGTCCCGGAAGGAAAAATTGAAATAGTGTAAAAGTTAAATTAATTTCAGCCGGAACGACCGGCTGTTTTTTGGAAAAAAGCAGTTTTATTTATAATCCTTGTTTTTAAATTTTTCTCACTTCTTTTCTGATTTTCTTATAATCAGGAAATGTTTTTTCTACCAGTTCCCAAAATTTTCTCGAATGATTGAATTGCCCCAAATGGCAAATTTCATGAACGACAATATAATCAGCCAGATTGGAAGGCAGGAGAATTATTTTATAGTTAAAACTAAGATTGCCCCTCCTTGAACAGCTGCCCCAACGAGTTCTTTGGTTTCTGACAGTTATTTTTTTGTATTGAAAACCGTAAAATTGGCTATAAAACTCCGCCCTCTTTTGGGCAAACTCCAAAGCCTTTTCTTTGTATTTTAGAAAATCGCCCTTGCTGCTTTTTATATATTTCTTGTCTTTAAATTTGCTGAAATATTTTATTTTCTTCAATATCCAATTTGATTTTTCCCTGACAATTTTTTCTACCAAACTTCCCGGAAAACAGGAAGGGATAGTAACCACCAATTCCCCGCTGCAATAAATGGTCAGACGAGCTTTTCTGGCCCGCCTGCTTTTTTTGAGTCGATAATTTATTTCCTGCCCTCCTACGCTTATTTTTTCTTGCTTCACATTTTTTCATAAATTATGGCTTCAAAACATCTTCTTTCCCTTCGGCCATGATAATCACTTCTTTTATGGTCGGAAATTGCTTAAGCGTTGAATTTATTTCGCCGCTTACTGCTTCTACCCGGCAAGTTCCTCCCATACCCACGGTAAAAGTTTTATCAAAGTCAACTTTAGCCACTCCATTCTCCAGCCCCAAACTCTTTATTTTCACCCCCTGATTGATACTGCTAAAATAGCCTTCTTTTCTTTCTTCGGCTGTCGGCCCGAGAAGAAGTTCATCCATAGCGGCTCTGGCTACCGCTTTGGTTTTGGGTATTCTTCTGGTAAACGGATAAACTTTCGAACATACATCAGGATTGCTGTCTTTTTCATTTTCAAAAAAAACTTTTACCGTCATCGATTCAACCTGCTTAAAAACAACCGGGATGGAAACTTTGTTTATTTCTTCTCCATCACGGGCGGAATATTCAAAAACTTCCACTGTTCCCTGTTTTCCCTTAGGTTTGGGATAATTGACTGATATCTCAAACGGCCCAAATTGGCCGATATCGGGACTGTCCGCTGTCCCATAATTTTCCAAAAGCACCGACCCGTCATTGTTTTTTATTCGAAAACTGAAAGTATTTTCAAAGACTCTCGCCTCCCCTTTTATTATCAAAGGCAGCCCTATTTCTTCATTGGGCACCGGAGAAGACACTCGAATATTATCCTGAGTCTCGTCTTCCATTGTTTCTTTTTTATTTTCATCAATACCGTTTTCTTTAATTTCTCCGCAACTGGCGTTAGGCATCGGAGCTTGAGGATTGCCCTGCTTTATCCACTGGCCGTTATCACACACCCATTGCCCACTTTCTTTTTTTCCAGAGCCGCACGCTGATAAAACAAGGACAAAAAAAACCAAAGCGGAGATTTTTAAAATGTTTTTTTCTAACATAAAATTTTAAAAAAATTAAGTTTTACTGGTTAAATTATAGCAAAGATATTTGCAAAAACAAATAATTTATGGTCTTATTCAAAAAACACTGTTTTTATGATTGTTTATTGACTCCGGCTTATAATTCAAATATAATCATTGGATATTGCAGTTCTTTGGAATAAAAAACAATTTCTCAAAAGGAGACTATTATGTCAATTGAGCCTTGTCAAATTCCCAAAATTTCACGCCAAGATGGACTGTTAAACTATCAGGAAGGAAAGGGAATTGAAGGGATTATCCAAAATATCTCCAGTCTTATTCAAGGGCTTCCCGATGATCCATCTGATGAAAAATTGCTTACAGTGGGAAGGATGCTTTTCTATCTCACGGAAAGTGAAAGGGGGAAAATTGCCGGCGCTTCAGCAAAGCACCGCCACATCGTAGGAAAAGCGCCTGACATTTTCGATGCTTACCTGAAAAAAGTTCTATGCGCAGCGATATCCATCGACTGCCTTGCGTTCAAAAAAGATATGGACTTTATAAAAAGAAGTCCGTCACTGATTTCAAGTGTAGTTGTTGAAATAATAAATCAATGTTCGTAGACTAAAAACCGGAAGCGTATTAGCGCCTCCGGTTTCTTTTTTTATCTTTCGTTTTTTTATCCTTCAATTATTTTTTCCCACGGCAAATCAGCTTTTCCAAAATGGCCATAAGCGGCCGTTTTTTTATAAATCGGTTTCCTGAGATCCAGATATTTTATTATTTCCTGCGGTCGAAAATCAAATTTAAGCCTGGCGATTTCTCCGATGCTCTTTCCATTTTCATCTAAGGCTTCTATCATTAAAGGCTCCGCCTTTCCAATGGCGTAAGCCACGGACACCAAACATTTTTTAGCCAGCCCCTGGGCCACTAAATTTTTGGCAACGTGTCTGGCCATATAAGCAGCGCTTCTATCCACCTTTGTCGCGTCTTTTCCGGAAAAAGCCCCTCCGCCGTGAGGAATCAATCCGCAATAAGTATCTACCATTATTTTTCTTCCTGTTAGTCCCGTGTCCGCTTCAAAACCGCCTTGAACAAATTTTCCGGTCGGATTAATCAACACTTCCATTCCGTTAATATCGCCCATTACGGGAGTTATAAGATTTTTTATAAGAAGTTCCCTGATTTTTTCCTGATCTATATTTTCACTGTGTTGTGTGCTTACCAAAACCTTTGTTACCTTTCCGTCTTCTACTGTAATTTGAGTTTTTCCGTCAGGCCCGACCCACGAAAAATCCGGATTATTCCTTCTCAGATTTTCCAATTCTTCCGCCAATTTATGCACCTTAACAACCGCCTCGGGAAGAAATTCCGGCGTTTCATCTGTTGCGTAACCATACATAATTCCCTGGTCTCCGGCTCCGCCGGAATCTACTCCTTGGGCAATGTCCGGCGATTGCTTAACCACTCGGGTTATTATTTCCAAATCCTGGTTATAGCCGATGTTTTTATACACCTCCCTGGCCACATTGGCAAAATCAACGTCGGCATTGGCAGTCACTTCCCCGCCAATAATCAATGTTCCATGCCCGCCAAATGTCTCCACTGCCACTCGGCTCATCGGGTCCTGACGAAGGCATTCGTCTAGGATGGCATCAGAAATCTGATCACAAACTTTGTCCGGATGGCCGGAAGTCACACTTTCCACAGTGTAGGTTTTTGGATTGTATACCATTTTTTTCGTTATTAATTATTAGATATTTCTTGCCGATTACTAAGCTTAAATGCCAATATAATAATTTCTATTTATTCGTATATTCGCACAGATTAGTAATTCTTAAAGAAAAACAAAAAAAATCCTTCTCAAAAAGGAAAGATGTGAACTTTTATCTTTCCCTTTGTCTTGCCTAAACTTCCGCCTAGACAGTCGGGTATGGTTTTAGCACCTTCTTTAGCACGTCACCGCTAGAGGGTTGCTGGACGGATCATGGAGCCATATCTCTCCCCGTCACTCGTAATAAATTACGTTTATTTAATTGTCTTTTTTATTATATATGTTTTTTGTTTTTTAGGCAAGAGTCTGGATAAAAAAAGCAGGCAAACGGTTTTTTGCCCGCTGGAAAAGACCAATAATCAAATTTCATCATCAACGGATCCTCTTTTTCCCAATAAAGGAGCAAGGAGAAAAATAACTATCACCATCAAAATTACTGCAAGAATTGTTTTCAGCATCTGTCTCTCCTTTTTTAGAAAATCAATTTCTTATCAGTTATTTGACTTCATAATTAACTCCGATTTCTATCACTATCTCCTGGTTTCCCGAAGGAACCTGAGCTGAAGGAGCGGCCGCTCTTTCCGACCCGCCTATTCCGCCCATTCCCATAGAGTAATCGTTTTGCGCTCCAGGAACTTGAACAACATTTTCATACCAACCCGTAATTTTCTTCGGCTTTACTCCGGCTGCATTGAACAAGTCCGCCGCTTTACTTTTAGCGTCCTGGATGGCTTTTATTCTGGCTTGTTGCTTCAAATCATTTACACTGGAAACTGAAAAATTAATTCCGGAAATATTATTAACTCCGGCGCTGTTGGCAGTTGAAACAATTTTTCCGACCATATCCGGATTTTGATTGACTCCGCTTATCTTAACCACTATATTTTGCTGAGCATTATATCCGGAAACAGTGTTTTTTCCGTCTGTGTAATCATATTGCGGATAAAGGTTATACGATTCGGTTTTAATATTTTCCTCTCCTATTCCTTGATTTTTTATAGCCGTAATAACTCTGGCCATTTTTTCATTTAGCTGGCGCAATGCTTCTTCGGCCGACCAGACTTTGTCCACTTGCACGCCCAAAGTAATATTGGCTTCGTCCGGCTGAAAAACAACTTTTCCCTGTCCCGTTACCGTAACTTGGCTTTGGATTTGATTAACAATTCTGTCGCGAATAATGGAAATGACAACAATGGCGGCTAAAAGCACCATGCCGGTAATTAATAAAACGAATTTGGGTTCCTTGAATTTTTGAACACAGCAACCCTCTTGGCTTATATTTGATTCCATATTTTTAACTTAATTTTTACTGCTTTAATTATAGCACAAAAAAATACTGCTGAAATGATTATTTTTTTATGACATAAAAACAGGCTCTTTAATAAATATTATATTTCTGTTTATACCGTCATTCTGAGCGGAATCGAGTCCGTTTAGGACGAGATGAAGCCGAAGAATCTACTAAATAAAATTGCTGGTTTTGATATTAATTGGCAGATCCTTCGACTACGTTCAATCGCTACCTCGATTTCACTTCGCTCAGGATGACGGGTTTTTTTGTTGGATCCTTGTTGGAAAGTAGCAAATCATAGCTTAGTTGAAATAAGGAATGGACTTATTCGCTACGCTGTTTAGTATGGAGCCAGCGGATTTTGACTATTTCCGGATATTTTAATATAATGACAAGTAGACAACTAAATGAGGCGTTGACGCGGCCTAACCATCCGCCGAGCCTTCGTTGTAAGTTAGCGAGATAACTTAAAGAGAGCCCAGATAAATTAAGGGAATTCGAGTGGAACCCCCCGACCTCGCGCCGGGGCTCGAAGCCAGTTAATTTTTGGCGCTTTTTAATTTTAAATTTAAATATATGAAAAAATCCACCATCAACAATTTAGAAATTCTTCGCCATTCGACTTCTCATGTTTTGGCGGCAGCCGTTTTGGAAATGTTTCCGGAAGCGCGCTTCGCCATCGGTCCGGCGATTGAAAACGGATTCTATTATGATTTTGATCTTCCCCGGACGCTTATTCCGGAAGACCTGGAAATCCTGGAAGGAAAGATGAAAGAAATCATCAAGGTCAATCACCCGTTTGAAAGGGCGGAAATTTCCGCTAAAGAAGCTCTGAAAAAATTTGAGGAAGCCAATCAGCCGTATAAAGTAGAATTGATTAAGGAAATAGAGAAAGATCCGGATTACAAATTACCGATCACCATTTACAAAAGCGGGAGTTTTGTCGATCTTTGTTCCGGTCCGCACCTTGATTCAACTGGAGAGATAAAGGCCGATGCCGTAAAACTGACCAAAATTTCTGGCGCTTATTGGCGAGGAGATGAAAAGAACAAGATGCTCCAAAGAATTTATGGCGTGGCATTTGAGACTAAAAAAGAACTGGATGAATACATCCGCATGATGGAAGAGGCGGAAAAGAGAGATCACCGGAAATTAGGAAAAGAATTGGATTTGTTTTGTTTTTCCGATTTAGTCGGTCCGGGCTTACCGCTATTCACTCCGAAAGGAACTATTATTATTGATGAATTGAAAAAGGAAGTGGAGGGCATATGCCGAAAATACGGTTTTGAAAAAGTTTCAGCTCCTTCTTTAGCCAAGCAAGAGCTTTTTGAAATATCGGGACACGCAAAAAAATTTGGTGATGAATTATTTCATGTCACTTCAGAAAAAAAACACGACTTTGTCCTAAAGCCTGTCCAATGTCCACATCAAACCCAGATTTATGCTTCAAAGACAAGGTCATACAGAGATTTACCTATCAGATATATGGAATCAGATAAGCAATATCGAGCTGAAAAAACAGGAGAGGTTGGCGGCTTATCCAGAGTTTATGCAATTACAGTTGAGGATGGACATTCTTTTTGTCGAGTTGATCAAGTGAAGGATGAAATTAAAAATATGGTTAATATTATTAAAGATTTATATTCTTCTATTGGGCTTTGGGGCAATCATTGGATTTCTCTTTCCGTTCGTGATTACTCCCATCCTGAAAAATACATCGGAGAATCAAAAGATTGGGATACTTGTGAAAAAATGCTCCAAGAAATTTCCGATGAAATGGGTCTTAACGCTCAAAGAAGAGAGGGCGAAGCGGCTTTATATGGTCCAAAGTTAGATTTTATGTTTAAAGATGCCACTGGACGTGAAATCCAAATACCAACGGTTCAAATTGACTTTGCTACTCCAAAAAGATTTGGTCTTGAATACATAAATGAAAAAGGAGAAAAGGTTCCGCCAGTTATGGTCCATCGCGCAATTCTCGGATCCTATGAAAGATTTCTTGTTTTACTTATTGAGAATTTTGCCGGTGCTTTTCCACTTTGGCTCTCCCCTGTTCAAGCAGTGATTATCCCTGTTTCTGAAAAGTTTAATTCATACGCAAAAAATATACATTCGCAATTATTAGAGAAGGACATTCGCGTTTCGATTAGTGATGAGTCAGAATCGCTTGGCAAACGTATTCGTGAAGCGGAAAAGCAGAAAATTCCTTATATGATTGTCGTCGGAGAAAAAGAAGAAAAAGACGGCAGTGTGGCAGTGAGGACTCGGGGACAGAAAGAGCAAGAAACTTTAAAGATTGATGAGTTTATTAAAAAGATTATTGAAAAAATAAAAAATAAGTCTTAAAAAAAGCCTCTGGCACCATTTTATTGGCACTAGAGGCTAAAAATTTAGCCAAAAGGAGACAGTTTATTGTTCAAGGATTTGATAGATACTCCTTTCCAAGGCATAAACTCCTCTTTTTTTAAGATTTGGACATTTTTTCTTAATGATGTACTCCAAAACTTCTTTTTCGCGATGATTCTCTTCGATATTTTCGAGCTGATAATTTCTTGCAAAACCAATTACCCGCTTGTCCTTAAGGTCTACAATCAAGATTTTCCCGCCCTCAGCTACGACGCAATGGCGAGCCGTCCCGTATCGCTGATATCCGATAAAGGAGAAGAAATTTCCCTCTTTAAGGACGGCATGCCCATCAGGGACATCAAATAATTCGCCAAGTTTACCAATTACATCCAACATGCTATTAAAGCTCATTTTTCCCTCCTTTGAATCTGAAAATATCAGATTCTCATGGCTTTATTTTTTTTCTTCCAGGAAATTGAAATAATCAAATAAGAAAAGTATTGCCGAAAAAATTAAGTAAAGAAAGATTCCTACAACGGCCAACGGACCGCCGATGAACCCATAGAAAAAGCCCTTGCTTTTGTTATCTTCTTTCATATCCTACCCCTTTCGTCACTTGATTATTAATCATTATTTTAGTATTCTAGTTAGAATACCGATTTATTGTTTAAGAACCTAGATATTAGACTATTGCATAAAATAACAAAAATGTCAACTTTTCTATGAGATATTTTATCAAGACATTTGGCTGCCAGACCCCGCCCCAATTTTTTCCTAGTTTTCTGTAATTTATAAAATTGATTTTATTATCGCCTGCGGCTTTAGTTTTTCTCTAAGACAAGTTCTTTCTTGAAAATTGGAGCGGGGCAAGTGAACCACATGAGATATTTTATCAAAACCTTCGGATGTCAGATGAACCACTCAGATAGTGAGCGGATTGCTGGGTTTTTGGAAATACAACCTCACCCTAACCCTCTCCTTAGTAAGGAGAGGGAATTTAAGCCAACGAAAGATATACATAAGGCTGACTTAGTTATTTTCAATACTTGCGGAGTCCGTCAGATGGCTGAAGACCGGGTTTACGGCCAGATCCATAATCTAAGAAAGAAACATCCTGAAACAAAAATAGTCCTTACCGGATGTCTCGCTAACCGGAAAGATGTGCAAAGAAGACTGAAAAATAAAGTCGATCTATTTTGTGAAATAAAAGATTTCCCGGAAATCGTAGGGACAGACCTTGTGTCTGTCCCAAGAGAGCAAAGACAAGCTTTGCCCCTACAAGAAAATTATCTCAAAATAATACCCAAATATTCTGCAAAACACACTGCGTATGTGCCGATAATGACCGGCTGCAACAATTTCTGCTCCTATTGCGTGGTGCCTTATGCTCGCGGCCGTGAGGTTTCAAGGCCAGCAGAAGAAATTATCGGAGAAATAAAATTATTAGTAAAAAGAGGATACAAGAAAATAATTCTCCTTGGACAGAACGTTAATTCTTACAATGATAAAAAGATTAATTTTTCCAAACTTCTCAAAAAAATAAACTCTATTCCTGGCAATTTCTGGATATGGTTCATTTCCAACCACCCCAAAGATTTTTCTTTGGAACTCATTGAAACGATGACCAAATGCCGAAAAGTCTGCGAATGCGTCCACCTCCCCATTCAAGCCGGAGATGATAAAATCCTCGAAAATATGAACCGGAAATATACTGCCCGGGAATATTTAGCTAAAATTGAAAAAATAAAAAAGGCTTTTGCCAAAAATAAGCCTGGAAAATTATATTCCATCACTTCTGACATTATCGTTGGTTTTCCCGGTGAAACCAAAAAGCAATTCTTGGAATCAGCCAAAATTATGGAGAAAGTCGGCTATAGCATGGTGTATTTCGGCCAGTTCTCTCCCCGACCGGGAACGATGGCAGCCAAAATGAAGGACAACGTCAAAAAATCGGAAAAAGTCAGGCGAGAGAAATACCTGAATGAAATCCTAAAAAAGACTTCATTCTCTAACAACAAAAAATATGAGAATAAGATTATAGAAGTGTTGGTAAATGAAGAAAAGAATGGAAATTATTTCGGCCACACCAGGACGATGAAAAATGTAAAAATTACATCAGCCAAGAAAAATATTACAGGCAAAATAGTGAGAGTCAAAGTTACCAAGGCTAACGTTTGGAATTTGGAAGGAGTTTTGAAAAAATAAAACAAAGGCGACACAAAAGTGTCGCCCGGAAATTCCAACTGTTATTTTGGGTGAAAATCAATGACTTTTCCTCCAGGAGCCACTGCTTTTTTCGCAAGTTCTTTTCTTTCTATCCTTTCCATGCTTTTAAGAGCTCTCTTCCTGGCCTCTTTCAAATAGGGACTAAGCGCTTTTCGCAATTCTTCGCCGTTTCCCTTACAATCGTTGCAAGCTAAGGACAAATGACATATGTAGTCGAACACTTCCTCCTTGAATTCTGCAGAAATCATTTCTTGATAAAATTGATCGCTGGATGCGGCATTTAGAGCGCTCAAAGCAGAAAATAACGTTTCCTGAAAATATTCTTTGTTTTTCCTCCGTTTGGATTTCTGACAATTGAGACAAGCCCGATTTATAGCCACAAGAAGCTCAATATAATTTATCATTTTTCCCTCCTAAAAAAGAACTGGCAATTTCTCCTTGTTTTATCTAATATATAATAACTATTTATGAAAGTAAAATCTAAAATCATAATCATCCTCGGCCCCACTTCCAGCGGGAAATCCGATATTGCCATAAAACTCGCCAAAAAATTCAATGGCGAGATTATTTCCGCTGACAGCCGGCAGGTTTATCGCGGAATGGATATCGGAACCGGTAAAATTGAGGCCGATCACCCGGCCGAAATCCCGCAAAGATTTGCAAACAGCAAATCTTATGCGGGACCTTCCAAAAATAAGTCTTATCTTTCTGGCAAAATACCACACTATCTTATCGACAATGCCAGTCCTCGCACAAACTATAATGCCGCCAAATTTAAAAAAGACGCTGAAAAGATCATTGCCAATATCTCAAAACGCAGAAAACTGCCGATAATCTGTGGCGGAACAGGTTTTTGGATAAAATCCGTCGTTGATGACATCAGTTATCCGGAAGTCAAACCCGACTGGAAATTACGCAAGAAACTAAACAGTTACCCGACAGAAAAATTATTCAAGATGCTCCAAAAATTAGATCCGGAAAGAGCTGGCAATATTGATGTTAAAAATAAAGTTCGCCTGATTCGCGCTATCGAGATTTGCAAAACACTTGGATTTGTCCCTTCATTATCCTCCTCTCCCTCCGGGAGAGGGTGTCCTGTCTTCGGGACGAGTGAGGGAGAAAACTATGATTTCTTGCAGCTCGGCATATTCTTGCCTAAAGAAAAACTCCACGAGAATATCGAGAAGCGCCTACGTAAAAGATTTGATCAAGGAATGATTGAAGAGGTAAAAAATTTACATTATAAAAACAAGCTTAGCTGGAAAAAAATAGAGAGCTTCGGACTAGGATACTTTTGGATTCCGAAATATTTGCGCAAAGAAATCGCCACCAAAGAAGAGCTGTTCCAAAAAATATTTCAAGCTGAAAAAGATTATGCCAAAAGGCAGATGACCTGGTTTCAAAAAGACAAAAGAATTAAATGGGTTCCGGATTATAAAAACATTGAAAAAGAAACGCTTGGATTCATAAAAAATTAGCGGCCAGGAATGTTTTCCTGGCCTTTTTTAGATACAGAGTCGCGTCTTTATGATATTGTTACTGCTCCGATTTCATCCGGAGCAAATCCAATGATTTGAAAAAAACGAGACCGCACAAATTCTCCTTCCCCAAAGCATTCTGCGCAACAATTCATATTTTCACTCTGTAGCTCCCCCTTTTTGTTCGTAAACTCAACTACGATAAAGCTCCCTTTTTTCCCGCAGGAGCAATACCCAGATCTGCCGTTGGTTCTGACACGAAAATCGTATTTTCTTTCCATAACACTCCCTTCTTTCCTCTCAAAAAAGAACAAAAAAAATTCCACCTTATCGGTGGAACAACAAATAAACTATATTATAAATTGGCTTTTTTCTTTTTAGATACCTGCTTTCTTTTGTCTTTTTCATATCTTTACGTATTATACTCTTTTCGAAAATTCAGACAAGGGTTTTTATTTTAACTTATCCACAAGCATTTTTTGGACTATTTGCGGGTTAGCTTTACCCTTAGTTGCCGCCATAACCTGTCCAATTAGAAATTTAAGCGCATTTTCCTTGCCATTTTTGTAGTCCTCGACTGATTTTTGGTTTTTGGCAATTATTTCGCCAATAATTTTTTCTAGCTCCCCTTCATCACTTACCTGCGCCAAGTTTTTTTCTTCGATAATTTGGGATGGATCGCCACCTGTTTTATACATTTGGGCTAAAACTGTCTGCGCTGCGCTGGAATTGATTCTTCCTGAAGCCACGAAACAAATAAGTTCCGCATAATTTTCCGGGGTTATTTCCATGTCCTTTATGCCATGGCCATGCTCTGCCAGATGTTTTCTGAGTTCAGTAATGATGTAATTAGCGGCCAGTTTTATGGATTTTGCCTCATCGGCTTCAAATTCCTTGCAATTTATTTTTTCCCGAAGCTCGCTCACTACTTCTTCGAAATAATCAGCCAGTTCCTTTTGGGAAATAATAATTTCCACATCATTATCGGGCAACTTGTATTCACGACCGATTCTTTTTGCTTTGGCTTCCGGTAGTTCCGGCAAATGCTTCTTCAAATCAGCAACATATTCCTTGGTAAATTTTAACGGCGGAATGTCCGGCTCCGGGAAATACCGGTAATCATGAGCAGATTCTTTGGTTCTTTGGGAAACCGTAATTCCTTTATTGTTGTCAAAACCTCTTGTTTCTTGAATAATTTTTTCGCCTCTTTCGAGGACTTCGGTTTGCCTTTCTATTTCATAATTTATCGCTTTCTCGACAAATTTAAAGGAATTTATATTCTTGACTTCCACTTTAGTGCCGGAAAGTTTGTTTGCTCCTTTTTTATAAAGAGAGATGTTGGCCTCGCAACGCATCATTCCTTTTTCCATATCGGCATCGGATATGCCCAAATATCGGCAAATCTGCTGAAGCTTTTGGCAAAAAATGCGCGCTTCCTCTCCCGACTCAATGTCCGGTTCAGTTACCAATTCCATCAGCGGAACTCCCGCCCGATTAAAATCGACTAAGGTATAGTCCACGCCTTTAGGATGGATAAGTTTTCCGGTGTCTTCTTCAAGGTGGATCCTGGTTATGCCAATCTCTTTCCCCCCGCCTGCATCGCTATGCCCGCTCGCATCGCTACGCGAAGCGTTGCGGACGAGCGAAGCATTTCGGGCAGGATTTATTTTCAGTTTTCCCTTTTCGCAAAGCGGTTGATCATATTGGGAAATTTGATAACCCTTTGGAAGATCGGGATAAAAATAATTTTTTCTGTCAAATTTAGTCTCCAATTTTAATTCACAGCCCAAGGCCAGCCCGGCCATCTGGACGAATTTTATCGCTTCCGCATTAGGGACAGGCAGCGTTCCCGGCTGTCCCGTACAAACCGGACAGATGTTCACATTCGGTTCTCGTTCCAGCCCCAATCCATTTTTACTATCACAAAACATCTTCGAAGCAGTCTTCAATTCTACGTGAACTTCCATGCCAATGACTGGGATATAATTACTTTTCATATAAATTTCATTGTCATTCCCGCGAAAGCGGGAATCTAGTTCTAAAATTTAATATTAGATCCCGAATCAATCCCGGGATAATAATTATCTATTGTCTCCGTCTCCCCCCAATTTTCCCCTTTCCATCCGGCTATAAAGTTTCTCTATATTTTTTTCAACAACTTCATCAAGCGATAACCCTAATTCTGTCGCGATCTGGGCCACATACCAAAGCACATCGCCCAATTCTTTTTTTATTTCCTCTTTGGTTTCATCAGTAATGACTCCGCCCTTGTCTCTGATAACCTTTTTTATCTTCTCTGCCACTTCCCCGGATTCTCCGGCCAAACCTAAGGTCGGATAAATATAATTTTTTCCGGCATCCGGATATTTGGCTGTTAATCGTGATTTTTTTTGATATTCCTCGAAATTCATAGTTTATATTATTTTATTTATACTATTCCAAACTAAATTGCCTATCTTCTCGATGCTCATTATCGATCCGCCTTCAGTGCATTCGATCAGTTTAAATTTCGGAAAACTCCTAGCAATTTCAAGATAAACTTTTTCCGCATCACGCAAATGCTTGAGGTCTTTTTCATGAATATCTCTTTTACCTTTTTTGATATAATTTCTTTTTTCCTTATGGCCGACCAATTTTTGGGCAATAAATGCATCTACGTGAAGAATCAGGTTGATGTCCGGCTTTGGGACGGAAAAAATATTATATTCCAGATCGTAAAGCCATTTAAAATATTTTTTTCTTTTTTTGGAATCTTTTATTTTCCCGCCCTGATGGCCCATGTTGGCTGTTACATAGCGATTAGCCACTACGATTTTCCCCTGCTCCAGCCACTTTCTGATTTTAAAGCTGGCCGCATATCGATCACAGGCATAAAAAATCGAGCCCCGATATGGTCCCACTTCTTCCGCGCTGCCATATTTTCCATTGAGGTATTCTTCCACCAGAGCTGCTGATTTTTGGCCATATTGTGGGAAATCGGCCATCTCCACTTTATGTCCTGCTTTTTTTAACCGCTTTATCAAAAGTTCAGTCTGCGTCGCTTTTCCGCTGCCATCTGTGCCGTCAATAACGATAAATTTGCCTCTTTTTCTTGATTTCATGGATATTTTTATTGATATAATGCTTTTTTATCTTATCACATCAAAATTAAATTTAAAAGACGCCTAACATTCCAAAAGGATGGTGCGCCATGCCTGCCAGATATTACACTTTTCTCTCCGGGAAATAGTTTCCCGTTTTTCTTATTTTCAGATCCCGCCCGCAATAGCGTCCTCCTTCGGCGCATTTTCCCGTCTGATAGCAGGGCGGCTCAAACATAGCCAGCAATTTAGACTTCTTGCCTTTCTTTTTTTCAATTCCTAAACGAAGAGCCCGGCCGGCATGGTAAATTTCTTCCTGAGCACACCAGCAAAGCCTTTTGGCTTGTTCATGGGCAATGGCATTCATGGAGCCAGCCTTTTTATAGCCAACCATAGCGCCATAAGGAGCAATGACCATAGCCAGGGTCCCTGAAATATTTTTGGAAACGCTTATCCACTCTTTCATAAGACTCAAGGCTTCTTTTTCCAATTTCATTTCTCTTAAGATCGGTGGCATATAAAATGATCCGGTAAACTTGGGTTCGCTTCTTCTTATTGTCCTGTGGCGCTGATCTTGCCCCATGGTCGCTCCTGATATTTCAATCTCGGTGATAAATTCCGCCGTAGCATTATTCATCATATCAGGCTTAAAGTGCAAAAGATCCACCGGATGCATATCTTCTACTTTCGGAATTATGAAATCATTTTCCCCTTCTATCCTTAAGAGTCTATGGGAAGGTTTGTATTTTATTCCGACACTTGAAGATTTGGGAATTTTTATCTGCCAGTTGAAATTTTTTCTTTCTTTTTTATCAAACATAAAGCTGATATTGGGAAACTTTTTGGTAACTTCTTCCGCCATTCTGTCGATAATATATCTCATTGAAGGAGTCCAGGAACTTCTGTAAAGCGCGGCTAGAGCGGTTAGATTTATAGTGAAGTCGAATCCGGTCGGGAAAATAAGCGGGATAAACATCCGCATTTGCTCTTGGGCAATTTTAGGCGCTGTCATTTCCAGATATTTTTCGTTGACGTGCGGCCTTTCTTTTTTCAATAATTTTTCCGATATGCGAGAAGCTTCAAAAACATTGGAATGATAAATTTTTACTCCTCTTTTTATATAATCTACGATTTTCTTTCTATTATTGACCTTAACCTCCGGCCAGAATTTTTTGATATAATTTTCTATTTTTCCAAAATCAGGCTCCAGAAACATCTTGGCGCAATACCGGCCGGATCTTTGGTCGCTGTTATAGAAAGGATGAGTCAAATGCATTCCGAAAGTAATGTCGCCAACTGCAATATTCTCTATGGAAAAAGTGAAAAATGAATGTTGCAGAGTGGTATGATGGCCCACCTTGAACAGCCGGTTTTCCACATCGATCAACTTTCCCCATTTAGGATTCTCCGCCTGATAACACTTTAGCGCGGCATGACTCGCCAACTCTACCGGATCAGTAGCGGAATAAGAAATTAATTTTATATCTATCATATCTTATTTATTAATTATTTCATCAATTTGTCTATACAATTCCTCCGTAGTCCCATTGTTGTCTATTACATAATCCGCTTTTTCTTTTAAATCTCTTATTTGAAGCTCCGCCTCCCTTTCATGGTCTTTCTTAAATTCTTCAAATGTCTTGTCTTTGTCATCCATATTCTCTCCTCTTTGGGTCAGTCTTCCAAAACTGTTTTCGATTGAGGTATCAATATACACCAATTTAAAATTCGGCAGTCTTTTAAGATAGGAAATGTCGGCCATTCTTCTCACTCCATCAATGGCAATTATCTCGTGCTTGTCATTCTCCACATCTTTAGCGATAACAGAAGACAAGATATCATCAAAAAAATTTTCTCTGAATACCGTAGAGATTTTTTGAAGATTTTCCCTGTTTTCTTCAAGATACAAACGCTTGGCCACATCGCGAAGCATAGTGGAAAAACGATGAGCGCTCCCGTTGTATTTATCGCAAATATATTTAGCCGTAGTCCCCTTGCCGCTGGCTATCTCTCCCGCAAGACCTAAAATAACTTTTGCCATGAATTTATTTTTTATTAATTACTGTTTTTATTCCGTATTGATGCATATCATCTATTAAATCTTTTTTCTGCCAATCCTTTACCCAGTCAGATATTTTATATTTCTTTATTTTTCCGTTTTTTTGGTGACAAATTACTTCTTCTATGCCGGCATTGACTATCATTTTCTTGCAGATAAAACAAGGATAAGCGTCAATAATTTCCGACTTCTCGTTTTCATTCAACTTTACCGAGTAAAGATACATTTTAGCTCCCAAAAGACTGCTCCCCGAACGAGCTGAATTGATAATGGCATTTTGTTCCGCATGAACGCTTCTGCAAAGTTCATAGCGCTGGCCGGAAGGAATATTCATTTCTCTCCTGAGACAATTAT
>ERZ795059.2265-NODE-2265-length-20132-cov-16.970563_pt1 | contig 20132 bp, 18 predicted proteins | sample MGYA00375143_ERZ795059 | MGnify/ENA primary metagenome ERZ795059 (study PRJEB30188, sample SAMN05720168) | activated sludge metagenome | isolation source: Anaerobic digester | place: USA | collected 2015-01-07 ... | reverse complement strand
TTCTAACGGGAATAGGGTTTCTTGGAAATGTGATCGTTTTTTTGAGCTTCATTCTTGCAGAGCTATTTGACACTCGCTTTCTTCTTATTGGCGTTGCCGGCTTTGTCATTTCCTGGTTCGGAGATTCACTCGACGGAAGAGTGGCTTATTATAGAAAAAAGCCAAGAAAATGGTACGGATTTATGCTCGATCTTGTGGTAGATTGGTTGGGTATCGTACTTATCGGTCTTGGATTTGCTATCTACGCAAATAGCTTTCAAAAAATTTTGGGATATGCTTTTGTCGTGCTTTATGGTCTAGAAATAATGATCGCCTTGCTTCGCTATAAGATCGGTGGTAGCTATTCCATCGACGCAGGCAAATTGAGCCCGACCGAAACCAGGATTCTTATTTCTCTTTTTCTTGTAATTGAAGTTCTTTTCAATGGAAGTATCGTCTACCTCGCTGCAATAGCAGATATCATCCTAGCGATTTCAAATTTTTCTGAATTCAAAAAACTAGCCAAAGTTGCCAATGAGCGTGATGAAGAAGAAAACAGAAAGGGTGAATCAAAAATTGCGGAAAATAACAAAGAATAAACAAAAAACATTGTCTTGGCTACGTTCAGCTCTTACTTTCTCAAAAGCACAAATATCAGCTTTTGTTGGTGGCGTAATTGATTACTGTACAATGATTTTTCTTACAGAAGCCTTTCATATCCATTATACTATCTCGATCGCCGCTGGAGGTATTGTAGGCGCGGTTTTAAATTTCAGCGTGAATAGAAAATGGAGCTTTTATTCAAATGATGCACAATATGAATTTTCCGTTCTTCAGCAGCTTGGCATGTTTTTCCCAGTGGTCTTAGGCAGTATCGCCCTAAAATCCGCAGGAACTTTTGCCCTTACATCTCTCAGCAAGATAGACTATAAGCTAACAAGGCTTGTTGTAGATGTCGTTGTATCTATTTTTTACAATTTCATGCTTCAAAAACACTTGATTTTCAAAAAAAGGCGTTAAAATGGATTTTCTAGACCTTCGGACTTTAAAAGCCAGACCCAATTTTATACATGTTAAAAAGCTAAATAAAAGCCTAATCGGATTTCTGTACTAATACTTTATCGATCCGTTTTCCATCCATGTCCACAATTTCAATTCTTAAAGGAGGCCATTCAATTATATCGCCAGCTTTAGGAATTGAGCCCCCACAATGGAGAACAAAACCAGCAACGGTATCGTAATCCTCACTTGAAATAATATCGAGATTGATACCTAGATTCTCGGCAAATTCATCGATTGGCATCGAACCATCCACAAGATAGGAGCCATCGCTTCGCTTTAAAATCTGAGGAGCCTCTTCTGTCTCTATTTCCGAAAGATTTGCAATAGCTTCTAGCAAATCGGCTATCGTTACAATGCCTGAAATCCCCCCAAATTCATCGACTATGAGACCAGCCGATTTCTTTGCATCGCGGAGAATAGCAAGCGCTTGCAAACCCGATAATGACTCTGGTATCATCACTGCTGGCTCCATGCATGTTTCTAAAGATAAAAAGCAACCTTCTGCCATACACGTAAGCGCTCGCTTAACCGATACCATACCTATTGTGTGATCCAAGTCTCCATCGACTACAGGCAAATATCCATATTCGGAATTTTTGATAATAGCCCTAATGTGAGAGTCTCGAGAATCTTTTGCATTCAGCGTTACTACTTCGGTTCTAGGTGTCATGAACATTGTGACTCGCCTATCATCCAGACTCAACACCTCTTCCATCATTTCGCGCTCAGCAGCCTCAAATACCCCTGATTTTTCTCCTTGTTCTAATAGAATCCTTACTTCCTCCGGAGTGATAGCAGGCTCGGCTTTATGCGAGAATCTAAGAAGCTTCGTAAGGCTGTCGGTAACCGAAGAGAGAAATCTTACAATAGGATAAAAGACAATGCTCAAAGCATGCATGGGCTTTATAGTAAGAGCAGCAATATACTCAGGATTGCGTAGCGCTATGGATTTTGGAACGAGTTCGCCGATAACTACAGAGAGAAAGGTTATTGCTAAAACCACAATAGCCACAGCTATAGAATCGGCATATCTCCCAATAAAAGACCATCTTGAGAGCCATCGGGCTAGAAGCTGCGAAAAAGTCGTACCGCTTATTGTGCCTATAAGTATTCCAATAAGTGTTATTGCTACCTGTATTGTAGAAAGATAGCGGCTTGGAGATTCCCGTGTATTAAGGGCAAGCTTGTAAGTACTTTTACCTTTATCTGCTTCGGCCTTGAGCCTAGCTTTTCTTGATGATACGAGGGCTGTCTCAGAGAGAGAGAAGAACCCGTTTATCAGAATGAGAGCTAAAAGGACGAGGATTTCAGAAATCATTTTGCACCTCGTCCGCAAATACTAGAGCTATCCCCTTTGCTTCAATACCTATAAAATCTATGCATATAAAATAGTCAGAGTCCCCTTTAGATGAACCATCGCTTTCCACAGAAAAAGAATAGCAAATCTACATTGCCTTTGTCGAGGCATTGCCAAGGCTTCGATTGTCTTTTATTTAAAAAACACCAATAGAAGCATGCAAAAATCGCTTTGCCACAATGACACAGCCGAAAAAATCTTGCAATATTCAAAAATTCACAAAAATACTCTTCCGTGTCAATCTAATATCAATATATACTAACAGGAAATGAAACCTATTCCTAATGACTATAGAATTCGCAGTCAGATGCCCCTTATTCTGCTATCGCTTCTCTTAATATGCTTATCAACCTCGAATCTTCAAGCTCAACAAGATTCGCCTTTTCCTTTAGAGCTTTCGTCCCTTAATAATTTCGAATATGCCTTCCCGGAAGGAGATACTCTTCGTAATATAACAAAACCGGTGTTCTTAGGAGAAGAAACGTTTATTGCAAGGCTCAAGCAAAGAGCAGAGTCCCTCGAGTTCGATCAAAGCAAGGACAATGAACCACGCCCTCCTCTTGGAATTGTACTCTGTGGAGGATCGGCGCGGGCTTATGCGCATATTGGCGTACTAAAAACACTGGAAAAGGCCGGTATTTACCCAGATTTCATTGTAGCAAGTTCCATGGGAGCGATTGTAGGCATGCTATATGCTGCTGGATATTCACCACAAGACATTGAATTCTTAATTCAGGCGCTCCCGCTCGAGTCTTTCTTTACACCAGTAATACCTACAAATGGTGGCCTCATCAATACCGAAATGTTCAGGGCTATTCTGAGGAAGATAATTGGCAGACTGGATGTCTCTGAGACAGCGATTCCAATTATCATAACAGCTGAGGATCTCAAGTCTCGACAACAGATATGGATCGCGGAAGGTCCATTTGATCTTGTCATGGCAAGCGCATTTGCAATGCCAGCTGTTTTCGAGCCCCAAACATTCGACCAATTCATCCTTATCGATGCAGGAGCCACTACTATTGCGCCTGTCGAACCTGCCCTCCAATTCAGCAACCGCCTTGTGATTTCAACTGCCTTCTATAACCGAGCGATGAACTTTTCGAGTCCAGTGACAGTTATCAACCGTTCCGTAGATATAGGAAAAACTCGTGCGGGCATGGCAGGAATAGAAAGATCTAAGGCCTTGGTAATCCGCAATGATGTGGAAAACCTATCCTATATGCAATTTACTGACCCTGACATAATTATAAAAAAAGGCGAAATAAGCGCACAGAATGCTCTTGAGCAACTAGATCTCATTTCTAGGCAAGAGCTAGAAAATGCTCCCCCTTCCGGATTATTAGAATTGCGCAGCAAAATGCATGAAAATCTTAACAAGACTATTAGGGACCTCCAAAGTGGCCAACAACCTTCCACCTCGTTTACACTGAGAGGTATACCGATTCTAAGGCTTTTTGATCCCTTTACATTGATGCCTGGGGAGACGGGGACAGAGGCTCGCATTGGAGCATCGCTTTCTTTTTCATATTCAAAATTCAAGTCCGATTTATCTTATTTCAACGCCCTTTACCCAGATCCGGGAAAGGTCTGGGCCATTGAAACAGCCTTGCGCGTGAATCCAATAGATAGTCTTAATGTATGGCTTACGACCCGCCTTTGGGGGGACTATACTCCTACTTCGATATTGTCGCACAACACAGAATATTGGGAAATCGCAGGGCGTACGAGCTGGATAAAAGTATACGAAGAGAAAAAAATTGGATTTCAAGCGGGCGGGGATATTTTTTTAAAAATGGATTTTTCAATTGCAAATTGGCAGACATGCGCATTTTTTCATACGGCGATACCGAGAAAATACAAAAAATTTGGCCCTCCTATCCAGCCTTGGTACACAGCAAATCTAGGAGGTTTTGCGGAAAACTCTGTTGGATTACAAAATGCAGCGGGTTTGTATGGCTCTCTCCAGGGAGGATTTGATTCCAAATGGGTTAGCCCCAAGTTTCGTGCTTTTTCGAAGGTGTCGCTCAATAACCAGGAGTTCATGGAATCCAAATACGATGGATTTAGAAGTTCAGCAGCAAGAAAAGCAGTGACCTCCAATTTAATCACAAATGTGGAAATTCCATTTTCGCCACATGAATTATACCTTGATATTTCTGAAGCCTTGCTCCTGAAAGGTTTCGAACTGGCTCCATTCTTCGATATGCGCTGGAATAGCACATCGGATGAGAGCTTTCACATGGACAACTGGGCGGCGGGATTGTCTTTTTCATTCGAAGCGCGCGCTTTCGGACTTGCACCTGCAACTATGACTTTCTACGCAAGTTATTCAGGATCGAAAATCATCACGCTTCAATTCCGAGCCGGCATGCTCTTGCCAGAATAGAGTCAGTACATAATCATCGAGGTCGCATAAATATCCAAAGAGTCTATCGGCCGGCCCTTGGGCCTTGAGGTCTCTGGGGACTATTGGGGACTATTGGGGACGGAGGTTTGATCATTGTTGATATTAGAGGCCTTTTAGATTATTGGGAGATTATTTTGGACAGGATTTTATGGGGGACGGAGATTTGATCATTGTTGATATTAGCAGCCTTTCAGGTTTTTTGGGACAGAACTTTTTGGGGAACGGAGATTTAGTTATGCCTGCCCCAAAATATAGTCAATCAAAATGACAAAAAATGCATAAAAGGCGATAAATGAAGTCATCAGTTGAGGATCAACATAAAGCCGAAATTCCACAAAAAAGCGCACAGCCCAAAACTATAGCTGTACGCATTTATAAGAATACGAAGCAAATTATGGAGAATAGCAATAATAAAGCAATGAACTCATTTCAAAGCATAGCGAATTCCAATCGTTTCACTAAAACCGGAACCACCACCCACAAAATAATTGATGTAGTAAGAATGCAGATCTATGGCCAATTTATCATTCACATAGTAAGAAAATCCGCCTCCAGTAGAAACCCCAAAACCAAAAGTGGAAACGATCCCGACCCCCAGGCCAAGACCAATATACCAGTCAAAATTTCTAATAAATTCAGGAAAATCTTTATAAGCTTTCATACCCCAATGAAGTGTAGCCATTGCAGATGCAGAAAGATCGAAACCTCTTCCAAAATCCATGCCAGCAATCCCCATCACACCCATCGAAAGAGGAAAGTTCGGAATGCTAAATTTCTGCAAGATATATTCTATTCCGCCACTTACCCCAATGCCTCTCCACCCAAAGCCTATTCCGCCCAAAGCATGCATTTCACCTGGTTCGGTATGAACTTCATTTGTAACGTTCTGTGCAAGCAAAGGGCTTAATGCAGCAACGATCATCATACAAGCAACCATGGCGATCTTGATTCTTCTCATACTAACCTCCTATGCTACCTAATCTGCATAAAAATGCTAAACTAGCAGCCCATAATTGATAATATATAACAATATCCAATGTGCTATCAATACTCCATCTTCTTTCTTATTTATGCTTATGCTATTCTGCTTCTATGATTCGCTGCCCATGGTGTGGAAATGACCCAGTATATATCCGATATCACGATGAAGAATGGGGTAGCCCAGTTCATGATGATCAAACTCATTTCGAATTCTTGCTTCTAGAAACCCAGCAAGCGGGTCTGTCCTGGCGAACTATTCTCGGAAAGCGCGAAGCTTACCAAAAAGCATTTGCGAATTTTGAGCCAGAGATAGTCGCGAGCTTTTGCGAGAAAGATATAACTAGCTTGCTTTCAGATCCTGGGCTTGTACGAAACAGACGAAAACTTGAAGCAGCTGTTAAAAACGCTTGCGCTTTCTGCGACATTAAGAAAAAATATGGTTCCTTTGATACTTGGATCTGGCACTTTGTCGAGGGCCGCCCAATTGTCAACCATTGGCAGGATATTTCTGAAATCCCCGCACAGACAGAGCTTTCAGATCTGGTCAGCAATGAAATGAAAAAAGCCGGTTTTTCATTTGTCGGATCGATCACAGTATATGCCCATCTGCAAGCCATTGGCATTATCAATGATCATCTTATAAGCTGCTTTAGACATGCAGAAATAGCAAATCTTAGATAAATCCTATCTTCTATTTTGCGCTTTATATAAAAAACATTATATTTAAAGCGCATGGCCTTGCCATGAAATCCGTTGATGCTATCGGAATAGATTAGGAGGAATGATATGTTATCACAGAAAATGATCGATCGAATCAACTTACAAATCAATAGAGAAATGTACTCAGCTTACCTCTATCTCGCTATGGCTGCAAAAATGAATGAGCTAGGCTATACGGGAGTGGGGAAATGGCTCACAGCACAGTATCATGAAGAAATGTTTCACGCTATGAAATTTGCAGAATACCTACACGATCAGAATGCCGTAGTTTCCTATACCAAAATAGATAGCCCAGAATTCAAAGAAAATGAAATTAAGCCTCTCTTCCAGCATGTGCTTTCCCATGAGAAAAGCGTAACTGCTAGTATTCGTGAAATCATGGATATGGCTATTGCAGAGAAAGATTATGCGACACAGATACTCGCTCAGTGGTATATTGACGAGCAGATCGAGGAAGAGAAAAATGCCACCGAGATAATCCAAAAGATAGATCTCCTTGGCAATTCTCCTCAGGGACTATATCTGCTAGATGCTGAACTCGGCAAACGAGAATCTTCAGCACCACTCGATTTTAATAAGATATGAGTATCGAGCGTTGCACTAATATCACTATAATGCACTGACATAAGCCCGTTGCAAGAGAATAAGCCTTGCGCGGGCTTTTCTCATTCTTGCGAGTTTTGTATGCTCTATGTATGGTCGTTCGATATACGAGCACTAGGGATGCTAAAGTAGATGTCAACATAGCCGAAGCGATTGTGCAGGGCATGCCGCAAGATGGTGGTCTTTTTGTGCCTCGAAACATCCCCACATTGAGCCCTGAAGCAATTCTTGAGCCAAAACTAAGCTATGCCGAGCTCGCATGGCTAGTCCTATCACCCTGGTTCGATTGGAGCGAGACCGAGCTCCGTCCCCTTATCGAAAAAGCCTACTCTAGCTCTGGCAAAAAATCGATGTTCGATATACCGGAAATAGTATTGCTATCGAATGCAGGAACGCTAAATTGCGAGAATGGCTTGGCAGACGAAAAAGAATCGATGCAGCTTTTTTTGCTCGAGCTTTTTCATGGTAGGACATGTGCCTTCAAAGACCTTGCACTGAGCATTCTTGGAGGACTTTTAAGCAAAAGTCTCGAGAAATGTGGAATAGATGAACCTGTCCTCGTACTTACAGCAACATCGGGCGATACTGGATCGGCTGCTCTTGCAGGGCTTGGTGGACAGCAAGGAATCCGCATCGCAGTGATCTATCCAGCAGAAGGGACAAGTGAAATCCAGAGGCTGCAGATGACCTCCGTCCCTCTTGAAGATCGATGCGTTATTGGACTAAAGGGAACCTTCGACGATGCTCAACGAGCAGTAAAGAATATTTTCCAAAGCGCAAAAGATCCTAGATCTCCTTTTTTTGGAATTCGGCTTAGTTCCGCCAACTCCATCAACATAGGCAGGCTTCTGCCTCAAATCGTATACTATGTAAAAGCATGGCGAGACCTATATTCTGCAGGTGCTATTAATTGTGGCGAATCTTTTGATGTGGTTGTTCCAAGTGGCAATTTTGGCGACATTCTTGCAGCAAAATATGCTAAGGCGATGGGGCTGCCCATTCGGAGACTAGTCTGCGCTTCCAATTCGAATAGAATTCTCTATGATTTTTTCGCAACGGGCATCTATGATAAAAGAAGAGCATTCAACAAAACGCTAAGTCCTTCAATGGACATCCTAGTCTCAAGCAATCTCGAGCGACTGCTCTATCATGCTTTTGACGAGAACTCCGAATTAGTATCGAGACTGATGCACAAATTAGAAAATGAAGGTTTCTTCCAAATTCCTGAGCAAGTTGCGAGTAATCTCTCGGACTTTTATGTAGGGTGGGCTGATGATTTTCAGACACTAGAGAGCATTCGGCATATGTGGGAAGTCCATAACTTGCTTGTCGATCCTCACACTGCAGTTGCTTGCAAGGTTGCTCACGAAGTTTTCGTTAATTCCCAATATCATCAAAAAGATAGGGAAATTATCGAAGCTCAGGCAATCAATCCCATTGTCATCGCCGCAACTGCGAGCCCCTTTAAGTTTCCAGCATCCTGCCTTGCAGCTTTGCAAAGCAATCTTAAAAATTCGCCCATTGCTCATAATGAACTTTCGCTAGCCTTTGAGCTTTCAAAGGCTACTAGCATCTCTGTCCCCAAGCCTATTGCTGATCTTGTCACCGCTAAAATAAATCATAATATGATCGTTGAGGAGTCGAATCTAGAATCAGTCTTGGCTGATTTTGCTAATAAGACTGCCAAACCGCAAGTCTATAGAAAATCAACAATGTGAGGTTTTCATGATAGAGATCGAAGTCCCTGCTACCTGTGCAAATCTTGGCCCAGGTTTCGATTGCCTTGGAATAGCATTGTCTCTTTCTAATATTGTGCGTTTGGAGCGAGCCGAAAGAACTCAGATCAAAGGCTGCCCTGTAGAATGGGCCAACGAGGACAATCTTTTCCTACGCTCTTTTCGCCATAGTTGTATGCTATTACAAACCTCCGTCCCCAAAATCTCTGCCGAGATCATTACGGGTATTCCTCCGGCTAGAGGTCTTGGGTCAAGCGCATCGCTTGCTGTGGCTGGTGCTGCAGCCGCACTTCTTCTTTCAGGAAAGACAATCAAGAGTCTACGAGATCTAGCTGGTACAGTAGCTGGTACAGGGACAGAGGTTGATGATGTTGATCTGATGGGTGGCACGGGAACAGAGGCTAACCTAACAGATTGCACAGGGACAGAGGTTGATCTGACGAATCTAACAAGCTTTCTACACGAACCAGCAAATCAGTATTTTCTTCTTAGAGCAGCAACCGATATAGAAGGGCATGCCGACAATGCAGCTCCAGCTATCTATGGTGGTTTTACAGCTGCGGCGCTCACCGAAAAGGATATAGTAATCAGTCAGAATCCAGCTCCTGAACATTGGCAATTCATGGCTTTCATTCCTGATTTTATTCTTGAAACAAGCGTCGCACGAAACGCTCTCCCAGATTCCTATTCAAGACAAGATGTGGTTCACGGTATTTCTCATGCAGCGCTTGTAGCTCTGGCTTTTCTTAAGACTGATCTGAATCTTTTAAGCTGTGCATGTTCAGATAGAATCCACGAACCATATCGTCGACCTCTTATTCCTGATTTTGAAATAGTAAAAACTGCATGCCTCGAACAAGGTGCAAAGATGATCTGTATCTCAGGCTCTGGTCCTACTATTATGGCGATCTTTGAAACCTCCGTCCCCAAGGTCCCCATCATCGCATCCAGCACCGCAAAGAGCTTGAATGAAGTGCTTGAGAAACAAATTGCAGAAAATGCAACCCACAATTGGATAGCATTGCCTCTAAATGTTGACAACCTAGGAATCAGGGCTAGAAAAATATTTACCAATAATCTTAGGAGACATTCTCAGAATGAATAGTCCAAATATGATAAAAAGCCCAGGGACAACTTTTTTGCCATCGCCACAATACTTGCCAGCATTCTACTATAATATTCCATCTCCTTTTGGAGATATTCTTCTTATCTGGCAAGACATAGATTCTCCAAGAGTTAACCGTATCTATCTTCCTAAAGAGGGGGTATCTCAAATAAGCCAAGCAAAGAGTGATTTCTATCTCTTAGAGCAATGGAGAAAAAAAGTTCCCCTGCCTCAACATATCGAACTGATTTTGCAATTGATTTTGAACATGCTTTCAGGCCGCCCAGTGCTGCCACCTACTAACATCATCAAGGATTCCCTTTCACATCTCAAAATACCGGAATTTAGACAAAAGGTGCTCTTGATGGAGGCAACTATCCCTTTCGGTTTTATAAGCAGTTATAAGGAACTTGCGAAAGTTTGCGGGAGACAGCTCTCTTTTCGAGCGGTGGCAGGCTCGCTCTCACATAATCCGCTTCCTCTTCTAATTCCCTGTCATCGCATAGTAGCATCAAATGGAAATCTTGCAGGATATCAAGGGGGAATTGCGATGAAGCGATTTCTTCTCGAAAACGAAGGCGTCCCCATTCGCTCGAACAAAGTGATTATAGAAAAGGCCAAATTTTGGGATTATTCGATAAATTATCAAAGGTAATACTGCTCTTTGCCTGTCAAAGCTTGCTTGCTTTCTTAAATGTCCTTCTCATGGTACTAGTGGTACTCGAATCTTTCTAGCTAGAATCTTTTCAATAATTAACCTTTAAACCTACGTCCCTGCATGTCACCATGTATTAAGACATGTATTCGAAAAGGATTGATGCATCATGTATCGTCGCAAAAACCTCCGTCCCCATCCATCTCCCATCCATCTATCCTAATGTATCTTCAGATGTTCAGCGTTTTTCTCGCCACCACCAAACAGCGCTCTTCTTCCAAGAATGGTACCCAGACGGGAGTAATCTTGGCATGAGCTGCCATGCTGCTAAGCACAGGATCATCCAATAGCTCCGTCAATTCTAGCTTTGCATGCATAATGCGACCTTTATAGGCGCACAAAGCTCCACCCAATTGGATCTTTTTCCAAATGGTTCGGAATAATTTTTTATCTGTGAATGGCCTCAATGCCCTGAATATAACACATCCCAATGGTTCGTCTTCCTCTTCTACGGTGTTTTGATGAATTTCTACATTTTCAAGTCCTAGTATACAAATGACATTTTCTAGAAAGCGAACTCTTTTCTCTAGTCTTTCAATCAAAAGAAAAGATCTTTGAGGAAATGCGATGGCTAGTGGAAGACCCGGAAATCCTGCTCCTGTTCCAATATCGGTGATACGCAGCTTATTATTATCGGAGAATTGCTTATCCATCTCAATGAACAGATCCTCCAATATTCGCCAAGGGCCAAGGCTATCCAAGACATGCTTAATAATTAGATCTTGACCTTCCGCTTTGACGAAGCCATAGACAGGATTCCATCGCTCTAGCTCATCGATATAATACAACAATTTATCGAGAATCCCACTGGAAATATCAAAGTCGAGTGCAGCTAATCCACGCGCCAATAATTGTCCTTGCTCCATTTATTTTTATTATATCATTAGAAGCACTGTGCATACATCGATTTAATATCCAATATTCTTAGCATACATCATAGTACAACAAAATAATCTGTATTGACTTATTCTGTGGTTCTTATCTCCACTTTTTTCCTTGGAGGATTGACAGCAAGTCCCCCAATTTGGGATACTGAAGACCCATGAGAAAACTATTATTCGTGACGGGAGGCGTATGCTCTTCCCTTGGGAAAGGGATCGCGGCGTCTTCTATCGGTGCTCTCATGGAAGCCCGCGGTTTCAATGTGCAAATGGTGAAAATCGACCCTTACCTCAATGTCGATGCTGGCACAATGAGCCCTTATCAACATGGCGAAGTCTATGTCACTGATGATGGTGCCGAAACCGACCTAGACCTAGGTAACTATGGAAGATTCACTACTGCAAAGCTAAGCAGGGCAAACTCAATCACAACAGGCCAAGTCTACAAGAAGGTCATTGAAAAAGAGAGAGCCGGCGACTATCTGGGCCGCACAGTACAAGTCGTTCCACATATAACTGACGAAATCAAAGAGCGCATACTAGCTGTCGCAAACAATCCAGAAGTCGACATGACAATCGTTGAGATAGGAGGCACGGTGGGCGATATTGAGTCAGTGCCGTTCCTTGAAGCTTGTAGACAGCTCATACACGAATTTGGCAAGCAGAATGCAATCTCCATTCATGTCACTTTGGTTCCCGCAGTCTCCAGCGGCGAGATCAAGACAAAACCAACACAACATGCCGTCAAGGAATTGCAGGAAGTGGGGATACAGCCTGATGCCCTAATCCTCCGCTCGACAAAACCCCTGATTGATGAGCTTCGCCGCAAGATCTCCCTTTTCACCAATGTAGAAGAAGAAGGAGTCGTCAGCGGTTATGACGCAGCAACAATTTACGAAGTGCCCCTCATCTATTACAACCAGAAGCTCGATACATTCCTGCTTCGTAAAATGAATGTTGAGAGCCGCCACGCCGAGCTAAGCAGATGGCAAAAGGTAGTTCAGGCAATAACAAAGCCTAACCGTAAAGTCAAAATAGCAGTAGTTGGCAAATATATGGATCTTCAAGATGCATATAAATCGATATGGGAAGCGTTGATCCATGGAGGTATTGCACACCATACCGGCCTCGATATCGAAAGAATTGATTCGTCGCGTCTCGAAGACCCAGCGGCAGATTTCGATGCAATATTCAAGGACATCCATGGTATTTTAATACCAGGAGGTTTTGGCGAGCGAGGAATAGAAGGTATGATCCGCGCTGCTCAGTATGCAAGGGAACGAAACATTCCATATTTTGGCATTTGTCTAGGTATGCAAATCATGGTCATCGAATATGCACGTGCAGTACTAAGATGGCAAGATGCTCATTCCACCGAGTTCGACAAATCAACTCAACACCCTGTTGTGTGCTTGCTTGAAGAACAAAGAAAAATGAAGAACTATGGCGGAACTATGAGGCTCGGCGCATACGATGCGGTTACAAAGGCTGGTTCTAACATTCGAGCTGCTTATGGTATCGAGCTGATCAGTGAGCGGCATCGTCACCGCTATGAAGTCAATAGCGATATTCGTACTGATCTCGAAGCTCATGGCCTATGTGTGAGCGCTACAACAGTGGATGGAGAGCTAATCGAAGCATGCGAATGGCCAAATCACCCATGGTCAATCGGCGTTCAATTCCATCCAGAATTCAAATCGAGGCCTACCGCTCCTCATCCTCTATTCAGAGAATTCATCAGAGCAGCCTTGAACCACTCCGGATTATAGTACAAACTAAAGAATGTTTTACCCATCAAGGAGCATAGGATATGGGCGCTTATAGAAGAGAAAAATGGCCAACTCAATCCATTTTTTCTCTTTGTCTTTTCTGCACCTTGCTTATCCTATTGTCTTCCTGCAGTCAAGTAGCCGAAGAGAATTCAATTGATGCTCAAGAAGAGATCCCAGATGCTCAATTTGCCGATATTATAAGAAAAGAATATCGAGAAGGAAAACTATCTATGCAATTCTCCGCCAAGAGCGCTTCCTGGTATGAAACGGATCAGCGCTTGGAGGTTGAAGAGCTTTCTTTCATCACCTATAATGGCGACGATGGCTCTGTATCTGCTTCTGGCGATGCAGAAAAAGCCGTATTCTATGAAGTTAGCGGAGACGCGGAGTTCTCAGGCTATGTACATTTGCAGAGTGCTGAAGGCGATGCATCCTTCGAGTCCACCAAACTCAGTTATAAAAGAAGCCTCGATGTCTTTGAGACACCCCATGATACCGAGGTTCTGATAAAAGTAGGGAATCAGCTTCTCATGGCTGGCAATGGCCTTCTTTTCGATGTTAAGCAACAATATTATCATATTCAGGAAAATGTCCATGGTTCAGTGAATCAACAAGATGAGGTAGAATGACAGTATGAAACTGAAGATTATTGCATTGATTTTAGGCTTGATGATGATATTCGGATCACTTAGTATTATCTTTGCTCAAACAAGTCCACCTTCTCTACAGCCTGGCCCTGAGGCACCAGCGCAAGCTCAACAGACTCAGCCTTCGAGCGGTAAAAAGCCAATCGTCTTTAGTGCTAATACTGTCCAAGGAGTTATCGCAAAAGGCAAAGAGAATACCATTCTTATGGGATCAGTGCATATTACGACAGGAAGCATGATCATTACAGCGGATCGCGTTGATCTTAGCGGCGAAGACTATGTCAATGTAGTATGCCTTGGTAATGTAACTGTACAAGACACGGAAAAAGGATTCTCGCTAGTCGCTGAAAAGCTCAACTACAATCGAGATACCGAGATTGGCCTTGCTCAGAAGAAGGTATTTGTCAACGATACAAAAAACAACACTATCATAGAGGCTGAGTGGCTAAGATTCGACCAAAAGCAATCAATCTTCGAAGCAGCTGTCACAGTGAAGGTACGCAAGGAAGATATGTCGATAAGTTCAGAATATGCATTATATAATCGCGATACTGAGGAAATATGGCTTCATGGCGGTGCTATTGCAGTGACTGAAGATGGCGTCCTTAAAGGCGATGTCATTTCTTCCTCGGCTGACTGGTCTAAACTCAAGATCTCTGGCGAAGTCTCAGGGACTATCACCACAAAGGAGACCGCCACATCTCAATGACCAATGCAAAGCTCGAAGTATTCAACTTAAGAAAATCCTTTGGTCATACACTCGCGGTCTCTGATGTCAGTTTTTCCATGGAAGAAGGTGAGGTAATCGGTTTACTGGGCCCAAACGGAGCTGGCAAAACCACAGTATTCTATATGATCGCAGGATTTCTCAGACCAAATGCTGGCTCCGTACGTCTCAATGGAATGATGATTAATAATCTCCCTATGTATAGGCGAGCAATACTTGGAATCTCATATCTCCCACAGGAATCATCTATATTTCGCAGAATGACAGTAGAAGAAAACATCCTTGCTGTGCTCGAAGCTCGTAGTGGATTATCCTCCGCTGCAAGAAGAGAAAAGGCGCATGCTCTTATGGAGGAATTTGGGATTCTACATGTTGCAAAACAGCCAGCATATACTCTGTCTGGAGGTGAACGTAGAAGAACTGAAATAGCAAGAGCTTTAGCAGTAGAACCGAAATTCCTCCTCCTTGACGAACCATTTACGGGAGTAGACCCTATTGCTATACGTGAAATAAAACTTCTTATTCATAATCTCTCTAAAAAAAGAATAGGTATTCTCTTGACTGATCATAATGTTCGTGACACGCTTGCTATTACATCGCGTGCATATATAATTAGCAAAGGAACTATAGTAGCAAATGGCCAGCCACAGAGCATTATCGAAAACCCTCTTGTCCGTGAAACATATCTAGGGCATGATTTCGAAATGTAGACGCTCCGTTTGGGTTGATATTTTATGTAAGCGCATCATAAAAAGCCATAGATTAAATAACGACGATAAAAGCTTATTGCAATATATACAAGGAGAAAAAGTTGAATAATATATTGCGGCCTTCAAAAACCTTAAGTTGGCTCATACATAGTCTTTTGGAGAAGAAGATTACAGAGCATAAATTGCTGTTGACGGCAGGGAGTGCACATGTTACATTCTAGACAGCCCGTATGGGCTACCCACCATTTTCTATCGGAAAAACCATGAGGTATTTTGATACTCACGCCCACATCGGGCTTATTTATGATGACCCGATTGAACAGCTTCTTGTTTGCCAGAAAGCCAAACTAGCTGGTGTAAGCCGCATAGTCAGCATCTGCAACAGCCTCGTGGACTTCAAACAGGTGTATGAGAATCTAAAACCTGCTGAATATGTCTACCATGCTGTCGGTGTGTCTCCATCAGAAGTAAATAATCCAGGCAAGGACTGGCAGCGATTTATCGAAGAAGCTTCAAAACTTTTAAGAGTAATTGCAATTGGCGAAATAGGACTCGATTATTATCACAAATTTGGTGATAGGCGCAGCCAGATAGAGCTTTTTATCGAACAGCTTGAGATTGCTGCTCGCTTAGGTCTTCCTGTCATTATCCATAATCGAGAAGCTGGTAAAGATGTGCTGGATATCCTAAAGGATAGACTGCCACCTGCAGGGGCAGTTCTCCACTGCTACTCGGAAAATGCGGCTTATGCAGCGGATATCCTCGATCTTGAGTTGGATATCTATTTTTCATTTGCAGGTAATCTTACTTATAGGAATGCGCGAAATCTGCATGAGACAGTTGCATTCCTTCCGCTTGACCGCATATTGCTTGAGAGCGAAGCGCCATTCATGGTACCTGCAGAATATAGAAATAAGAGAAATATGCCTGAATACCTACCATCCACAGCGCAATTCCTTGCAGATTTTTTGAACATCGATGTGGAAGAAGTGGCTGAAACAACATACCAAAACGCTTGCCGATTCTTTAAGCTAGCGCCTTGAAAATTGTATTGCATAGACAAAAGGATTAGAAAGGCGATTGAAAAAAAAGATCCCCTTTTCGACGAATCTCGACTCATGGAATGCGCCATTTTTTCTTGCACCAGTGGCTGGTTATTCTGATGTAGCTTTTAGAGCCATCTGTTTTGAAATGGGGGCTGCGCTTTGCTATACAGAAATGGTAAGCGCTGAAGCACTTATACGAAGTCACCCCAAAACAAAACTCCTTCTAGCCCGCGATCCTGTGGAGCGATATTTTGCTATCCAGCTCTTTGGCGCCGATCCCACAACTTTAGCAAAAGCCGTACAAATAGCAGCTACTTACGAACCCGTTGTAATAGACCTCAATTGTGGTTGCCCGGTTCCTAAAATCATAAAAGCGGGAGCGGGAGCGGGAGCGGCATTGCTTAGAACCCCTAAGCGCATTGGCGAAATCGTACACGCGATGCGTGATCAAACCTCCGTCCCCATTTCCATCAAGCTGCGTACTGGCTGGGACCAGAATTCTATCAATTATCTTGAAACCGCAGCTATTGCTGAAGAAGCAGGAGTATGTGCTATAACACTGCATGGCCGGACACGTGCCCAGGGCTATGCAGGCAAAGCGGACTGGGGGGCGATCAAAGCTTTATCTGAGCAAACCTCTGTCCCTGTATTTGGTTCAGGCGACGTCCTGAGCGCTAGCGCAGCGATGTCTATGATCCGCGAAACTGGCTGCAATGGTGTCATGATAGCAAGGGGAGCTATAGGTAATCCTTTCATATTTTCAAATATTCATGAGTTGGCCGATCGCAGAAATACCGAGGCATATTCTAACAAACCTCCGTCCCTCTTCCTTGAAAGCCCCTCCAACCCAGAAAACACTTTCATCTATAGGAGACCAGATATTATAGCTCAAACCGCTCTTCGCCATCTCGAAATGTCTACTCAATATATCGGTGAGACGAGGGCATGCATAGAATTTCGAAAACACTTTTGCGCTTACACAAGAGGTCTCCCTGGAGGAGCTGAATTGCGCGCCCAAGCAGTTCGCTGCTCTACTATTGATGAGTACAAACCCCTTTTTGAGATAATTACCAGAATATATAGCTAGACTGAGCTTATCAAAAGATAATATCAATTATTAGAGATTAGCCAATCAGGCATTGTCCCTATATATTTCTCAAAAGCAATACGGAAATCTTGATCTATTGCTCTCCTTGAGTCAGGATTAGACATCACGCTTTCGAGCCAATGATGCAAAAAATCTCTCGAGAAGTCTTCCCAATAATTTGGAATATGGGCAGGCTCAGGTATAGCAGCCGACAATAATGGGTTTTGTCCATAATCAGGAAAGTATCGCAGGAATATAGTTTCATTTACTTGCATTATGCTGCTGAAACCATCAAAGGCACCTACATAATCAGGCAAGAGCTGCTGGGATTCCATTTCCTTCCATATCTTCTCTTGGTTCGTTGACACCAAGAGCCATCTAGCAAATTCTAAGGCTGCTTTTCGATTTTTTGAGCCCTTAGGAATTCCCATGTATCTCGAATCTGAGGTCAATATGAGCTTATGTTCTACTGTTGGAAAGCGATACCGAAGCTGTTCTCTTGTTGAGTGAGGAAGCTTGAAGAATTCACTTGCCTTCATAGGCCAATAAAGCACTTTACCCTCAAGGACAAGCTGGTATCCAGGCTTGTTGAAATAAACAAATGCAAAAGCATCTTGGTCAGATATTCTTATATCAGAACTAAAGGATAGCAAGACTTCAATAGATTTTTCAAGATTTTGCTTATTCCATAAAATTGGCCACAAGCTCATATCAGCTGATACGGCGGGGACAGAGGTTAGCTTCCAGTTTTGATTTGGAGCAAAACCGACATTTCCTGCAAGAAGCCAATTCTCAGCAAAACTCAGATCCCACCGTGGAGAAAATCCTAGGCTGCTAATCTTGCCATTTTCTATCCGAGTAAAAGCTTGAGACGCCTGGCGAATCATTTCGGAATCGAGCATGGCTGTACCAGCCCTAGCGGTTTCAGACTTGTTTTCTATGATCAATTCACAATCAAAAGAAACAGGCAACAAGACATGCCTTGAACCTAACTTGCCTGCATTGAGCAATGCTGGATATATATCGTTTGGATCAAGATAATACTTGGTAAAAAGCTCATCCAATGAGGCGAATTTTTTCAATACAGTATTAGAAAGCATGTACTTTGCAATTATTAGGGACGGAGGTTTAGTGGCATTATTTATCTCAGAAGCTGGATACGCTTTATATTCTACATCGATGGTATATTGATCATTCTCTCGATTAAAAAGTTGAGCTGCAATGATGAGTTCGGGCATATCTGTCCAAATAAGTGCACTTGAAGTAAAATGAACACATGCAGAGCATAAAAGGATTATTATTAGGGCAAATATGCTAATTTCAATGCGAAAAGTGCACTGTCTGTACATTTTCCCTTCCTTGCATAGTCTTCATGTATAGTGTCATCATAGTAACAAATCTCTTGCTAGCAAAGATGAAGGTCAAGCAAAAATTATGCAACGATCCCTTGATTCAATAGAAAAAGTAAGAATCAATTGGCACTCTCAATGCTTAAAAGCTCGCTATGGTGAGAAAGTATGGAGATTAGGTCTTGATGCAGGTTTCACTTGCCCCAATCGCAGGGCAGATCGATTGCAAGGAGGGTGCCGATTTTGCGCCGCAGATGGAAATATTTCAGCATACCAGAAATCACAAACCTCCGTCCCCAATGGCAACGCTAGTGCTACCAAAGCTATCAATGATAGATCAACTATCGAAGATCAAATCCGCCACGCTCTCGCTTTTACCCGTCAACGCTATAAGGCAAAAGCCTTTTTCCTCTACTTTCAGGCATACACTTGTACTAACGCGCCTGTATCTATGCTAGCTAAAATATACAACGATGCCATAAAGACATTCATGCGCATTTATTATGATACTCAAAAGCAAGCTAGCGTTGACTTGAAGTTATCTGATATCTCTATGACACCTTTGAAGGGAATTATTGTATCTACACGGCCAGATTGTTTTGATATAGAGAAGGCAGAACTCTTAGCATCCTATAGAAAACAGGATTTGGAGGTATGGATCGAATTTGGCCTTCAGTCAGCGCACGAGAAAACACTCGCTTTTATTAATCGAGGTCATGGTATCGATGAATTTCTCATTGCGATGGATATTGCCAAAAAAGCTCAGCTTAATAGAACGGTACATATAATCTTAGGACTACCAGGAGAATCTCACAGAGATATGATTGAGACTATTAAATTCGTTGCCCAGATAAAGCCAGAGGGATTGAAGTTTCATGATTTACACCTGGTAAAAGGCTCAGCGTTCGCGCGAAGTTTCCATTCGGGCGAGATTACATTGATGCATCCATCTCGTTTACCGGTTCTTATTGCTGATTGTCTTGAGCTGTTGCCTCCATCGACCGAGATTATGCGTTTGTCAGCAGATTTCCGGCCTGAAGAGACAATCAATCTTTTCCCACAAACTGATAAGCACAAACTGGCCCGCGCAGTAGAAGAAGAACTTTTGGTTCGTGATTCATTTCAGGGACGGAGGTTTGAAATGGACTGATAGAGCAATCGATGGTAGCCCTTTCAGCACTTGACAATTACCATGCTTTCTCGTATTGTCGATTCTCGCCGACTGGTCTGCTGACATTGGAGCGG
>ERZ795059.2259-NODE-2259-length-20150-cov-8.784474_pt1 | contig 20150 bp, 17 predicted proteins | sample MGYA00375143_ERZ795059 | MGnify/ENA primary metagenome ERZ795059 (study PRJEB30188, sample SAMN05720168) | activated sludge metagenome | isolation source: Anaerobic digester | place: USA | collected 2015-01-07 ... | reverse complement strand
TACTACCACAGCAACGGCGAGCCGGCGCTCGGCATCGGCATCGTCAAGACCTCCACCGCGAACAGCCTGGACGTGGCCGAGGAAGCCAAGGCCGAGGCCGAGCGGATCAAGGGCACCTTGCCGGCCGGCACCGACATCTACACCGCCTTCGACACCACCACCTTCATTTCGGCGTCGGTGGACCGCGTCTACGAGACCCTGGTCGAAGCCGTCGTGCTGGTGCTGCTGGTGATCTGGCTGTTCCTGGGTAGTGCGCGTGCCGCGTTGATCCCGGCGGTGACCGTGCCGGTCTGCGTGATCGCATCCTTCATCGCGCTGTACGCGTTCGGCTTCTCGATCAACCTGCTCACCCTGCTGGCGCTGGTGCTGTGCATCGGCCTGGTGGTGGACGATGCGATCGTGGTGGTGGAGAACATCCAGCGCCGCGTCGACCTCGGCGAACCGCCGCTGGTGGCCGCGCGTCGCGGCACCGCGCAGGTCGCGTTCGCGGTGCTGGCGACGACCGCGGTGCTGGTGGCGGTGTTCCTGCCGGTCGGTTTCCTGCAGGGCAATACCGGGCGCCTGTTCCGCGAGTTGTCGGTGGCGCTGGCCGCGGCGGTGGCGATCTCGGCCTTCGTCGCGCTGACCCTGACCCCGATGATGGCGTCGAAGCTGCTGCGCCCGCACACCGGCCCGCACGCGGTGAAGGAGAACCGGGTCAGCGAATGGCTCAACGCGCGCTTCCAGCGATTGGCCGACGGCTACAAGGGCGTGCTCTCGCGGCACGTGCATCGCATCTGGTTGTTCGCCACGCTGATGATCGGCGCGGTGGTGGCGATGCTCGTGCTGTTCAAGACCCTGCCCAGCGAACTGGCGCCGGCGGAAGACCGCGGCTCGTTCCAGATGGTGATGGAAGGTCCGGAAGGCGCGGGCTTCGACTACACCGTCGCGCAGATGAAGCAGGTCGAGGCGATCCTGGCCGGTGAGATCGGCGACGACAAGCCGATCCTGCGCGCCAACCCGCGCGTGCCCGGCAGCTTCGGCGCCAGCGAGGAAATGCATACCGGCCGGGCGATGATCTTCCTGCAGCCGTGGGACAAGCGGGAGAAGAGCACCGCCGAGGTCGCCGGCGAGCTGGAGAAGAAGTTCGCGGGCATGACCGGCGTGCGCGTGCGCACGCAAGTCGGCGGCGGGCTGGTGCGTACGCGCGGCCAGCCGTTCCAGATGGTGCTGGGCGGCCCGGACTACGCCGAGTTGGCCGGTTGGCGCGACATCATGCTGGCGAAGATGGCGGAGAACCCCGGCTTCATCGGTCCCGATTCCGATTACAAGGAAACCCGGCCGCAGATGCGGGTGATCGTGGACAAGACCCGCGCCGCCGACCTCGGCGTATCGGCGCAGGCGATCGGCACTGCGCTGGAAACCATGATGGGCGGCCGCCGGGTCACCACGTTCGTCGACAACGGCGAGGAATACGACGTGATGCTGCAGGCCGATCGCGCCGGGCGCACGTCGGTGGCCGACCTCGATGCCCTGCAGGTGCGTGCGAAGGACGGCAGCCTGGTGCCGCTGTCCAACCTGGTGAGCCTGCGCGAAGTCGCCGAGCCCGGCACCTTCAACCGCTTCAACCGCCTGCGCTCGATCACCCTCAGCGCGCGCCTGGCGCCGGACTACCCGTTGGGCGAAGCGGTGTCGTGGGCGCAGCAGGCGGCCGACACCAGCCTGCCCGATTACGCGCAGGTCAGCTGGAAGGGCGAGTCGCGCGAGCTGCAGCAGTCCGGCGGCGAGGTGCTGATCACCTTCGCACTGGCGCTGCTGATCGTCTATCTGGCGCTGGCCGCGCAGTTCGAGAGCTTCATGCATCCGCTGGTGATCATGCTGACCGTGCCGCTGGGCGTGCTTGGCGCGTTGCTGGGCCTGTGGCTCACCGGCGGCACGATCAACCTGTTCTCGCAGATCGGCATCGTCATGCTGGTCGGGCTGGCGGCGAAGAACGGCATCCTGATCGTGGAGTTCGCCAACCAGTTGCGCGACGCCGGCCGCAACGTGCACGACGCCATCGTCGAGGCTGCCGCGGTGCGCCTGCGGCCGATCCTGATGACCTCGATCGCCACGGTGATGGGTGCCATCCCGCTGGTGATCTTCGGCGGGCCCGGTTCCGCCAGCCGCGCGACGATCGGCATCGTGATCGTGTTCGGCGTGTCGTTCTCGACCCTGCTGTCGCTGTTCGTGGTGCCCGCGTTCTACGCGTTGCTGGCGAAGTACACCTCGTCGCCGGAGGCGCTGGCGCACCAGCTGGATACACTGGAGGCCGAAACTCCCCAGGCAGGTGGCCATGCGTGATTCGGGTTCTCCGTGGAAGCCGCGGGCGCCTTCCGTTCCGTCGTCGTCCGCCGGGTCTTCGCGACCCGACCGGGGGCGTCCGCATGTACCGCGCGAGCCCGCGCCTGCGCTTCCGCCAGAGTCGAGTCCCGCGCACGGGCATCGCGACGTCGAGTTGCGCCTGTATGGCCTGAACGCGATCCGTGCGGTGTTCGCGAAACGCCCGCAGGCGATCCGCAAGGTGTACCTGGCCGAGGCGCGCATCCCGCAGATGCAGCCGTTGCTGAAGTGGTGCGTGGCCAATCGCGTGGGCTATCGCGTGGTCGAGGATGCCGACCTGCAGAAGCTCGCGGCGAGCACCCACCACGAAGGCGTGGTCGCCGACGTCCTGCGCGAAGAGCCGCTGCCGTTGTCGACCTGGCTGCGCGATTTGCCGGCGGGCCCGCAGTGCGCGCTGTGGCTTGATGGTGTCGGCAACCCGCACAACCTGGGCGCGATCCTGCGCAGCGCCGCGCATTTCGGCGTGGGCGCGGTGCTGCTGCCCAAGCATTCCACGCTGGCGCTTTCGGGCGCGGCGGCGCGCGTGGCCGAAGGCGGCGCGGACGCGGTGCCGTTCGTGCGCCTGGGGCGCGAGGACAACAGCATCGCGCAATTGCACGGCGCCGGTTTCAAGCTGGCCGCCACCGTGGTGCGCGGCGGCAGCGACCTGTTCAAGGCCGCGATGCCGCAACGCGTGGTCTATGTCCTCGGCGCGGAGGCCGAAGGCATGTCGCCCGACTTGGCGAAAGCCTGCGACCTGCGCCTCTCGATTCCCGGCAGCGGCGCGGTGGAAAGCCTCAACGTGGCCTCGGCCACGGCGGTGTTGCTGGCGCAGTGGGCAAGCCGCGCGCGCTGATCAGCGTTTTGCGGGCGACAACTTCACCACCGCGCCACCGCTCGCAGCCAGTGCGAGCCTGAGCGTGTCCGATGACGCCAGCACCTGCTGCGTTTGCAGCACATCCGTCGGCGCATCGCCATCCGCCCAGATCGTCGCCGTCCATCCGCTCCTGCCGAGGAATGCCAGCGACACCTCCAGCGTGCGCGCCTGCTCGTTGGTCATCGCGCCGATGTACCAGTCGTCGCCGCGGCGTCGCGCGATGACGATGTGCTCGCCGATCGCGCCGGACAGCACCCGGGTTTCGTCCCAGCTGGCGGGCACCATCGACAGGAAATCGGTGCCCGGGGCGGGCTTGCCATCGCCATCGAAGTAGGCGTCAGGGCTGTCCGCGACCATCTGCAACGGGCTCTCGTAGATCACGAACATCGCCAGCTGGTGGGTGCGCGTGCCCATCACGCGAGGCGCAATGAAGGCTGGCTCGAAGGCATCCACGGACACGTTGCGGAAGCCACCCGGCGTGTAATCCATCGGACCCAGCAACATGCGGGTGAATGGCAGGGTGAGGTTGTGCGTGGGCGTGATCCGCCGGCTCCACTTGTTGTTCTCGGCGCCCAGCACGCCTTCCTGGGTGAGGTAGTTCGGCCAGGTGCGATTGAGCCCGGTGGGCCGGTACGCGCCGTGCATGTCCACCATCAATTCGTGCGCCGCTGCGCTGCGCATCAACCGATGGAAGAACGTGACCATCTCCTGGTCGTCGCGGTCCATGAAGTCGACCTTGACGCCCTTGATCCCCATCGCTTGGTACTGCGCGAACACCGTGTCCATCCGCGGTTCCAGCGAACGCCAGTGCGCCCATACCCAGATGCCGACGCCGCGCTGCCTCGCATGGTCGATCAGCATCGGCAGGTCGAGCTGCGGGATCGCGCGGGTGATGTCGGCTTCGGCATTGAAGCGACCATTGCCGGTGCTGCCCACGTACCAGCCGTCGTCGATCAGCATGTACTCCAGCTTCAGTGCTGCGGCATGGTCGATGTAGCGCCTGATCGTCGCGGTGTTCATGCCGGCATCCGGCACGTCCGGCGCCACGCCGCCGGACCACCAGTCCCACGCGGTCCTGCCCGGCTTGATCCATGAGGTGTCGGTGATCGGTGTGGGCGGATTGAGGCTGGCGATCAGGTTGGATTCGATCAGCGCGCCGGGCGTATCGCCGAGCATCAGCACGCGCCATGGCGTGAGGTGGCCGCTCGCGGCCACGTCATCGCGAGCAATGCGCACGGCGATGCCCGGCGTGTCCAGTCGCGGCGAGAGTTTCGCTTCCACGCCCAGCCGGCCATCGCCACGCCCCGTGAGGTAGAGCCCGGCGTAGCGATCGAGGTCCGCTTCGGCGATGGCAAAGGTCGTCGTGCCGGTGCCGGTGCCGCAGACCAGCGGCAGCTCGATGAGATGGTGCGGGCGGATCAGCGACGCGCGGATCGGGTCGTATTCGCCCTCATGGCTGGTACCGAAGCGGCCGAGGTTGAGTGCGTGGCAGGCGAGGTTCCGCGGGAACAGGAAACCGGTGAGGTCTTCCTTCACCACCAGGTCGCCCTGCGGCGGCAGCGGCAGCCGATAGCGCAAGGCGATGCCATCGTCGTACGCCCGCACGATCAGGCCGAGGCGACGTCCTTGCGCATCGGCGAAGGTGATGTCCAGTTGCCGGTGGTGGTCGCGTACATGCCGGGTCTTGCCGGCGACGAGTTCGTAGCTCGAATCGGTGCTGCTGCGTGTGGTGTCGATGACGCGCAGGCCGCGCTCGATGCGGTCGTCACCGCCCAGTTGCACGCCGAGCGGCGAGGGCAACAGCACTGGCATGCCGCGCCAGGCAATGGCGTAGTGCGGTTGGCCTTGCGGGTCCAGCGATACCTCGACGCTCGCGTTGCCGCCGGGCGAATCGAGCCGCAGCGGCGTCGATTCGCCGGCAACGGCGAACGACGAAAAGGCACACAGCAGCAGCCACCAAATGCAGCGGATGTGCATCTTCAAGCCCCCGGACTGGATGCCCGGAGCCTATCGGGTCAATCGCGCGGCGTCTGGAATAGGTCGATGGCGATTTCGCATGGCAACTGGTGCCATGCGGGTCGTCAGGGCGTGGCCGGCTTCGGCGCGCTGCCGAAATCGCCCTGCGCATCGGCGGCCAGGAATGCGAACACCGTGTAAGCGGCGACATTCTGCGCCAGCGCCTTCGGGTCGATCTTGTCCAGGGTGTCGTCCGGCGTGTGGTGCAGGTCGAAGTAGTCGGTGCCGTCCTGCGACAGGCCGGCGCAGGCCATGCCGATCGCGTTGAACGGCGACAGGTCGGGACCGCAGCCTTCGCCGTCTTCGCGGTGCTCGATGCCGAGCGGTGCCAGCGCCTGCGCGATCCGTGCAACGGCCTCTTTCGCGTAATCGGGCGTCTTCGCCGCGAAGGCATAGATGCGGCCCGCACCGAAGTCGCTTTCCGCGCCGAGCTGGTGCTTGCGCAGGTCGGCGGCGTGCTTCTGCGCGTAGGCGCGTCCGCCATACAAGCCCTGTTCCTCGTTGGCGAACGCCACCACGCGGATCGTGCGCGCCGGTCGCTGCCCCTTCGGCAGCGTGCCGATCAGATGCCCGGCGGCCATGCCGATGGCGACGCCCGCGCCATCATCGATCGCGCCGGTGCCCAGGTCCCACGAATCGAGATGTCCGCCGATCACCACCACGTCGTCCGGCTTCGAGCGCCCGGTGATTTCGCCGATCACGTTCTGCGAGGTGTATTCGCCGTTCCAGCCGCAGTCCAGGTCGAGCGCGATCTTCACCTGGCCCAGCGCGACGAGGCGCGCCAGCTGGTCGGCGTCCGGCAACGACAACGCCGCGGAGGGGATCGGCTTCAGGCCGTCATCGAAGCGGGTGATGCCGGTGTGCGGGTTGCGATGCGAGTCGGTGCCGGCCGAGCGCATCACGTACGCGAGCGCGCCGGCGCGGATCGCCGCCGATGGCCCGCCGCTGCGCACGCGCGAGCCGGGCCCGTAGCCGCGGCCATCTTTCGCGCGGGTCATCCGGTAATCGATGAAGGCGATCTTGCCGGCGAGCGATCCGGGCGCGGCCTTCTCCAGCGCCTCGAGCGATTCGAAACGCACCACCTCGGCCTCCACCTTGCCGCCCGGGCTGCCACCCAACGCGGTCACGTGCAGCGCTTGGGCGTGCGCACCGACGATGCGCGCGGACTCGCTGCGGCGCTCCCACTTCGGGAAGGTCACCGGCTCGGTCCAGACTTTGTCATAGCCCAGCGCCTTGAACTTGGCCTTCGCCCATTCCACCGCGCGCGCATCGGCCTCGCTGCCGGCCAGGCGCGGGCCGACTTCTGTGGTCAGCGATTCGACGACCTTCCAGCCGGTGTCGTCGGCCAATGCGCGCTCGCGCAGCGTGACGGCCTGCGTCATTGCCGCATCGCCGATCCGCGTGGGCTGTTGTGCCTGCAACGGCAGCGCGACCAGCAGTGAGAGGGCAGCGGCAAGCAGGGTGCGACGCATGGCGGATCCCGGAAACGACGAAGCCGCGAGTGTAAGGCTCGCGGCTTCGGGTCGGATGTGCTGGAAGTCGCGCGGCTACTTCTTCAGCGAATCGCGGATCTCGCGCAGCAACAGCACGTCTTCCGGGGTCGCGGCCGGGGCTTCCTCGGGCTTCTTGTGCATGCGGTTGATCGCCTTGACCACGAGGAATATGGCGAAGGCCACGATCACGAACTGGACCAGTGCATTGATGAACTCGCCATATGCCAATACGACGGCGGGTACGTCCTTGCCTGCGGCATCGACGGTCGCGTCCTTCAGGACGATCGCCATCTTCGAAAAATCCACGCCGCCGATCAGCAGCCCGAGCGGCGGCATGATGACCTTGTCCACCAGCGCAGTGACGATCTTGCCGAATGCGGCGCCGATCACCACGCCGACGGCGAGGTCGATCACGTTGCCGCGCATCGCGAATTCCTTGAACTCCGTCATCATGCCCATCGCGTGCTCCTGTCAGGTCGGGTTGGCGTGTGGCGAGCCTACACCGCGGCCTGCGCAATGTGACCCTGCAATCGCGCGATGTCGCCCAGCCGCGCATCGAAGGTGTCGCCGGCTTGCAATGCCGCCACGCCGGCCGGCGTGCCCATGAACACCAGGTCTCCCGCGCGAAGCGCATAGAGCTTGGAGAGCTCGTGCAGGATGTCCGGCACGTTCCAGATCAGCTGGTCGAGGCTGGACTGCTGGCGGCGCTCGCCGTTGACGTCGAGCGACAGTGCCAGCGACTCGATGTCGCCGGCATCGGCTGCGGGCAGCAGGTCACTGACCGGCGCGGAATGATCGAAGCCCTTGCCGGTGTCCCAGGGCAGGCCTTTCGCCTTCGCGGCGGCCTGCAGGTCGCGACGGGTCAGGTCCAGGCCCACGCCGTAGCCGAATACCAACGAGGCTGCGACGTCGAGCGGCAGGTCGCCTGCAGGCGCGTCCGTGCCCAGCGCGACGACCAGCTCGACCTCGTGGTGCAGGTCGGAGGTGCCCGGCGGATATGGCACCACGCCGTCGATGACGATGGCATCGGCCGGCTTCATGAAGAACACCGGGTTGCCGCGTTCGGCCTTCGATGCCGGCGCGGTGGCACCCATCTCGCGTGCGTGGTCGGCGAAGTTGCGGCCGACGCAGTAGATGCGCCGTACCGGGAACGTGCCGAGGAGGTTGCCGCCGCGGTCGCGAACAGGGATGCGCGGGGTCGGCGCGGCTGCGACGAGGTCGCCGGGTGCCGGGCTATCCATTCAATGCGCGAGCGGCAGTTGCGCCTTGCCGACGACACGGTAATCGGCGTCGATGCTGCCCGCGCGCGCGGCCATCGGCGCGCGGCGTTGCCGGAACAAGCGAAAGAGCATGCCGGCCGCCAGCATGGCGATGCCCACGAATACGCTGACGAACAACAGGGCGATCAGCAGCGCCACGCCGACCAGTCCCAGTGCGAGGCGCAGGAACGGATGGCGGGGGCGACGCGGCGCGCCGAAGCTGGCGAAACGGACGCGATTGAAGCGGGTGAAGAGGGGATTGCGGAAGATCGACATCGTGGTTCGGTTCCCTGCGGCGCCGGGGCGCCATGACACAATGCCGGCAGTATCCGGAGATCGGCCGCGCGAGTTGTGACAACTTCGTTAAATCACGATGCAAGCGACGATCCCGCCGCCGCCCTGGTATCGCTGGAGGCGCTGCCTCCAGACAGCCTGCATGAAGTCGAGGCGGTGATCGGAGGCGATGCGGAATCCCTGCTGCTGTACCGCGACGCGTCCGGCGACGTGCGCGCCTGGCTGAACGTGTGCCCGCATGCGGGACGCCGGCTGGATTGGGCGCCGGGCAAGTTCCTGCGCGCCAAGGACGGGATGCTGGTCTGCGCCGCGCATGGCGCCAGCTTCGAACTGGCCAACGGCGTGTGCGTGGCCGGCCCCTGTCGGGGCGAGTCGCTGCGTGCCGTTGCGGTCGAAGTGCGCGATGGCGGGATTTCGCTCGCGCAAGGCTGAGTCGAGTTCTGGGCTTGCGCAACGACCCTGGTCAGTAGAGCAGGTTGATCGCGATGACGATCACGACCAGGTAGGCCAGCGACAGCGGCCCGCCGACGCGCCACAGGTCGCGGCCGGTGTAGTTGGCAGGACCGGTGACCATCGACATGACGGGATTGGACGCGGTCATCAGGTTGTTGGAGGCCGACAGCGCCACGATCAGCGCGAATGCCGTGGGGTTGCCGCCGGCCGCCAGCGCCACGTTGATTGCGATCGGCACCATGATGATCGTGGCGCCGACGTGGCTGATCGCCAGCGAGAACACCGTGGTCAGCAGGCCGATCAGCAGTTGCAGCAGCCACAACGGGAAGCCTTCCGGCAACTGCTCCAGCGTGTGTCCCGCCAGCCACGCGGCGGCGCCGCTGCTGTCCATCGCCCAGCCAAGCGGGATCAGGCAGGCCATCAGGAACACGGTCTTCCAGCTGATCGCCGCGTAGGCCTCGTCGACGTGGATCACGCCTGCCACCAGCATGCCGGCCACGCCGGTCATCAGCGCGATCGGCACCGGGATCTTCGAGGACAGCGCCAGCAGCATCGATGCCGCGAAGATCGCCATCGCGACCTTGAACTTGTGCGGGCGCTGCTCGTCCTTCGGGTAGTCGGTGACCACCACGAAGTCCTTGCCCTTCGCCGCCTGCGCCAGGTCGGTCCAGATGCTGTGCAGGACCAGCATGTCGCCGGCGCGGATCGCGGTGTTGCGCACGTCCTCGCGCAGCACCTGCTTGTCGCGGTTGATCGCCAGCAGGCTGAGCCCGTGCTGCTTGCGCAGGCGCAGCTGCGCCTGCGTCTTGCCGATGAAGCCGGAAGTCGGCGGCACCACCGCTTCGGAAATGCCGGCGCGGCTGGGATTGAACAGGTCGCCGAACGCACGCAGCCGCGACGAGATCCGCAGGAAGTTGTTCTGCGCGAAGTCGGTGACCTGCTGCTTCGGCCCCATCGCGCCGAGCACGCTGCCGACCCAGATCCGCGCATCGGCCGGTGGCGACAGGCGGGACTCGTTGCCGGTCTGCAAGGCCAGGAACAGCGGCGCGCCGTGCAGCGACTCGGCATCGCCCAGGCTCATTCCGACCAGTGGGCTGTCCACCGTCACGGTCAGCTCGTGCACATCGCCGTCGATGCCGTAGGCGCGGGCGAAGTAGCTTTGGGTGCGCGCCGGGGTAACCGCATCGCCGCCGTCCTCGCGCAGCAGCTTGCTGCCGAAGAAATGGAAATACGCCAGCGATGCCGCCAGCAGGGCGATGCCGATCGGCATCGGTGCGAACATGTTGAGCGGTTCCAGCGAGGCCGCGCCGGAGGGCAGGTTGGCGTTGGCCGCGACCAGCAGGTCGTTGAGCAGGATCAGCGGCGAATTGCCGACCATGGTCAACGCGCCGCCCATCACGATCGCCGCCGCCAGCGGCAGCAGCATCCGCGACAGGGTCAGGCCGGTGCGGGACGACAGCCGCGACGCCACCGGCAGGAACAGCGACATGACCGACGGGTTCTGCATGATCGAACTGGTGAAGCCTGCGGCCGCGGTGGTGTAGAGCAGCAGCCGCGATTCCACGCCATGCGCGCGCCGCAACAACCAGCTGGCCAACCGGTTGAGCGCGCCGGTGCGATCCAGCCCCGCGCCCAGGATCATCGTCGCGATGATGCTCATCACCGCGCTGCCGGAGAAGCCGCCGAACAGGTCCTCGCGCGGCACCAGCCCGGTCAGGCCCAGCACCACCAACACGACCAGCGCGACCACGTCGGCACGGATGCGCTCGAACAGGAACATCACCATCGTGAAGACCACCAGCCCGAGCACGAGCTCCATGTCGGTGGTGAGCGTCAGCGCGGTGTCCATGTGGCGGCGTGGCGTCCCTGTCCGTGTTCGATCGGCGGATCAGCAGCGGTCGTACAACAGGTCCCAGACGCCGTGGCCCAGCTTCTGGCCGCGGGTCTCGAAGTGGGTCTGCGGCCGCCAGTCGGGGCGCGGTACCGAACCGCGCGCGCCGGCGCGATTGGCGATGCCGTCGCTCGCATCCAGCACGTCCCACATCTGTTCCGCATAGTCCTGCCAATCCGTGGCGAGGTGCAAGCGGCCATCCGGCGCCAGCTTGCGCACCAGCAACGCGGCGAACGCGGGATTCACCAGCCGCCGCTTGTTGTGGCGCTTCTTGTGCCAGGGATCCGGGAAGTAGATGCGGATCTCGTCCAGCGATCCATCGGCGACTTCGTGTTCCAGCACTTCCACCGCATCGTGGTGGTAGAGCCTGGCGTTGCCGGCATAGTCCGTGGCCAGCGCGTTCAACAAGCGGCCGACGCCCGGCGCATGCACTTCGATGCCGATGTGGTCGCGCGCCGGGTCGCGCTGCGCGGAGAAGCGGAAGGCCTCGCCGTTGCCGAAGCCGATCTCGAGGATGCGCTTCGCCTTGCGCCCGAACGCGGCGTCGAAATCGCGCGGCGTGCCTGCGTAATCCAGCCCGAAGCGCGGCCACAGCGTATCGAATGCGCGCTCCTGCGCCTCGGTGAAGCGGCCCTGGCGCAGCACGAAGCTGCGCACCTTGCGTTGGCCGTCGGTGATGGTGAAGGGCTTGGCGGGCGCCTTCGCGCCATCGCTCGAAGGTCTGCTGGTTTTGGAGCCTGGATCGGTCATCTCGTTCACCTCATCGACAGGCGAACAGCGTCATCGCCATCCATGGCGCAACACCGTAGTAAACCGAACGCCTGCCCGGCCATCCGTGGCCGGGCGTTCACCGGTGCGCGAGCCAGTGGCTCGCAAACGCACGGGCTCACCCAATCAATCCATCGATCGGCGACGACGCCGACGCGAAGCGCCTGCGCGGGATGCGCCCGGCCTTGAACGCGGCGCGGCCGGCCTCGACCGCGAGCTTCATCGCATGCGCCATCAGCACCGGATCCTTCGCCCCGGCGATCGCGGTGTTCATCAGCACGCCATCGCAGCCGAGCTCCATCGCGATCGCCGCGTCTGACGCAGTGCCCACGCCGGCATCGACGATGATCGGCACCTTCGCGCTCTCGATGATCTCGATCAGGTTGTACTTGTTCTGGATGCCCAGGCCGGAGCCGATCGGCGCCGCCAGCGGCATCACCGCCACGCAGCCGATCTCCTCCAGCCGCTTGCACAGCAGTGGATCGTCGCTGGTGTACACCATCACCTCGAAGCCGTCCTTGACCAGGATCTCGGCGGCCTTGAGGGTCTGCACGACGTCGGGATACAGCGTGCGCTGGTCGCCCAGCACTTCCAGCTTGGTCAGGTTGTGGCCATCCAGCAGTTCGCGCGCCAGCCGGCAGGTGCGCACCGCATCGTCGGCGGTGTAGCAGCCGGCGGTGTTGGGCAGGATGGTGTAGCGGTCCGGCGGCAGCACGTCGAGCAGGTTGGGCTCGCCCGGGGTCTGGCCAATGTTCGTGCGGCGGATCGCCACGGTGACGATCTGCGCGCCGGCGGCCTCGGTGGCCAGGCGGGTTTGGTCGAGATCCTTGAACTTGCCGGTGCCGGTCAACAGGCGCGAGGCATACGGTTTGCCGGCGATGACCAGCGGGTCGTGCGCGAGGGGAGTCGTCATCGGGGAATTATCGCCGATGGCGCACTGCGATGCCGCTTCGACAGGCATTGCGTCGCCATCCATGGCGCTGCCTTCTCCGCTTCGGAATGTCCTGCCCGGCCATCCATGGCCGGGCGTTCGGCTTGGCGCGCGGCAGTGCCGCGCAAACGCCAGGCCTCACCCACCACCGAGCGCATGCACGATCTCGATGATGTCGCCCTGCTGCAGGACATGCGTGGCGTGGCGGCCGCGCGGGACGATCTCGCCATTGACCTCCACCGCGACCCGGCGCTGGGCCAGGCCTTCGTGTTCGAGCAGGGCGGCGAGGGTGGCCCGTGGCGCGATCTGGCGGGGCTCGCCATTGAGTTGGATGTCCATGCCGCGATTGTCGCCGGTTCCGTCGCACGGAATGCGGCGGTGCAACATGAAGCCGTTAGATTTTCGTGAAACCATTACCCGCCATTCGCTGTCGTATGTCGGCGCCTCCGTCCATTGGCGGGCACTCCGGCGCATCCCACCCGATCCACCGAGGACTCCCCATGAAAGCCACCCTCCGCCGGACCCTGCTGACCGCCGCGATCGCGCTTGCCGCCGCACCGGCCTTCGCCGGCCCCGCCGATTCGCCGTTCACCCAGACCATCTTCTTCGGCGACAGCCTGACCGATGGCGGCTTCTTCCGCTCGCTGCTGCCGCCCAGCGTGCAGAACGTCACGGGCCAGTTCACCACCAATCCCGGTTACGTCTGGTCGCAGTACCTGGCCGACTATTACGACAGCAACGCGGATGTCGCGTGGAAGGCGACCGGCGCCACCCCGACCCTCAGCCCGGGCGGCAACAACTGGGCCGTGGGCGGTGCGCGCACCGGCACCGACAGCGTGGGGGCGCTCGGCTACACGCCGTCGCTGGCCAGCCAGTACGCGCGTTACCTGAGCTCCGGCAACACCGTCGATCCGAACGCCCTCTACACCGTCTGGGGCGGCGCCAACGACCTGTTCGCGGTGCAGGCCAATCCCGCGCAGGCGCAGGCCATCATCGGCGGTGCGGTCACCGCGCAGATCGGCCTGGTCGGCGCCCTCACCCAGGCTGGCGCGCAGTACATCCTGGTGCCGACCATTCCCGACCTCGGCCTGACCCCGTCCTCGCGCGCCGGCGGCGCAGTGGCGATGGCGCAGGGCACCGCACTGACCAACAGCTACAACAGCGCGCTGTTCGGCGGCCTCGCCTCCGCTGGCCTGCACGTGATCCCGCTGGACACCTTCCACTTCCTGCAGGAAGTGGTCGCCAACCCGGGCGCGTACGGCATCACCAACGTCACTGGGACCGCCTGCCAGCCGCAGATCACCGCGCAGTCGCTGACCTGCAACCCGACCTCGCTGGTCAATCCGGGCGCGCCGAACAGCTATCTGTTCGCCGATGGCGTGCATCCGACCAGCGGCGCGCACAAGGTGATCGGGGACTTCGCGATTTCGGTGATCGAGGGCCCGCGCCAGATCGCGATCCTGCCGCGCTCGGCATCGATGGTCGGACGTGCGCGTTCGCAGGTGGTCGATAGCGCCGTCAGCGGCATGTTGCTGGCCGAAGGCGACGGCACCCATTGGTGGGCCGACATCCGCGGCGACCAGCAGCGTTCGCAGAACCCGGGCTTCGACGGCCCCGGCCTGACCGGCAGCATCGGCATCGGCTGGCGCAGCGGCAACCTGACCTACGGCGCGTTCGCAGGTTACGGTCGCCAGGACATCGACTTCGGCGAGCGTCGCGGCGATTTCCGCCAGACCGACGCCGGCGTCGGCGGTTTCATCGGCTGGAAGCAGGATGCGATGTGGGCGACCGGCCAGCTCAGCTGGACCAAGCTTGGCTACGACGTCCACCGCCAGGTCAACCTGGGCCAGGCCAGCCGCGTGCACAGCGGTTCCCCGGACGGCGACAACCTGAGCGCCGGCGCCAGCGCCGGTTGGAACTTCGGCGATGGCGCGCTGGTGCATGGCCCGGTGGTCAGCGTGCTGGCGCAGAAGATCTCGGTCGATGGTTACGTCGAGGACAGCACCGAGTCGACCGCGCTCGCCTACCTCGAGCAGGATGGCGATTCGCTGATCGGCAGCGTGGGCTGGCAGGCGAGCTTCGCCATCAACGACCACGTCAAGCCGTATGCGCGCCTGACCTGGGACCGCGAGTTCGAGGATGCGCCGACGCAGGCGTTCGCGCAGTCGGTGTCGATGCCGGGCACCCTGCCGTACGCAGTGCCGGGCCTGCCGCTGGACGACACCTACGGCACCCTGACCTATGGCGTGCAGAGCAAGCTGTTGGGGCTGGACATCACCACCGGCAGCAACATCACCGTGGGCCAGAAGGGCGGCAACGACGCCAGCTTCTTCCTGACCGTCAGCGGCAAGTTCTGAGGCCGTCCGCAACGTCCGCCCGTGCGGCGTGCGTTGCAACCTCCGCAGCACGCGACATAGACTTGCCGCGCGCCGCAAGGCCGATGCCGCGGGTGTAGCTCAATGGTAGAGCTGTAGCTTCCCAAGCTACTGACGAGGGTTCGATTCCCTTCACCCGCTCCAACACGAATGCATGGCAGGGCGGCTTCCTCGATGGAGGCCGCCCTGCCTGTTTCCGGAGCGCAGGGATGGCGATGACCGAAGTCGGTTGGCGCGAATGGGCGGCACTGCCCGGGCTGGGCTTGCCGCGCATCCGCGCCAAGCTGGACACCGGTGCCCGCAGCTCCGCGTTGCACGTGGATCGGCAATGGCGCTTCGCCGAGGCAGGTGCACCCTGGGTCGGGTTTTCCCTGGTGCCGGGCAAGCGCAGGGGCCCCGTCGAGGTGTTCGCCCCGGTCGTGGACGAACGCGAGGTCACCGATTCCGGCGGCCACCGCACCCTGCGCGTGTTCCTGCGCACGCGGCTGGAGCTGGCCGGGATCGGTCGCGAAATCGACATCAACCTGGCGGATCGTTGCGGCATGCGCTTCCCGATGCTGCTCGGGCGCACCGCGCTGGCCGGAATGTTCGTGGTGGATCCGTTGGCTTCGTTCATCCACCGGCGCAAGCCGCGTGGAACCATTGCCGCCCCCGACGCCCCTGGCTGAAGCCATCGATGAAACTCGCGATCCTGTCCCGCAACAGCAAGCTCTATTCGACGCGCCGCCTGGTCGAGGCCGCGCGCGCGCAGGGCCACAGCGTGCGCGTGCTGGATCCGCTGCGCTGCTACATGCGGATCGGCAGCGACGGCTTCGAGATGCGCTACAAGGGCGCGCCGATTTCCGGCTATGCGGCGGTGGTGCCGCGGATCGGCGCCTCGGTCACCCGCTATGGCTGCGCGGTGCTGCGCCAATTCGAACTGATGGGCAGCTACACCCCGAACAGCGCCGCCGCGATCGCGCGCGCGCGCGACAAGCTGCGCTGCCACCAGGTGCTGGCGGCGAAGGGCATCGGCCTGCCGGTGACGGTCTTCGGCGACAACCCGGACGACACCGGCGACCTGCTGGCCATGCTCGGTCCGCCGCCGCACGTGGTGAAGCTCAACGAAGGCACCCAGGGCAACGGGGTGATGCTCACCGAGAAGCTGTCGGCCTCGCGCGGGGCGATCGAGACGCTGCGCGGGCTGTATGCCAACTTCATCGTGCAGGAGTTCATCGCCGAAGCGAAGGGCGCCGACCTGCGTTGCTTCGTGGTCGGCGACCGGGTGGTGGCGGCGATGCGCCGGCAGGCACCGAAGGGCGACTTCCGCTCCAACCTGCATCGCGGCGGCACGGCGAAGGCGGTGCGCGCGACCAAGGCGGAAATGCAGACCGCGGTGCGCGCGGCGCAGATCCTTGGCCTCGGCGTGGCCGGCGTGGACCTGATCCGCAGCAGGCGCGGGCCGCTGGTGCTGGAGGTCAATTCCTCGCCCGGGCTGGAAGGGATCGAGGCCGCGACCGGCGTCGACGTGGCGGGCACCATCATCGCCCATGTCGCCAGCCACGGCACCTCACCGCGCAAACGCGAACGCAACATGGATTTGACGGATTCTTAATCGCGCGGCCCGTATCGTCGCCCACGTGGTGCCGTTGATTTCCCCCCAGCGGCAGCATGCAGGGCAGCAGTGACCTTAAGGCCCAGGCGTCCCCCGCCTGGGCCTTCGTTTGTGGCCACCATCCATGGCCGCCACCCTCGGGGCCAACGCTGCGCGTTGTCAAAAAGCGCTCCAGGCGTTTTTTTTGTCCGCGGTGCACGCAGGCCGCAGCTGGCCATCCCTGTGACAGAATCCCGGAACCCCCGGTGCCCCGGGCGGTCACATCGCAACGCCCGCCCCCGCAAGGAAGACTGCATGCGCATCCTGGTCATCGAGGACAACTCGGACATCGCCGCCAACCTCGGTGACTACCTCGAGGATCGCGGGCATACCGTGGACTTCGCCGCCGACGGCGTGACCGGCCTGCACCTGGCGGTGGTGCACGAATTCGACGCGATCGTGCTCGACCTCAACCTGCCCGGCATGGACGGCCTGGAGGTCTGCCGCAAGCTGCGCAACGAGGCGCGCAAGCAGACCCCGGTGTTGATGCTCACCGCGCGCGATTCGCTGGACAACAAGCTGGCCGGGTTCGATTCCGGCGCCGACGACTACCTGATCAAGCCGTTCGCGCTGCAGGAAGTGGACGTGCGCCTCAACGCCTTGGCGCGTCGCGGCAAGGGACCGCAGGCGCGTGTGCTCAACACCGGCGAGCTGGAGTTCAACCTGGACACGCTGGAGGTCCGCCGCGAGGGCAAGCTGCTGCAGCTCAACCCCACCGCGCTGAAGATCCTGCAGGCGCTGATGGAAGCTTCGCCGGCGGTGGTGACGCGGCAGGAACTCGAGACCCGGGTCTGGGGCGAAGAACTGCCTGATTCCGATTCGTTGCGCGTGCACATCCACGGCCTGCGCGCGGTGATCGACAAGCCCTTCGGCGTGCCGATGATCCAGACCCGGCATGGCATCGGCTACCGCATCGCGCCTCCGGAAAACGATGCCTGAGGCCGCCGCGCCGCGACGCGCGCCGGCCGGCAGGCGGCGGCTGCGCACCCGCATCATCGTCACCTTCACCCTGCTCGGGTTCTGCCTGACGGCGCTCTTCGCCTACGCCACCATCGAGCTGCGCACGCGGGTCGAGAACCAGCTGCTGTCCGAATCGCTGAACCGCAACATCGATGCGTACGCCAGCGCGTTCCAGCGCGACCCGGGCAACGCGACATTCTCGTTCGAGGGCGTGCGGGGCTGGGTTTACTCGCTGGACAAGCTCGGCAATGCGCCGGAAGACTGGCGCGAGTTGAAGGACGGCATCCACGAGTTGCATGGCACCGAGGACGGGCAGGCCTTCGCCTACAAGCTGGCAGTGCGGCGCACGCCGACGCATGCGTTCTTCCTGGCCTATGACATGACCCAGACCCTGCAGGGGCAAGGGCAGCAGAACCGGATGCTGGTGGCCACCGTCGTGGTGTTCACCGCGTTGGCGCTGGTGCTCGGCTGGTGGTCGGCCTCGCGGGTGATGGCGCCCGTCTCCGACCTGGCGCAACGCTTGCGACGATCCGGCACGAGTTCGGATCCGGCGGCGCTGGCGCCGCACTTCGCGGAGGACGAAGTGGGCGAGCTGGCCAAGGCGCTGGACGACTACGCCGGTCGCCTGACCGAGGTCGTGCAACGCGACCGGGAGTTCAACGCCGACGTCAGCCACGAATTGCGCACGCCGCTGGCGGTGATCCGCGGCGCCGTCGAGCTGCTGTTGTCGAAGCCGGAGGTGGACGAACGCACGCGCGCGCGGCTGCAGCGCATCCAGCGCGCCGAGCAGCAATGCACGGACCTGATCAGCGCGCTGTTGCTGCTCTCGCGCAACGAGCGCGCGGTGGGCCAGTGCGACGTCGGCAAGGTGGCGCAGCAGTTGCTCGACCACCATCGCGCCCAACTGGGTGGCAAGCCGATCGAATTGCGCCTGGAAGGCGAGCCCGGCGTGTTGCTGGAGGCCCCTGAATCCGCGCTGGCGGTGGCGCTCGGCAACCTGATCGGCAATGCGGTGAAATACACGCAGAGCGGCGCGGTCGTGGTGCGTGTCTTCCCCGACGCGGTGGAAGTGGTCGACTCCGGCCCCGGCCTGAGCGCGGAAGACGCCGCCAAGCTGTTCGAGCGCGGTTATCGCGGCACGCACGCCGGCCATTCGCAGGGCGGCGGGATCGGCCTGTCGATCGTGCGCCGCCTGTGCGCGCTGTATGGCTGGGATGTGCGGGTGCGTCCGGGCGAGGACACCGGCGTGGTGGCAACGCTGCGCTTCGGATAAGGCGCGCCGGCGCGTCATAATGCACGGGCTCGATTTTCTCCAGGACGCCCGCATGACCACCCCCACCGCAGCCCCGTTGGCCTACCGGGTCACGCCCTCCACGCATGCACGAACCGACGAAGCACGCGCTGCGTTGCTCGCCGGCGACCTCGGGTTCGGCAAGCTCATGACCGACCACATGGTCACCATCGAATGGGACAGCGCACGCGGCTGGCACGATGCGCAGGTGCATGCCTACGGGCCACTGTCGCTGGATCCTGCCGCCGCGGTGCTGCACTACGGCCAGGAGATCTTCGAAGGCATCAAGGCGTATCGCCACGCCGACGGCTCCATCTGGACCTTCCGGCCCCGCGCCAACGGCGAGCGCCTGCAGCGCTCCGCGGCGCGGCTGGCGTTGCCACAATTGCCGGTCGACGAGTTCGTGGAGTCGCTGCGCCAGCTGGTGGCGATCGACCATGCATGGGTGCCGTCGGCACCGGAAACCAGCCTGTACTTCCGTCCCTTCATGATCGCCACCGAGGCCTTCCTCGGCGTGCGCGCGGCGCAGGCCGCGGCCTACCACGTCATCGCCAGCCCGGCCGGCGCGTACTTCGCCAACGGCGTTTCGCCGGTGTCGATCTGGCTGTCGCAGGACTACGCGCGCGCGGCCAAGGGCGGCACCGGCGCGGCCAAGTGCGGCGGGAACTACGCCGCGTCGCTGCTGCCGCAGCTGGAAGCGCGCGCGCACGGGTGTTCGCAGGTGCTGTTCCTCGATCCGGTCGAGGGGAAGTACCTGGAAGAACTCGGTGGCATGAATGTGTTCCTGGTGTACGCGGATGGCCGCCTGGTCACCCCGGCCCTGTCCGGCAGCATCCTCGAGGGCATCACCCGTTCCAGCATCCTGCAACTGGCGCGCGACCGCGGCCTGCAGGTCGAAGAACGCCAGGTGTCGATCGACGAGTGGCGCGATGGCGTGGCGTCGGGTGCCATCACCGAGGCCTTCGCCTGTGGCACCGCAGCGGTGATCACCCCGATCGGCGAGTTGAAGGGCAAGGACCTCAGCATCGGCGATGCCAACGCACCGGCAGGCCAGGTGACGATGTCGATCCGCAAGGAACTGACCGACATCCAGTACGGCCGGCTGCCCGACCGCCACGGTTGGCTGGTCAGGCTGCGCTGAGCGGCGCGTCGACCGCGATCAGAGCCGCACCCACCAGCAGCCCAGGCGCTGGCGCAGGCCGAAGTTGGTGCGTGAGGGCGTGGTGCCGTTGGCCAGCGTCTGTTCGACGCGCAAGCCGATCAGGCGCGGCTTGCGCGGCGCGCGGGTGACCACTTCCCCGGTGGTCTCGTCGAACGTGACGATGTCGTCGCCGTAGGCGTTGGTGTCGCCGCTGTACATCGGTTGCACGTCGATCAACGGGCGCTTGGCGATCGCCTCCAGGCGCGTCATCACGTTGTAGGCCGTGGAGGTCGGCATGCCGGCCCAGTCGTAGACGCCGGCCACCTGGTTGGCATCGCCAGATTGCAAGGCGTTGCTGAAGGAATAGACCAAGTCCTGCACGGTGCGTGCGCAGACGTTGCGGTAACGGCCGGCGATCGCGCCTCCCG
>ERZ795059.2257-NODE-2257-length-20156-cov-18.878116_pt1 | contig 20156 bp, 23 predicted proteins | sample MGYA00375143_ERZ795059 | MGnify/ENA primary metagenome ERZ795059 (study PRJEB30188, sample SAMN05720168) | activated sludge metagenome | isolation source: Anaerobic digester | place: USA | collected 2015-01-07 ... | reverse complement strand
TTCGTTTGTTTTGTCATCGGGATTATCGTCCGACGTTCCGTCGTCCGACTCTTCTGTGGTAAGCCCGTCGTTGAGATTTCTCACAAAGTCTCTGCCGTTAACGAGGTTATAATTCTTTTCGATATACTCGTCTGTGAATTCAAGTTTGAAATTATTAAGAAGCAAGATATCCCGTTCGAGTTTATCCTTGTTTAATTCTTTCTGTTTTTCAAACTCAAAATAACAACCCTCGATACCGCTACTAAAATTGACGGTTTGCCAGTATGATATAATGGTATTGATTGCCGGTTCGATTAACATCTTATCAAGATCGATTCGTTCTTTTCGGATATCGTCGGCAACCTCGGCGGCCGATCTTGATCCGTTTTCTCCTTGTACGGTCGTATAATTTTCTCCGAGTATACGAACTGAAATAGTCCTGTCAATCTCATGTAAGAAAGATTGATATAAATCTTTGCTGCTTCCCTTATCTTTTGACTCGACAACTTCGACTTTGATTTTTTCGGGAAATACCGCAACCCCGCCCGTAACGAGATTATCAAGAGAGGTTAAAACGTCTGAAACAAACTTTTTATCTTCATAACGGTTTTCAGGGATTTCTGCCTTTGCATACGCTCCGCCGAATTTCTCATTAAAGATAGTCCAGAACTTCCACCCGCCTTTTTTAAAGACAAGCATCCAGAAAAGAATTGAAGCCAATTTTTTACCGTATGGATTAACGAAACTATTAAAATATTGAGTGAGGACAAACTTATAGGGAGGCAACTCCTTTTTATCGCCTACGTAGAAATTGAGGTAGTTATTAATTACAAGACGGTTTTCTTTGTCAAAACCAAACCATTCGCAAGGTTTACCGACAATCTCCTTTATATCCCATATAATCTCGCTTGTTAAATCGGTCTTTTTGGGTTCGTATACAATTTCAAGGACAGAGTAACCGAATAAAATACAATCAAGAATATCGTTAAAAAGTTGAAGTCTGCTTATCTTCTTAAACTTCTCTGTAAAATATGCGGCAATTTTTAGAGACATTTCATTAGTTTCATTGACAGGCAGGAATGAATATTTTTCACGACAGATTGCGGTAACCCGTTTTTCCCAGAGTCCGTCAAAGAACGGTTCTTTTATCAGATCTCTAAAAAAGTCGTAATCGTACCCCTTTTCTCTTAGTATCTTATCGGGGTCGGGTAGAATATCTGAAATATACTCGAAAGCAAGAAAAAACTTATCGCGAGTTAAAAAGTGTTTTGAAAAATCATCGTTAATCATCAAACCCCTCCGTTATTGATTGATTTCTTTTTTTTGAGATAGGAGAACTGCAATTAGAACTAATCATATACATCAATAATTCTCTTATTCCCATTTCGAGAGCGTCCGGAGCGTCGTCGTTAATATTTGGCGTTGGGAATAATTCGAGTTGCTCTTCAAGCGTTTCTATATCTTTGTTGTCGGAATTATGAATAACCTCGCCTCTCTCGTAATAGGTTGATATTGTTGAAACCCTCGCAACCTTATTTTGAGAATTGCGAATAGCCTTTCTTGGCAGTCGTATTTTTCTCTCCGTTTCGATTGTATTCCATATCTCTTCGAGCGTTGAGAATTTTTCTTTGTTTTCTGTAACGTCTTCAAATATAATCTGCGATATGTCGTATTTTGAAAAGTAGTCGTAGCATTTGTTTATAACTTTTGAGTTTGTTGTTTTTCGTATGTACGAATCGAGTACGTAGAAAGTCCTATCCTTAACGCCGGTAATAATAAGCGCCTTATAATCTCCCGTTGCGGTATTTGAAAAGTCGATACTTGCGACAATACAATCAAACGCTATATTGTTAATATCTTTTGACGGCAAACGTTTAAACCACTCGCGACGAAATATACAACCCTCGTAATTGATTGCGATGAGTTGAAACTCCTGATTAAAGAACATCTCGCCCATCATCTTTTTTTGTCTTAATAATTCTTCGAGAGTCCAGCGGTCAGACCAACTTGAAACATCTTTACCGTTTTTTTTGACGATAGCGGGGTATTGAAAAGTTTTGACCGCTTCAAATTGGGTATCGTCAATTTTGATACCGTTTTTTAAGGCAAAGCAAACGTCTTTACTGTTTACCGGCGTTGCGAGTATATAGCATCGAAAATCTTTTTTGAATGCAGGGAGTAAATCAAGATAGATGTATTCTATAATATTTTTAACGAAGTTCTTATTTTTTGCAAGTTTTCTGTTTTGAATATCGTCAAGGACTGCAAAGCCCGGACGATGCGAGAGAAACACGCTACCTCTCGGATCCTGTTTGATAGATAAAGGCATAATACAGCCGAAAAAATCATTATCTACCGTGATTTGAACGTCGTTTAAAGACTTCTTAACTATCCTGAAATCGTAATCCTGTTTCAATCGCGGGTTATATAACAGTTCGAGTAAGATACGCCCGACGAAGATTTTTGATTTTTGGACCGTGTAGGAGATACAAAAACCGAAATTCTCCTGTTTTGTAAGTATAAGCCAGATAGGTAGGATAAGGTCAAAAAGCGTAGATTTACCCGAACCTCGAAAAGCCATTAAAAGGACTATCTCGTTCTTTTGAGAGATTATTTTCTTGTCCCATTCCTTATGAAAAGTCGCAAATGGAATTTTGAAATATTCGGGAAAATAGGTAACGGCAAAGGAGAGAAAATTGTCTTTTGTTTTAGATAATCTTTTACTCTTTGCCTCGTCTGAAAAGTCGTCGAAGTTCGGACGGGTTCGTATCTCCTCTTTAAGAAGTTTCCATTGTTTTTTAAACTCTCCGAGCGTTTTTATCTTAGTCATAAATCTCCGCTTTGTCTAATAGTATTTGTTGTATCTCGTCCCAGTAACCCGCCATAACTTTACGGACTTCGGGATTTCTCTTTGAGAGATATAGGTCTGTCTCTTTAATCATATCAATGATGGTATTAATATATAGGGCTTTAGGAAAAATCTTTTTTAGGTTTGAAATGTGTTTAGTTAAAGCGTCGGCTTTTTTACTATCAAAAAAGGATTCGGGGTTATCCCGTATCTCAAGAAGTTTTTGTTTTACAAGATCGTAATAGATTTTTTGAACCTCGGATAATCCGGTATTAGCCGAGCGTTTTAACTCGTCCCAATCTTTACCGAGAGAGGAGTCCTCTCTTTTCCAGCGGTAAACGGTAGAGTCGGAAACTTCGAGAATTTCCGCAATCTCAAGAATCTGTTTATTTTTCTCCGTAAAAAGTTTAAACGCCTCCGCTTTTTTTTCTGTCGTTTCTCCCATTAGTCATGTCCCTCTTTTTCTAAATATTTCATAAACTCTATAGGTTCAAAGTATGTTCTTTTTCCGTTAAAATAATGTTTAACTTTGGTTTTTAACTCTTTAACAAAAGGGTTATCGTTTTGGTAGGTAAAAATCTCGTAATGAATATGAATACCCTTTGAATTACCGGTTGAACCTGATACTGCTACAACGTCGTTTTTATTTACTTTAGCTCCTGCAAACTTTAAAAGTTTTGCGTTGTGGAAAGAGTTTGAATAAAATAATACCTCTTTAATACGCTTCGATATTTGAATATAATAGCCCTCTTTTTCTCCAAATTGAGATTTGTTTATCGTTCCTCCGATACCCGCATGAGTTTGAAGATTCATAGGTCTGAAATCCGCTCCCGAATGAAACTCTTTTTCGCCCGTAATCGGACTTTCTCTTTCCCCGAAAGGACTCGTAATTTTAAGTAAATAATACGGATTCATAGACTACCCCTTAAAGATAAAGTAAAAACTAAGTATATTTGAGAACCAGAAGACCGCAAAAGATAATCCGCACCAGCCGATACTATGCCAAAGTTCTATCTGTCCGAGAAAATTAAACTTTAACGTCGAGTAATCCCAGATACCCCACTTTAAAAGCTTATTAAAAACCAATCCGGCAAGAAGTTCTAAAACGGTAATGATTATTCCGCCTGCGATAATGTAAAGAGGCAGGAAGATAATACTTATGATGAGATTCGGAAAAATCAATAATATGCCGCTTAAAATAAGTCCGGCAGTCCCGCCGACAACAAACATCCAGACAGAACTTACGCCCCATAGAGCGTTTTTGTGAAATCCAACTTTTTCAGGCAGGTTAAACGAGTTTGAAAACGCCGTAAAAAAAACCTCGAAGGTAATGTAGAAAGACCCGTAAATCAAGAACGATACAATAAGATACAAACAAATCGCTAACATATTTACTCCTTATTTTGATATTTGAAGATTTAACTCTTTTTCAAGTTGACCGTTTAATTCGTTGATGGATATCATCGCGTCTGAAATCGTAAGTTTAAATGCGACCGTAAACATTTCGATTATTGAGAGTAGCTTCATCATCTCGTCGGGATATATATCGTTGTTAGAAATCTCTTTGATGGATTGAAAAGTAAGTTCGACGTGGGGCGAATGCCATTTGTCAAACTTCTTTATGAATATTTCGGGAATCTTAATAATCCGACCGCAATATACGATCTCTTTTTCTCTCGCAAGTTTATTGTAATCTTTTATGCCTTTTAAGAAAACCTCGTTAATATCGTCGGTAGAGACCGTTCCGCCGGAGAGAAGAATTTCCTCCTGATTTGCAACGTAATTAAAAAGAATAGTTTTGAAAACGGTAAACTTAATCGTCAAAAACTCGGTAACTACTATTTTTTTTAACTCGTGGCATATTTCAAGCTGAGGAATCGCTATTTCGATAAAATATTGCATTAGTTCAAAAAAAGGGTGTTTGGTTAAACTCTTCTTTATACAAAAACTTTTTTCCTTAACTTGAGGGAGTTCTGTTTCAATTTGTTCTTTCCCCTCTTCATTTTTTTCAAGTTCGAGAAACGGAGTTTTTATTTTCTTCAGATTCTTCGATAAATTTTTAATTATCAAAATAATTCCAAAGCCAAGAAATACTAAAGCAAATACGATTATCGTAATCGCCATAAAACCGTAAAAATTAATGTTAGTAAAATCAATGTTCATTCTGTTTTTTCCTTATTCAAAAATTAAACCGAAGCCAAACGATATACCTCCGCCGAAGACGTTCGAGGTCGCGGACAAGTTTTTCCCAAGAGAAAAACAAATGCCCGGAGAGATATAAAATCTCTTGAAAAAATATATCTGGTAATTGTTGTTAATTGTAATTGTTCCGTCAAAGTTATTATTTAAGTTTGCGCTTGCAGTTAAAGAAAATCCCCAACGGGGCTTGAACTCTTTTTTTAGTTGTCGTTCTAATTCTTTCTCGCTTTGTTTATATAATCCCGAGACTATTTTGTAAGCGTCGGAAAATCGCTTTGCCTCGGTTAAAGCGGTCTGAAAATATACCCACTTCTCCCAATCAGTTTTTTTTTGAAAATCGCTATAGCCAATCTGCTTATTGTTTGGGAATAACGAGGCTGTCGTTATACAAAGCGTCGATAGTATTATCGTTAAGATTTTTATCGGTTTCATCAAACTTCTCCTTCCTTATTTCTATCTCTTTCGTTTTCTTTTCGTTTACAGAATTAGGTTGTCTTGAAGATAAAATAACTCCTGCGACAAGAATTAAAATAGAAAGAACCATAAATATAAAACTCATTTTTAAATTGCTATACATTTTTTTACCCGCCAAAAAAGTTAAAAAAAACTTAATCAATTTTAGGTTTGATTTCAACTGAATATCGTTACCGAATATCTATGCGGAAACGATTTACAGAAAAAATATTCCGAACCCTTTTTCTTGGATTTTGACAGTTTGAAGCGTTATATTCCTATCAAATACGGGGGAAATATGCCGCAGGAATTTTTAATATTTAAGAGTGGGACTTACCCGCAGGGCGAATACGATAAAGAGAGACTTTCAAAATATATTGAGAGTTTTAACTCTTCAAAAGACGAGATACCTCTTTTTATCGGTCATAAATGGTTTAGCAGTACGGACGAGGACGAACTCTCTCACGGCTGGATTAAACAGTTGAGGATAGACGGGCAGGGCAAGATTTTTGCAACCGACTATGAAATGGACGATTATCTCAAAGAAAAAATCGCAAAGAAAAATCTTAAAAAAGTATCTATTGAAATATTCGGAAACGGAAGCGAAGAAAAACCATTTCAAATACTCGGAGTCGCAGTTCTCGGAAGAACTCCGCCTGCGGTAAATCAAACGTTCTTACCTAATATATTTCAAAAAATCTTCGGCAAAGAGGAGAACAAAGAGGAAAAAACTAACTTTTTTAGTTTTGACATAGACGAGGATTTGAAAAAATCCTTTTCACAACAACCTTCAGACGAAGGAAATCTTACAAAAGGAGAAGAACCCATGACAGAAGATGAGAAAAAAGCATTTGCAGATATGCAAAACTCAATTACTCAACTATCAAATGAAAACAAGCAGTTAAAAGAAGATTTTGCAAAACTTGCTTCGGCAAAACAAGAAGACAACAGTAAGGCGTTTTTTGAAAAAAAGGTAGAGGAAGGGGTAATACTTCCTGCAAACCTGCCAAACGTTTTAAAAACTTTTAACTCATTACAGACAGACGAACAAAAAGAGAACTTTAAAGCGATGTTTGGGAATGATCCCGTAACATATACGGGACATACGGCAACAAAACCGGATGATAAAAAAGAGGATATTTCAGAGTTTGCAAAAGCAGGCGATGAAATAGCAAGTCTTGTAAACGGAGGTAAAAAATAATGGAAAGAGAAACCTTTACAGACGAGAGAAAATCAATAATCGGCGGTAGTCATCCAATCGTTACTCTCGGAATTACAGTCGTTTCAGGGTCGGGAATTTTAAAAGCGGGAACCGTTCTCGGTAAAGTAAGCGCGACGGGGAAATACGCTCCTTATGTAAAAACTAATACTGATGGAAGCGAAGACGCAAAATGTATACTTGCCGCAGATATTGACGCAACGGCGGGAGACATAAACACAAGCGCATATTTTCATGGCGAGTTTAGAAAATCCGCTCTTACGGGAATCGATGCCGAAGGCGAAGCAATGTTAAACGATAAACTGATATTCATTAAGGAGGAAGTATAATGCCGGTAAGTTTATTTGATTTTAGAACTTTAACCGAAACGGTTAATAGAATTATTCCAACAAAAACGGTTATAAGCGATAACGTGTTCGCAAACAAAAAACAGGTTTATGCGAATCATATCGAGGTCGATATTGTCGAAGGTCGAAGAAAAATCGCTCCTATCACAAACCCAAACAGAGAAGCCCCTCTTGTTTCAAATCTTACAAGAAAAAAAGAGATATACTCTTTTCCAAACGTTAAACAAAAGAAAGTCCTTGATTTTAAGGACCTTGTAGGCGTTCCGCCGGGGTACAATCTTTATTCGGGAAGCGGAGACACTATAGAGAGCGCTAAAAAGCAAAAAATCGCAGAAGAACTTCTTGAACTCAAAGAGAATGTAATAAGAAGACACGAGTATCTTTGTTGTCAGGCGTTGTCGGGAAAGATTGATTACAAAATAGATAATCAGTCCTATTCGCTCGACTTCGGAATGCCTGCGACTCATAAGATAACACTTGAAACAACAAACAAATGGTCTGAAACAACGGCAAAGATTCTTGATAATATCAAGGCTTGGATTCGCCTTATCTCAAGCGACGCGGGAAAGAAAGCAAAACGAGCTTATATGGGAAGCGACGTCGCAGACGTCTTTTTGAAAGATGAAAAAATCGTAAAACTTCTTGATACCGCTAAGGCAAGTATCGGAGAGATCGGCTTTGAGGTGAGAGAAAAAGAGGGCGTAGTTTATCACGGCAGACTTTTTGGGGTAGACCTTTACGAATATTCGGAAGAGTTTACAGACGAAGACGGCTCGACAAAACCCTTTATACCAAAGAACTCTTTTATCTTAACGCCTGAGAAAAATAGAAGCATATTTTATTCGGGGCTCATTAAGGACGCAAGTTTGGAGACCGCGTCGGCTTTACCTTTTTTTGCAAAATCATGGGTAGAGCAGGATCCGGGTACAAGATATTTACTTGTCGATTCAAGTCCGTTGCCCGTTCCACACGCGCCCGAAGAGTTTGTTTACGCGTTAGTATTATAAGGAGGAAAGAAAGATGAAGAAATTATTTCTATTTTTGTTATTGTTTACAGTTTTTATTCCTGTTTTTGGAGTCGCGGGAAACGAAAAGCAGGCAAAGGGGGAAAGTATGTATATACAACCGATTGACATTCTTGAAATGGCGGAACCGGTAAAGATTGCAAAAACTTTGAGGGTTGACGTTCCGGATACGATGAAAATCGAGGAGAGAAACTCAATTTATGAAAAGTTGAGCGACGAAGAAAAGACGTTATTCGATAAGTTTTATATTCTCGATATAAACAGATACAGACTAAACGTCAATAACTCGGAAGCAAATAAAATAGCGCTCGTTACCATATTCTTTAAAACTTCGGAAAATAAAATACTCGATAGAATCATAGAGGATAGCGAGGCGGAGATAAATCTTGCCCTGACTTCGTCGGGATACATAACGCCTGTCAGCGTTGAAAAACCCTATTTTAATATCGTAAGAAACTGGACTAAAAAACTCACTATGTACTATCTTATCCTCGGTAGCGGTATAAAGAACGAATCGACAGCCGAGAAGGAATTCTTAGAGATAGGTAAAGGCGTAAAACAGGAATTAGAGAAATTAACGCAGGGTAAGTTAAAACTTGCCCTCTCAAACGATAGTCTTGTAATTAAAACGCCACAGAAAACCTGCGACTGGTCAAAGTACGAAAAGTTAGGGTAAATAAATGGGTATAACAGTTAAAATCGACGAGGCAAGTTTTGGTAATATCGTAAAGAAACTCGAGGCGGTCGCAGACTACGACAAAAAAAAGTTTCTCGATAATATGGGAATGGACGCTTTAAGGTTAAGCAACGAAGCATTTAAGACAAAGACTGATCCCAACGACGGAAGCAAATGGGAGGAGTCTCAAGCGTCCATCACAAGAGGTAAGGGTAATACGACTCTTGTCGATTCGTCGATTTTAATGGGCAGCATTGATTATATAAGTAATACGACAAGCGGAAGCGTCGAGGTCGGTACTAATATTCAATACGGTAAACAACATCAAACCGGAGAAGCGGGAAGCGGTAAGAATAGATACGACGTCGTAAGACGAAGATTTCTCGGCGTTCCACCGACTTTTGCAGAACAACAAGCAGAAGAAATAATAAGGGCTTTGAGGTTGTAATTGGTTGAGGATAGTTATATTCTTCTTTTTCTTTCTCTCTTTTTCAAAAAAGAGAAAGAAAAATGAAGCAAAAAGAAAGAGAAAAAAGAATGATAGCGACTATTACAAAAGATTTTATCGAAAAGATCGTTAACGAGCATACCGACATAATACGAATCGCAAGAAATAGAAGCGATGAGCGAATGTATCTCTCCGACAACGCTCTTCCGTTCGTATCATTAATAACCGCTAACGGATTATTTGACGAGAGGATGGCAAAAGAGGGAGTTACATACAATAAGTCAATCCCGACAGAGTTTTCGTATTACGACTTTCAGACTATATTATCAAAACTCGACGATGGGAAAAAAGATCTTTTAAACGCCCTATATACTCTCGATGAAAGCGGAAACTTTTATCAGATGATAGAGGATATCTCAAAAGAGGCAAAAGAATCCCTTAAGGGAATACTCGGAGAGTTCGGTTACGGTAAAAAACATCAATGCAATATCAGGGGAGCCGCTCAATTGCCTATTGAAGTTAGAGTCTTCTCAAAAAGCGAAAGAGAGTCCGAGGAGATATTAAAAAAAATATGCTCTAATATACCTTTCCAATGGACTTTTGAAGGAGTCGAAGGGAAAATCATGATTGATAAATTCGGGTCATCCGACTGGTCGGACGATATAAAAGATTTTAATCTCTCATGGGCATTAATTGATTTTTATATGGATATTATTTCAAAGTCGGTAGAGATACCAACAATTAAAGCATCGACTATGGTCGGTATGGGAATCGGCGGATAGTTCAACAATGGGCTTAAGCCCATTGCCAATATAATTTTTTGGAGGAATAAAATGGCAAGAAAAAACAATGAAGAGGCAAACGAACAAACGGTAGAGAATACTGTAAACGAGGTAAATATGAACGAAGAAAAAAAAGAAGAAAAAAAGACAATAGAGACATGGAAAAAAGAGTTGTCTGTTAAAGATTGGGTTTTTATCGGTCTTTGCGAACTCAAAGGCTGGGTTTCAGGTAAAAGCGTAACAAAAAATGAGTTTGAAAAGGCGTTAAACGATTTTTCAAAAGCAAAAGTAGGGGGCTAAAATATGGGGTATTCAAAAAACACTATCACAGTTAAAGACGGCGCTCTCGGCTCCGGCGGAGGATACGCAAGTAACGCCTTTGCAATCGTAGGTATCTCAGAAAAAATACCGGAAGGCATAATTACAATTTCAAGCATCTCCGAAATCGAAGATATGATCGGCGAAGGACAATTAAGAGATTTTCTTGTCGATGCATTCTCTTTTAAAACTCCGCCTATCGCATATGTAAAGGTAATTGCCGGAAGCATAGCGGGAACAAAATCGTCTATTGCAAAAACCGGAACGGGAAAAGGAACTTTCACAATCGCAGGAGATCCGAGAAACGAATATAAGATTAAGATTACAATATTATCCGAAGGCGGGTTAAATACTGCAACATTTCAAGCGGAAGTTGACGGAAGACTTTTACCAAAAGCGACAGTACCCGAACTTGGAACGGGTTACGCTCTCGGAAATACGGGTCTTACTCTCACATTTGACGACGGCGCTCCGCAAGTAGGAGAGGTCGCATTTGCTAAAGACGATACTTTCTCGTTTACAACAACAGCGCCATCTGCGACTAACGAAGAGGTTCTCAATGCAATCGACGAAGTCTTTGAAGCAAAAAAATCATTCAGAGTTCTCTGTATTGCTTTACAAACAGATAAAGTCTTCTGGTCGGTTTTTCAATCAAGACTCGAAGCCGAAACCGATAAAAACTTTTTCTGTCGAGGACTAACTTTCTGTCGCGATAAAATCGATAGCGAAACAAGAGACCAATACATTACAAAACTTACTACTCCCGAGCAAGAACGCGGTATGGTCGAAGGTAAAAGATTACAGGTCGTTCAATCGGTTTGCGAAATAGTAGACGCCGTAAACGGTAATACCGACTACAGGAATGTTATAGGTAAATATCTCGGATGGATCATGCAAAATAAAATATATGAATCCCCGGCAAAGACTCTACTCGGAGCGGTCGGCGGACTCGAAGCAATAAAAAAATACCTCGAAAGCGGGGAACAAAAACTATTTTCCGAAGGTCATATCAAAGCCCTTGATAAATCGGGATTTGTAACTGTAAGAACTTATCATGAGAAAGCGGGTATTTACTTTACATCGGGGAGAACCCTTTGCGACGAAGGAAGCGATTTCGGTGAAATAATGAACTGTTTTGTTATGGATAAAGCGTGTACGGTCGTCGCTCAAAGATTATTTAATCTTTTCAACAAAGACGAGGATATCGGAGAAGACGGAACAATACAGGGATTATCGTATATCAAAGCGTATGGGCAACAGCCCCTCGACGACATGAAGTACATTAACGCAGAGATATCCTCGGGAACTTTTATCGTTCCAAAAACACAAGATTTATTAAAAACAAAAAACCTTAACTATTTCGTTGAGATAGTCCCTAAAGGCTATATAGTTACTCTCACGGGTACTATCAATTTTGTAAATCCATACGTTAATAAATAAGGAGTAAAAAATGCCCGACGCAACAGTAAACGGAGTAACTTTTTCGAGTAAGCATGTAAGAGCGTTCTTACCTACAGGTTATGTTCTTGAACTCAAATCAATTGAGTATGGAGATAATCTCGAGAAAAAAACTCAAAATAATATGAACGGAATCCCTATCGGCGAGACGCAGGAGGACTATAAAGCAGACTGTAAGTTCGATATCGGAATGACGGAATACAATAAAATCGTAGCCTTATCCGCTCCATTCGGCGGAATATATCAGATACCCGCTTTCCCGATAGTCGTTAATTATCTCAACGGTAGTCTTGTAACTTTTACAGATACGATAAAGGTATCTATAAAAAAATCAAGCCGAAAAGTCGGAGAAAAAGAGCAATGGATAGGACAGTCAATCGAGTGTAACGTAGTAGGTCCGATTCTATGGAACGGAGTACCCGCGTATACTCCCGGAGCGTAAACTTAAACAATGATCTTAAGCCCATTGCTAAATAAATCATGGAGGAAAAAATGAAAGAAACAAAAGAATTTATATCAAAAGAAAAAATCGAGGAATTAAAACAAAAATACGGACAGGTTTATAAATCTGAAATCGAGTTTAAGGACGAAGAGGATAACGATAGAGTAATCGAGGTAATTTTCAGAAAACCAAACGCGGACGATCTTGATTGTTTTCAGACCGAGAGTCAATCGTCTTTATCTCTTGCAAGACAGAATATGTTTAACTCTCTTGTCGTATATCCTGAAGACAAGAAAAAAGTTATGGACGAAATCGGTAATTACCACGGGGTATATTTACAATTCGTCGAGGAGCTCTCCCCTTTTTTGGCAATGAAAGCAAAGGTAAAAAACAGCAAACTTTAAGTAACATAAGAAAATTAAAGTTATATGTTTCAACCTTTCTCGGAATATCGACTGACAATATGACGCTCGAAGAATTGGAAGTAAAACAACTCGAAGCGGAGTATGTTCGGAGTTTGAAAGTAGGTATTATACAGGAGGCTATCGTTAAAGCCTTTCCCGAGGGATTATAAATATAAAGGGTTTTTGTCAATGGGAAGTTTTTTAACAGAGTTTGAGATAAGATTAAAAGATAATTTTTCATCGCAACTCACAAAAGGCGGGATGCTTTTAAGAAGTTTTAAAGGCAATCTCGACTCTTTTGCTACAAAAGGCAAAATCTTTGACGACGTCGCGATGAAACTTACCATAATGTCTCAATCCGTCCAAATGGTTTCCGACTCTTTGGGAAAACTCGTCGACGAACCAAAAAAACTCGCTATGGGGATGGAAGACTCCATGGCAAAAGTTAAATCTATCCTTAACGAATCAAATACTATCGATAAAGATAAGGTTAAAAGTCTAAACGAAATAAAAAAAGCAAGTATTGATTGGGCTAAAACTCATGTGGGATCGTCCGAATCCTTTGTAGATACCTCTTACAATATGATTTCAGCTGGGCTAAATACGGAGCAAGCAATACTCGGAACAAGACAGGCAATGATACTCGCAAAGGCAACTCTCGGAGATACCGGAGAAGCCGCCGCATTGCTCGCCGGTCTTTACAACAACATGGGTAAAAAAATATTCGACTCCAATGGAAATATCGTTAACGCCGAGCAAGAAATGGAAAGATTGTCGGACGTTCTATCAAAAACTCAAGGGTATTTTCAATTAAAAAACCTTAATCAGTTAAACGAAGGACTTAAATACGGTATCCCATCGGCAAACGCATTCGGTATCTCTCTCGAACAATTAAACGCCGTTATCGGTCAATTAAATACAACTCAAATCACAGGTTCTATGGCGGGGACGGGTTTCAAATCTATGGTATCTCAAATGTCAAAAGCGTCTGCAGAAATTGGATTTGATATAGTGATAAACGAAAAAGGCGATATGAATCTCATCGGCACCATTGGAGAACTAAAAACAAAATACGAGGAACTTTCAAAAACTCTCGGTAAACAGGGAGCTTCGGACAAATTAACAAAAGCGTTCGGACAGGAAGGGTCGGGGTCGGTACTAAACCTTATAAATACGTTTGATCAACTAAAAGGCGCTTACTCGGAAATAAACAACGCAAGTTTGAAAAGCGGGACTTCATTGCAAATGTATAACGACGTTACAAATACTACAAGTCATAAACTACAGGTACTCCAACAAAGAAAAGACGAACTAAAAAGAAAAATGGGCGAGCTTATGCAAAAATCCAATCAAATGGGGCTTGGCTTCTCCTCCGCTATGCTTGAGATGAACGAGGCTTTTGTAAACTCTCCTATCGGCGAAAAACTTACAATAATAGGACTTAACGCCGCTAATATGGGTAAGGGATTTTTTAACGCAACGGCGCAGGGTATGCAGTTTGCGGCAAGCGGGCTTACCATAATCTCGCTTATGGGAAAAATGGGAACGGTAAAAAATCTATTGATTAATGGTTTCAGTTTACTTACTACGGGACTCGGGATTGCCGCTAAAGCCGTCATGAGTTTTGGAGCGGCTCTTTTTACCAATCCGATTACCTGGATAGTTATCGGTATAGCGGCGCTTGCCGTCGGAATATTTCTTGTCGCTAAAAACTGGGGAACGGTCTCAAAATTCCTAATCTCAACATGGGGAACCGTAAAGACTTTTTTTAGCGGTCTCTGGGACGGGATAGAAAGAATCTTTCAAAGCGCATGGGATTTTATATGGGGCGGATTACTCAATAACAGTTTCGTCCAAATCGCTCTCGCAGTCTTTATGCCGATTATAGGAATTCCTATTATGATAATAAAACATTGGGGAGTTATAACAACCTTTTTTAACGCTATACCTTCTTTTTTTATAGGAATCTGGAACGGTATGGTAAACGGCGCAAAAAATGTATGGAACGGTATAACTACATTTTTTATCGGACTTTGGAGCGGAGTAAAAGGGGTATTTCAAAAAGCATGGGGCTTTATATGGAACGGACTTTTGAATAACGGATTTATTCAAGCCGCTTTAATATATTTTCTTCCGATAATAGGAATTCCCGTAACTATAATCAAACATTGGGATAAGATAATTTCTTTCTTTAAAGCGATTCCTTCGTTTTTTAAGGGAATATTTGATAAAGTAGTCGGCGGAATCGATAAGTCTTTTAGTAAAATGACAAAATTCTTTAAGGATTTACCCGAATTCTTTAAGGGTATCGGAAAATCGATAATTAATTTTTTAATCGACCCAATCAATAGCGGTATAGATCTCATAAACGGAATAAAAATCGACGTTCCTAAATGGGTTCCTATCATCGGCGGGAAAAAGTTTGGTTTCGGTATTCCTAAAATACCATCTTTTAACACAGGGGTAAGAAATTTCAGCGGAGGGCTCGCATACGTTCATAAAGACGAACTCGTAGAACTACCGGGCGGAGCAAATGTTTACACAAAAAACGAGACAAAAAGTATTTTTAATAACAACAGAAGCAACTCGACTAACGGCAAAGTTACAAATAATTACAATATAAACCTAAATATAAAATCTCTTGTTAATGAGATTAAAGATATGGAAAACGCAAACCAACTTTTAAAAATAATCCTTAATCTCGCGGAGGCATCCGTATGATAATGTGGGGACTCGAATCGCAAAACTCATTTCAAAAATCTCTTCCTGTTGAAAATAAAGATATCGAGAACAAAGTTAAGGAGTATGAAGCCGACCTTGAAAAACTCAAAGGGCTTGCTCCAAGAAAACTTGAGATCGATAATGAACTAATAAAACTTGATAATAATGTCTTACCGGGAATCGTAAAAAATATAAGCGTAAATCAAGACCTTATGTACGACGAAGAGGAGATACCGGGAAAGTCAGGAAGACAGATACAAATAAAAGGATACGGAAATGCGTCTATTTCTATCAACATATATATTTTTAACCAATATAAACCGGTTGATCTATTAACAGTCGCCGATCTAAATGCAAACTACATAAAATCAAATGCGGAAGAATCAAAGAATGTTAAACTATCCTCTTCAAAATATGAACAACTGAAAGAACTCGAGCAAGCATTCAAAAAAATTGACGATAAAGGACTCCCCGTAATATATAAAATAACAAATAAGCATATAAATACTCGCGGAGTAAAAAAATGTCTTTTTTCTAAACTCGACTCTTCGGAAGATATATCGGGATTAGATGTCAATATCACATTTATAGAATGCGATATGGTTATAGAAAAAAAACAGGAACAAAAAAAAGAAACTGAAAATACAAAGAAAACAAGTTATAAAACGGAAACAGAAATAGATTATTCTAACGAAAAAAAAGGTTTTGATAAGATCAAAAAATAAAGGAGAAAATGAAATGGTCGTAAACAATTATATTAATATGACTCTAAACGGAGAGGATTATTTACTTTCATACTTTTCATTCTCCAACTTAAAAGGGGCTTTTTATTCAATCGCTAACGCAAAAAGTTTTGAAGAAATCGACTGTAAACTCGGCGACGAAGCAAAAATTAAACTAATTTCAGGAGACGATAAAACTACTATTTATACGGGGTTTATCGATAATTTTATACTATTTAACGGAGAGTTAAATCTCGTTTTAAAAGAGGGTAATACAAAATTCTTCGGGGGAAAAATACTCTCAAATTACAGAGAAGAAAAAGCGGAAAGCATATTGTCAGACATATTATCGGAAATCGAAATAACCGAAAAAGAGATAGACTTTGAAGATGTGGAAATTGAGAGGTTTAATCTTAACTTTACGCCCCCTCATCTCGCGCTTACATATTTAATCGATACTATTTATCATTATACCAATAAAAAGATTATATGTTTTTTTGACGCAAAGGGGAAATTTCACTTTGTAGAAGAGAAAAAATATATCGACGGGACAAAAGAGGTCGAGTTTAATACCGGCGAAAATATATTAAGCGCGTATCCGGGACATATTGAAACATTTGTATCAGATTTAAGACACAGTAATAAAATAAAGATTGACGATAGTTCTTTTATCTCAAGCGGTATTAACTTTTACTTTGGAAGCAAACAAAAAATGGAGGTCTATTTTGAACCGGCAGAAAGTAATTGACAATTTAAGGCAATCTCTTTTCCCTTACTCATTTCCTGAAATCGCGCAGGTCAACAAAGTTTATGAAGGAAGCGGAGAGGGGAAATATTGTTGCGATGTGGAAATACTTATTCCGGGAAGTCTTGAAAAGACCGACGAAGTAATTGCAGAAGTTCCAATAAATCCAATATGGGCGACTAAAAATAAAGCGGGAATTTATGCAATGCCTGAAAAAGATATGATTGTAATAGTTGGATTTATTCGCGGTAACAGGGCATTCCCATATATTCAGGGAATTTATGGAAATCAATATGAGACGGCAGATTTTAAAAAAGACGAGTTTTTAATAACAGATGGAGATAAACAAAAAATCACTTTAAAGAAAGATATTATCATCGTTGAGAACGGAGACAATATAGTAACCATCGATAATACTTCGGGAAGCGAACTTATAGAAATAGAAGATAAATCTGGAAATACAATAACGCTCGATATGAATGGAATAAAAATCGTAGACGCCAATAATAACGAGGCGACATTCGGAAGTAGCGGAATAAAACTAAAGACTTCCACAACAACGCTTGATCTCGGTAGTCTTATAGAGTTAAAGAATGCGGCGGGAGGATTAAAAGGATCTCTTTCAGATATCTGGGGAGAGTTATCTGGTCTTGCAACCGCAATCGTAACTTTTGCGGGACTCGTTGCCGCAATCAGTTACGCAGGCCCGGGAGCTCTGGTTAATACGACAGGCGGAGGTATAGCAGACCTTGCCGCAAGTATCGGAACAATCGAAGCAAAAGCGGCTTTAGTATCGGGAATCTTTAAATAAAAAAGGAATAAAAATGGCTTTAAACGACTTAAAACTTGATAACGAATTAATGGATATATCTTTTTCGGCAGGCGATATCGAAACTTTGCAAAACTCAAGATCGGTCGCGCAGGATTTAAGAGTCGCTTTATTCAAATCTCTTTTTATTTGTCTTAACGACGATAGAGTTTCAATAGAGGAGATTGAACAAATTATTGAAGATACTATCTTACAGGATAAAAGAATTGATTTTGACAGCGTAAAAATTAATATCTATTCAACTAATAATAATCTATCGTTCAATATTCTATTTAACGCAATAGATAGCGATAACCTTGAAAGCGTATCATTCGGTCAAAACGACATATAAACGGAGGAATAAATGAGTTGGCTAAAAATAACGGACGACGAGAGAAAACAGAATATAAAACAAATAATAATCAACGAAACGGGGCTTAATAATTTTAATGAAAACTCCGTAATATTCACAATATTTACGGTTCTCTATAAAATCGTTAACGTTATTTATGCCGAATTAAATCGCTTGCTTAAAGAAACCGTTATTATAACCTCTTCCGGGTTCTTTCTCGATATGCAAGCGACTCTTGTCGGACTATCAAGATTTAAAGCGGAGAAAGCAAAACGATATTTTATCGGGACAAGTTACGGAAGCGGAAAAGTAAAAGAGGGAACATTTCTAAACATAGTAGGGACAGATTTAAGGTTTAAAGTAACGAACGACGTCTCTTTTTCTGAAAATCAAACATTCAATATTCCCGTCGAGGCGGAATTTGAAGGAACTAAATATAATATCTCTCAAGGGTATAATGTAAAATCCGGTAAAGTAATTAATGGATTGGAAAATATCGCCATTTCAGACGAACCGCAATACTTGATACAAGCAGGCAAAGATGAAGAATCCGACGAATCGTTACGGCTTCGAGTTATGAGTAAGTGGGTTATAGCGTCGGACGAAGCCCCGCCGTCAAAATACATTTCAGTAACTAAGTCTATTCCGGGCGTGGACGACGTAAAAATAGTTAGAACTCCAAGAGGATCGGGAAGTATCGACGTAATAATAAATATTATCGACGGAGGAGACGAGGCTCAAATTGTAAGCGATGTAACAAGCGCGATAGACGAAATTATCGGAATCGCAAAAGACGTACAGGTAAAGGTCGCAACTCCTCATTTAATATCCATGAGCGTAACATTCTCGTCGGATATAAATACCGAAGGCGAAGTCAGAGAGGTAATAGAAGAATTCTTTAGAGATACAAAAATTAATGAAGTTAAAAAAATAGCGGAACTTTACAGCTACGCATATTTACATCCAAATCTTGAATTAAAAAGCATCGTTATAGAGCCAAACGAGGATTTTATCGGGGCTGAAAATACGGTTTTAAAATTGGGGACTTTAACGGTTATCAAGGCGTAAGGAGTAAAATAGTGTTTGAAGAGTTTATTAAAGAACAGGAACCGTTCGCGCAAAAAGAGAATTTCTGGAAAGTATTATTAAGCGCCGCTAAAATATTTAATATCGTTATGGAAGACGTTAAACTTACTATCAATAACTTCTTTCCATTCCTTGCCGATAGCGAATATCTTGAAAAACATAGATTGTCGTTTCAAATATACAAATTAAAAAATTTCACTGAAAACGATATAAGAAATAAATGTACTTTCGCTTATGAGACAAATTTTCATGTGGGCGAAAGAAAATCGTTATTTGAGTTTCTTGAACTCTATTTTTATCATAGGTACTATATAAACGAAGCTCCGACAAACGTCGAGCGGGGATTCGTTTTGTATATAAAGGATTTGACAATCGATGAAAAGTATCTTTGCGAAGATTTATTAACATTCTGGCTTGATCCGGACTGTCTTTTTTGGGTAAATAGTTATACATTCTTACCTGAGACGGCAAAAGTCGGTTATTTTAAAATAAGTTATGGAAAAATAGGAAAGGTGGGTTAAAATGGACAGACAAAATTTTTATTTCGGAAAACTCGTTGACGTTCCGGAAATGCACGATTTACAGAATAACATTGAAAACGGAATCAACGTTATCAAAACTATACTCGGAAAAGGTATATGGAAGGGCGGGGCAATATCTATATCGCAGAATCTAAACCTTTCGATAGAAGATACCGTTTGTTTTGATAATAACGGAAACACAATCTTTATAGGGAATCAAATTCTTGATTTATCAAGTTTGGTTCCGCCGATAGATAAAAAAATAGTTTCAATAACGGCAAGTTTTTCAAGGAATTATTCCCAACCGGAGCAGGACGATCAGGGAAATAATGTCTTTTTCAAAGAAGACGAGGGGTGTTTGATTGAGTATATCGAATCCGACGTTTCGACATCTCCTATCGCTCCCACAATTCCCGAAAGTCGAGTACTTCTTGCCGACGTTACGCTTACGGCAGGGCAAACTCAAATAAACGCGGGAGACCTTAATTTTGGAAGGGTAAAAAAACTTGACTCATTGGCAAAAAAACTAATCGACGTTTTTAGTTATATTGATAGTCAAATTGCAAATCACGATAGCCAACACGACGATAGGTTTTACTTAAA
>ERZ795059.2254-NODE-2254-length-20166-cov-13.889463_pt1 | contig 20166 bp, 6 predicted proteins | sample MGYA00375143_ERZ795059 | MGnify/ENA primary metagenome ERZ795059 (study PRJEB30188, sample SAMN05720168) | activated sludge metagenome | isolation source: Anaerobic digester | place: USA | collected 2015-01-07 ... | reverse complement strand
GCTCGCCGGATTGGTATTCGATCGTGGTGGTTTCGCTGGGGTTGCTTTCCACTCCATTGTAAATGGCAACCACGCGATACACGTATGAAGTGCCGGCCTGGATGGCATAATCGTCATAGTAGTAATCCGTACCGAGCATCGTGAGTACTGGAGTGGTGTTTTGTTTGGTCCAGGCGGCTTCGCTGGTCTTGCGTCTGTAGATGTCAAAACCATCCAGAGCTTTACCGCTTTCAAAGTTCCAGAGCAGACGGATATAGCCTCCATAGGTGAAGGCGCGCACGTCATAGGGCAACGGGATCACCGTGAAGGAATGGATCACATCCGAAGATGGAATCCAATCTGTCTTGAAGGCCTTGGCCCTGATCCTTACGTCGAAGCTGAGCTCTGGAATCACGATCGGCTGGGCCGGATCAAACAGAGTGGCGGTCTCGTCCGGAATGGCCGGATCGCTTCCCACCGCTACGGTGTAATAGATCATCGCGCCTTCAGTGGCACTCCTGAGCTCGATTGTGAGGGGATCATGGAAGAGCTCCGCGGTGATGGGCTCTGAATCTTGATAGAAGTCAGGAGCTTCCACATTGCCTGTCACGACATAGCGCACCGCGATCACTTCGCTGTCGATCCAGTCACGGGAAAAACCGCGAATCTTGATCACCCAGTTGCTGTTAAGCGGAACGGTGATGGGGCCGGTGTATTGTGTGGCAGTGGAATCGGGATCGAGAGCGTCGGCGGGATCTGCCAGATCCGGAGTGAGCGTGTAGCGTAGAATGGCTCCCTGAACTGGCAGGACAGGCGCTGCAATCGTGACCGTCTGAGCGCTGGTGTAGGTCCCTGGTGCTGGACTGAAGGGACTGGCCGCCAGCAGCACCTGACCGGTGACCGCGTAGGTGGCTTCATACACAGGGCTGGGGTCCCAACTGGCCAGATAGGCCCTGGTTTTGATCGTCATCAGTGTGTTTAGAGGCACTTCGATGGGAGCGCTGTAAACTGCTGAAGCCTGGGTGGGCACCGAACCGTCCGTGGTGTAATGAATCGTAGCGCTGGACGGAACGGGAGCACCGATCGTGACCAGGGTAGCCGTCTGGTAGACGACTCCGGGATTGGGACTGAAGACCAGCGGCGGGATGATGACCTGTCCGGTCATGTTATAGCTGGCACTGTGCACGATGCTGGGATCCCAGTTCGCGTCTCCATAAGCCCTCACCTTGACGGTGATCTGCTGATCGAGATTCAGAGGGATGGCATCGGTGTAGAGAGTGCCGTTGGTATTGGTGGGATCGCTGCCGTCCGTGGTATAATAGATGCTGGCGTTGGAGGGCAGAGTGTTGTTGCTGATCACCAGGCTCTGAGCGGTGGTGTAGGTCCCGGCCGGAGGTGTGAAGACAGGGCCGTTGATGATCGCGGCGCCATTGATCACATATACACCCTCATAGGTGGGACTGGCCTGCCAATTGTTGGCAAAGGCCTTTGCCTTGATCCGGGTGGTGGCATAAGCCGGGGCTGGAATCGCCGCGCTGTAGATCGGTGATGTAGCTGTCGGTTCGCTGCCGTCCAGGGTATATCTCACTACGGCCCCGGCGGGAACGGTGGTATTGGAGACGGAGATGGACTGCGGATTGATGAAGGTGCCCGGGGGCGGTGTGAACACAGGAGCTGTAATGCTCACCTGACCGGTAACGGTGTAGGTAGCCGTATAGGTCTGGCTGGCCGTCCAATCCGTCTTGAAGGCCTTGGTCTTGATTGTGGTGCTGGTGTTTAAGGCCAGGTTGATCGGAGTGGTGGGATAGGTGAAGCCGTTGGTGAGGCTGGGCTCGCTGCCGTCCAGAGTGTAGCGTCTGATCGCGTCCGTGGGAGTGACGTTGTTGATGGTCACATTCACCGGGCTCGTATAGATCACCGTTGGGTCCGGAAGGAACACTGGCGTCATATAGGCAACGGTTCCGGTGATGGTGTAGGTGGCCGAAGCGATGGCGCTGGGTACCCAGCCAGTCTTGTAGGCCCTCACCTTGATAGTGGTGGGGCCGCTGTTCTCGGGCAGAGCGATGGGACCCTGATAGAGCAGGGAAGCTTCGGTGGGGTCTATTCCGTTCAGAGTGTAATACAGGCTCGCGCCACTGGGAATGGCAGGAGGATTGATGGTGATATTCTGTGCGGTCTGATAGGTGCCCGCTACGGGTGTGAAAGTAGCCGCGGGTAACACGATAGTGCCAGTGACGTTGTACACGGCTTCATAGACCGGGCTGGGGTCCCATCCCGCCAGGAAAGCCCTGGCTTTCACTGTCTTCACCGTGTTGAGCGGCACGCTGATCGTCTGGCCGGTATAGATGGGTGAAGTGGCGGTGGGATCAGTGCCGTTCTCTGTGTAACGGATTGTGGCCCCGGCCGGAAGAGTCGTCGTCGAGATGGTCACAGGCTGCGCGGTGGTATAGGTGCCAGCGACCGGAGTGAAGACCTGGCCGGGAATCGTGACCTGACCGGTGATAACATATGTCTGGCTGCCGATCGCGCTGGGAGTCCAGCCGTTCACGTAAGCCCGGGCCTTGATTGTGGTTGTGCTGTTCAAACCAAGTTCAACAGCCTGAGTATATTGGCTGGAGCTTTCAGTGGGATCGCTGCCATCCAGAGTATAGAAGATCGCCGCGCCAGGAGTGGGAGTGGTGATCACCACGTTTTGGGCGGTGGTATAGCTGCCACCCAGAGGATTAAAGACCACATCCTGCACGGTCCCGGTGACGGTGTAGGTCCCAACAGCAATCTGGCTGGGATCCCATTCATCCTTGTAGGCGATGGCTTTGATCGTCATCACGGTGTGATTGGGTACGTTGATGGGACCAAGGTATGGATCGGAAGCGGGGGTGGGATCGCTGCCGTCGGTGGTGTAGCGGATTGTGGCGCCCGGAGTATCGGTGCTGATGCTCACGCTGACCGGCGCGGTGAAGCTGCCGGGCAGAGGAGAGAACACAGGAGTGGCAACCACAGGCACGTAAGTTCCGATGGCATAGGTGGCGCTCACGATCGGAGAATCCTGATAGCCTGGCTTGAAAGCATAGGCTTTGATCGTCTGGTTGATGTTCACCACGATCGGGCCGATGTAGGTAAGTCCATTCGACGGGCTGGGATCGGTGCCGTCTGTGGTATAGCGGATCGATGCTCCCACCGTCGCGCTGCCCAGCACCACATTCTGAGTGCTGTCATAGGAACCGGCCGGAGGAGTGAACCCGGGCGCGGCGGCCATGAAATCATAGGTACCGGATATGTAACTGGGAAGCCAGCCTGCTCTGATCGCTACCGCCCGGATGGTCATGGCGTTGTCAACCGGGATCGGAGGGCTGTAGAGCGTGCCGTTGGTCTCGGATGGCAGACTGCCGTCGGTGGTGTAATAGACAAGCGCGTCAAAGGGGATTGGAGCACCCAGGCTGACGTTGATAGGATTTGAGAAGGTCCCCGGCATGGGATTGAAGTTTGGTATCGCAAAGGCCGTGGTGCCGGTGACGTTATAGACCTCGGTGCCGATACCGGATGGCAGCCATCCTGTCCGATAAGCTCTGGCACGCACCGTCATGGTGGTATTGAGCGGAATCGGGATCGCGCCTGTGTACAGCATGGAGCCCTGCGTGGGGGTGCTGCCGTCGGTGCTATAGTAGATCTGGGCACCGGCGGTGGGGGTGCTGAGCGTCAGGCTCTGAGCCGATGTATAGGTCCCGCCGGGGAGGCTGAACACTACATCTGCCACGGTGCCGGTGATCACATAGTTGGCTACCGTGATCGCACTGGGATTCCAGCCATCCAGATAGGCAATCGCCTTGAACAGCGTAACGCTGTCTTCGGGAAGGGAGATGGGGCCCGCATAGACGGTCCCCGCGCTGGGGCTGGGATCGCTGCCATCGGTGGTGTAGCGGATCTGGGCACCAGCGGTGGAGGAGCTCATCGTAATGTTGATGGTATTCTGATAGCTTCCCGCCACAGGCGCGAAGACAGGTGCCGACACACCAAACTGGTAGGCGGCACTTACGATCGTGGAGTTGTCCCAGCCAGCCTTGTAGGCGATAGCCTTGATCACGCTGTTGGCACTGATCAAGATGGGGGCACCGCTGTAGACGATGCCGTTGCTGTCGCTGGGATCGCTGCCGTCGAGGGTGTAACGAATGCTGGCTTCGGCAGGGATGGCAGCCTGGATGCTGACGCTGACGGGAGCGGTGTAGGTCCCGCCGGAAGGTGTGAAGACCAGGGCGGGCCAATTGACCTGACCGGTAACGTTATAGGTCTCGCTGCCAATCAAGCTGGGGGCCCAACCGGTTTTGTAAGCGCGGGCTTTGATGGTCACGCTGCTGTTCAAACCGACCGGGATAGCCGTGATATAAAGCGGGGAGCTGTCGGTGGGGTCGCTGCCATCGGTGGTGTAACGGAAGTAGGCCCCTTCCGTGGTGGATGTCAGCACCACGTTCTGGGCACTGGTGTAGTTACCGCCCGCGGGGATGAAGATCACGTCGCTCACCGTGCCGGTCACATTATAAGTCCCTACCGCGATCTGACTGGGAAGCCACTCATCCTTGTAGGCGATGGCTTTGATCGTCATCACGGTATGATTGGGTACGTTGATGGGACCAAGATATGGATCGGAAGCGGGGGTGGGATCGCTGCCGTCGGTGGTGTAGCGGATTGTGGCGCCCGGAGTATCGGTGCTGATGCTCACGCTGACCGGCGCGGTGAAGCTGCCGGGCAGAGGAGAGAACACAGGAGTGGCAACCACAGGCACGTAAGTTCCGATGGCATAGGTGGCGCTCACGATCGGAGAATCCTGATAGCCTGGCTTGAAAGCATAGGCTTTGATCGTCTGGTTGATGTTCACCACGATCGGGCCGATGTAGGTAAGTCCATTCGACGGGCTGGGATCGGTGCCGTCTGTGGTATAGCGGATCGATGCTCCCACCGTCGCGCTGCCCAGCACCACATTCTGAGTGCTGTCATAGGAACCGGCCGGAGGAGTGAACCCGGGCGCGGCGGCCATGAAATCATAGGTACCGGATATGTAACTGGGAAGCCAGCCTGCTCTGATCGCTACCGCCCGGATGGTCATGGCGTTGTCAACCGGGATCGGAGGGCTGTAGAGTGTGCCGTTGGTCTCGGAAGGCAGACTGCCGTCGGTGGTGTAATAGACCTGGGCTGTAGCAGGAATAGGCTGTGAAATCATTACGTTGATGCTGTTGGCATACGTGCCGGGGGCCGGTGTGAGCAGGGGCTGATCAAAGGCCGTGGTGCCGGTGACGTTGTAAACACCAACCGTGATTCCGGAAGGCAGCCAGGCATCCCGATACGCTCTGGCACGAACTGTCAGGCTGCTGTTCAGGGGGATTACGATAGCAGTGGTATAGAGGGTCGAAGCCTGGGTGGGGTCGCTACCGTCGGTGCTGTAATAAATCGCTGCCCCGGAAGTGGGAGTGCTGAGTACCAGGTTTTGAGCCGATGTATAGGTCCCGCTGGGGATACTGAACACCACATCTGCCACGGTGCCGGTCACCAGATATGTGGCTGGGACGATCGTGCTGTTCTGCCAGCCGGCCAGATAAGCGATAGCCTTGAACTGGTAGCTGTTGTTGCCAGCCAGATCGATGGTACCGGTATAGAGCGTCCCGACTGTCTCGGAGGGATCGCTGCCGTCCATCGTGTAGCGGACCTGAGCTCCGGGGGTGGCACTGCTGATGCTGATCTGCAGGCTTGGGTAAGTGCCAGACTGGGGATTATAAACGGGAGCAGCCACATTGAAGTTGTATTGAGCTGATACGACCTGGGAGTCCTCCCATCCGTCCAGATAAGCGATTGCCTGCACCGTTGCGCCTGTTGCCAGGCTGAAGGGAGCGGTGTACTCAATCCCGTTGGTCCGGCTGGGCAAAGTGCCGTCTATGGTGTATTTGACTGTGGCAGAGGCGGGCACGGGTGCAGAAATGTTGATCATCTGCCCGGTGGCATAAGTTCCTGAAGGAGGGGTAAAGGCGGGCGGAGTGAAGGCAACCTTTCCGGTGACGTTATAGACCGCGGTGCTCACATCGCTGTCTGCCCAACCGCTCTTATAGGCACGGGCCTTGATGGTCGTGATCAGGTTTTGCGGAACGTTGATGGGAGTGGTGTAGAGGGGTGAGCCAGCTACAGGGTCCGAGCCATCCAGGGTATAGCGGAAGAAAGCTCCTTCCGTGGCTGAGGTCAACACCACATTCTGAGCGGCGGTGTAACTGCCGGCCGGAGGAATGAACATGGGAGCTGCCACCTGACCAGTAATCACATAGAGTTCCGTGGTGGTAGCGCTGGGCATCCAGTCCACCTTGAAAGCCTTGGCTTTGATCGTGGTCACGGTGTTGAGGGCGAGGCTGACCGGCGCTGTGTATTCGTCTGAGGCTTCGGTGGGTTCGCTGCCATCTGTGGTATAGCGAATCACCGCTCCTGGAGTGCCGACTGACATCGCAACACTTCGGGTTTCGGTATAAGTGCCGGAAGCAGGATTCAGCACCGGAGTGTCCACCACCGGGATATAGGTTCCGATGGCATAGGTAGCCGCCACGATCGGAGAATCCAGATAGCCGGGTTTAAGGGCATAGGCTTTGATGGTCTGATTTACTTCCACACTGATCGGAGCGGAATATACGCTGCCGTTCAGAGCGCTGGGATCGGTGCCGTCAGTGGTATAGCGGATGGACGCACCGTCGGTTGAGGTGCTGAGGCTTACGAGCTGGGCATTGGGATAAGCACCAGAACCAGGCAGAAAACCCGGGGTCGCGGCCTGGAAGCCGTAGGTCCCATCCAGATAGGCAGGCACCCAGCCTGCTTTCAGGGCCACCGCTTTCAAGGTGAGGGCCGCGTTCACTGCGATAGGACCGCTGTAGAGTGTGCCGTTGGTAGCTGAAGGCACAGTGCCGTCCGTAGTGTAATAGACATTGGCGTCTGGGGGGATGGGATTTGCAATGGTGACGTTGATGGCATTGCCAAAAGTTCCGGGGGCCGGGCTTAAACTGGGCTGATCAAAGGCCAGACTGCCGGTGATCACATATACTTCCATCCCTGGATTTCCCGGCAACCAGTTGGTCTTGTAACCCCTGGCTTTCACGGTCATTGAGATATTAATCGGAATGGCGGTGATGTATGGAGTCGAGGTGGCGGTGGGATCACTGCCATCGGTGGTGTAGCGGATGGTGGCATCGGAGGTGAGGGTGGTGAGCACCAGGCTCTGAGGAGTTGTGTAAGTGCCGGAGAGAACGCTGTATTGGATGTCCGCCACCGTCCCGGTCACGTTATAATTGGCTGAGACCACCGGGCTGGTGTTCCAGCCGGTCTTGTAAGCCCTGGCTTTGATGAAGCGGGTGCTGTTGCCGGGGATATTGATGGCTCCGGAGTAAAGCATCGAACCAGCGGCCCCTGGAGTGGGATCGCTGCCATCGAAGCTATACCAGATACGGGCGTCCGCGGTGCCAGTCGTGATCGCCACATCGATGGGAGCGTAATAAAGTCCGGACGCAAGTGAGAACACCGGCGCTTCCACGTTGGGGATGATGATATTGATCACATAGCTGGCATTGGAGATGAGCGATCTGTTCATCCCGTCCTTGTAGGCCACGGCTTTCACGTTGGTTGTAGAAGTCAGCGTAATGGGACCAGTGTATGATGTGCTGTTGTCATCCGGTTCCACGCCGTTGGTGGTGTAATAGATCACCGCGCCGGGAGTGGTGGTGCTGATGGATACGGTCACAGAGTTGTCATATACTCCCGGATCGGGAGAGAAAGTGGGAGTGGCCACCGTCTGGATCGGGATCACGATAATATACTGGGCAGTGGCAAAAGCCGAGGGATTCCATCCCGCCAGGAAAGCCCTGGCATTGACGGTGGTATTGACGCCCACGGTGAAGGGCACGCTGTAGGTATCTCCATTGGCCAGAGTCGGTTCCGTCCCGTCCGTGGTATAGCGGATCACCGCTCCAGGGGTGGTAACGCTCATGCTGACATCCACCGGGGCGGTATAGACACCGCTGGGAGGCAGAATCTGCACTACCGCGATGTTGGGCAGCGGGATATCGATGATGTAGTTGGCAGTGGTGATGGGAGAGGAAAACCAGTTGTTCAGGCCGGCAATCGCTTTGATGGTCAGGTTGTGATCCACCAGGACAGGATTGAGAGGATCAAACACGCTGCTCACACCTGGAATGGGATCGCTGCCATCGGTGGTGTACCAGATGGTAGCCCCGGGTGTTACGGTGCTCAAGGTCACATTCTGGTTGGCGTTATAGGTCCCCCCGGGAGGATCAAAGCTCACGGGCCTGGCAAAAAGGTTATACACGGCGGTCCTGATCCCTGAGGGTGGATAGTTCACCATGTAAGCTCTGGCCTTCAGGGTAGTGTTCTCAGTAATGGCCACGGGGTCCATGTACAGGGTGCCATTTACCTCGGACGGATCGCTTCCGTCGGTGGTATAATAGATGCTGGCAATGGAAGGCAGGGTGGTCATGGCCACGCTGAAGGCCGCGTAATAATCTCCCCCCTGAACGGAGAAGAAAGGATCGGCCACAGGAGGATTGATCACATAGGTGTAAGTGACAATGCTGGAATTGACCCAGCCGCCCAGATAGGCAATGGCCTTCACAGTGGTGGCCTGGGTGGTGTTGGAGATCAGGACGGGGGTTCCGTCATAGAGGGTACCATCAACCCCGGAAGGATCGCTGCCGTCGGTGGTGTACCTGATCAGGGCTCCGGGAGTGGTCACACTCATGCTCACAGACTGAGGGCTGTCATAGGCCCCGGAGGGCACTGAAAGTACAGGGCTTGCCACTCTGAAATAATAATCGGCAGTGCTCACACCGGAGTTGGGCCAGTTGGCGCGTATCGCAATGGCTTTGATCTGGGTGTAAGCATTCACAGAAATCGGGTCCGAGTATGCCGTCCCGTTGGATAGGGAAGGAATCGTTCCATCCAGCGTATAATAGATGGTCGCGTCCGCTGGGGCCGCTGTGATGGTCACATCGACAGGATCATTATAGTAACCGCCGGGAGGAGAGAAGACCGGATTGGCAATGGGAGGATTGATGATGATCACATAGTTGTTTACAGTCACCGGAGAATCTGCCCAGGTATCCAGCCAGGCCATAGCTTTGACGGCCCACACGCCCGCGCCCAGATTAAAGGGCCAGTCATAAGGGATGCCGTTCAGGCGGCTGGGCTCTGTTCCATCCGTGGTATAGACGATCGTAGCGCCCGGGGTGGCGCTGGTGATCGTGATGGTTTGGGTGCTGTAATAGGTCCCACTGACGGGAGCGATCACAGGTGCCGCCACCGTTCCGGTGATAGTATAGAGCGCTGTCGCGATAGGGGAGTCGTTCCAGCCCGGCTTCACGGCAATCGCTTGTAGCAGACTGGTGCCAGACACCGGAATGGGAGTGCCTGCCACATAGGGAATCCCAGTCGCGGCGGTTGGAATGGTGCCGTCCGCGGTATAATAGATCTGGGCATCGGGAGGATTGACAGAGATAAACACGTTCACGGGCCCGGTATAGGTTCCCGCGGCGGGTGTGAAGACTGGCATGGCGATATCGCCAAGGATGGTGTAAACGTCGGTCCTGATTGCGGATGGAGCCCAATCCGCCAGGAAGGCCCTGGCTTTGAGAGTGGCGCTCTGAGCGATGGCCACCGGACCGGCATACACGATCCCGTAGGACTCGGAGGGGTCCTGACCGTCCAGCGTGTATTTGATCTGGGCCCCAGGCGTTGCCGTAGCGATCGTGACGTTGACGGTGCCATTAAAGGGACCGTCACTGCCGGGAGGGTTAAAGCTCGGCATCGCCACGGTGCCGGTAACCGTGAATTCACGCTCCACGACATCGCTATCCGCCCATCCGGCCCGGGTGGCCTTGGCGCGGATAGTGACTGTTTCGGGCTGCAGATTTCCCACCGGGATTCCAGTGTTATACAAAGTGGAAGGCACTCCCCCGACGGTAGTGGTATAGAGGATCGATGCCCCCGCCACCGTTGAGCTCAGTTCCACCACGATGGGAGCGGTATAGATGCCACCCTCGAGATTGAAAACAGGCACGGGCAGATAGCCAAAGCGGTAAACGCCGGTGCGGATATTGCTGGGAATCCAATCGGCCAGATAGGCCCTGGCTTTGATGGTATGGGTGCCGGAGGGCAGGTTGATGGGAGCGGAATAGAGGTTGGCAAACTCGTCAGGATCGTCGCCGTTCAGAGTGTAATAGATGGTCACGCCGGGCCTGTCGTGATAGATCGTGATGGGCTCCGGGACCTGATAGGAGCTGGGAGGAGGAGAGAACTGCGGCATCTCAAGCTGACCGGTGATCACATAGTGTCCGGTATAGATTTCACTGGGACAAATACTGGGGTCACGGGCGATCACTTTGATCGTGGTGGCAGAGCTCACAGCGATGGGGCCGGTGTAAAGCAGGGCCGGATCGTCGATGGGGTCCGTGCCGTCGATGGTGTAATAGACCGGCGCGTTGGCAGGGACCGTCACCAGGCTGAGGGTTACCGTGATCGGTGTGGTGTAAGTGCCCGGGACCGGATCAAACACCGTCCCGTTTGCAAAGGGAACGATCTTGGTGCGGGTGCGCACGTCGTAGAAGTAGCTGTAGATAGTGCTGGGCAGCCAATCCGGATTGTAAGCCCTGATCGTGATCCAGGTGGGGCAAGTGAGCGGAATATCCAATCCGGGCGTATAGATCAAAGACGAGGGATTAGTGGGACCGGGAATGCTGCTGTCCAAAGTGTAGTACAGAGTAGCGCTGGGAGGCAGGAGGGTGAGCCCCAGAATTTCCACGGGCATGGACTCTCCCAGTTCCACGGTGTAAAACTCCCCGTCCGGTAGGGGCGGAGGAGTCATGGTGTGGGATACGATCGTCACTACCCCGGTCACGTTGTAGGCCTCGGTCCGGGTGGGGCTGTCTATCCAATCGGCGCGGGTGGCCATGGCTTTTATTACCATTGAGTTTCCGGTTGGAATCACAATCGGCCCGGTATATTCAAAGGTGTCGGGATCGCCGGGGATGGGATCGCTGCCGTCAGTGGTGTACCAGATCGTCGCGCCGGCGTTTGGACAGGTGATATTTACGGCCACCTGAGAGTAATAAGTGCCACCCACTGGACTAAAGACCAGTTCGGCCACCTGTCCAGTGATCCGGTAGTTATAGCTCACCACCTGGGAGGGCGGGAAATCCGGATGGACATACAAGGCCCTGATCGTCTTGATGTTTTCAATGTTCCCCAGAGTTTCCAGGGGAATGGGCTGATCATAGACAAAAGTGCCGGGAGCTCCAGGTACGGGCAGACTGCCGTCCAGAGTATAGTAGATTATCGCCGCTTCAAAACCGGCCGGAGCGGTGAGGGTAACCGTGATAGCATGATCAAACACTCCCCCCACGGGATTGAAAAGGGGCCCGATCGGCCGCACGTGGATGGTCCACTGGATGCTGTCCTGGGTCCAGGTGTCGCTTACCGTGTAGGTGAGAGTGTAGGTGCCAGGCACGTCAAAGAGATAACTTAAATCGGCATTGGTGGAAACCACATTTGAGAACGGGATGCCATTCAGCAGGCCTTCCAGCAGCCACTCATGGGCCAGAACATCATTATCGGCGTCCTGGGTAACCGCGCTGAAGGCCTGAGTTGTATTCTGGTCTATGGTAAATTCCAGATTGGCTGGCAGATAGGAAACAATTTGGGGAGGATCGTTTTCGGGAATAATCCTCACGATGATCTCAACGGTGGAAAACGCGCTGGAACCTCTATCCACCGCCGTCACGATAAACCTTACCCCGATGGGATTGTTGTAATCGGGCTGAGGGGTGAAGGTAACCTGGTGGCCGGTGTAGATATTGGGAGCCTGGCTTACCATCACATTATAGGTTTCCGGGCCAATCGGGGCCTGAGTCTGCATCACATAGAGGTCGAAGTTTTCTATCGAGCTGTCGATGCAATTGATATAATCCCGGAAATTCACCGAGAGCGACGCATCTTCATCGATGGTAAAGATATTGCCAGCCGGAAGGTTGACAAACAGAGGCGGGTCTGGCACGGATCTCACGTTGATTCTGATGATGGCCGTCGCGGTAGCCCGGTTGGTCCTGTCCAGAGGTTCATCGGAAACAGTGATCACCATCAATTCAGATCCATACCAGTGCGTTGGAATGGGCTGGAATCTCAGTTTGAGGGGATTGCCGCTATCTGGCTGGGTGATGATAAAGTGCTCGGTGTTGCTAAAATAGAAATAGAGCTGGTTACCTTCCGGATTGACCACATGCCGGCTAAAGTCCTTAGTCCAGGGAGTGTCCTCATTAAAACGGCCCGTGAGCGGATCAGCGATATCAGCGTTGTCCGGAAGGTTGTAGGGCGTAGAATCAAAGTTGAAGGAGGGACCCCGAACCTGGGCATTGTTGCGCTCAATTTGTTCGTAGATCTCAGGAGTAATTTGCTCTTCCGATAGCTGCAAAAACATGTTTGACTGGGCAGCCAGAGATAAGATGCCTAAAACCGTGATTAAAAATACTAATGCCTTTTTCATGTGCTTTCTCCTATCTGGTTCTAAAGTGATGCAACACCCTCAAGTGTCTAACCACAAAGATGTTATGATATACATATGATGAAGCCCTCATGGGCTTGCCAAAAAATCGAAAACTAATATTCGTCATGATGCCATAATAAAGCTACCCGCCTTGCTGTCAACTACTTTTTTACTTGGGGCCAGTCTGGAAGGATTGGGTAAAAATTACCCCTGACTACCCATTTCTCCCAATATCATAGACACAGATATTTTCAACCTCAGGATTGAGACTGAAAACATGGATAGCGGTTGCCTCCTCCTCCCCGCATCCTATTACGGACTCATTACGGGTCAAGTCCGTAATGAGTCCGTAATAACACCGTAATGCGAATCGGCAAGGAATAGGCAAAATTCAGTTTCGCCTGGCTGGATCAGAGGGTTGGAAAGCTGCTGGCTGGCCCATCAAGCCAGGTTTTCACACATCGATCAGAGGGGTATGTTCATACTGGCTGGCCACGAGTAATCTGAGATCTCTTCTGAGGCTGGAGAGATAATCCCGCATGGCGCCTATGGCCAGATCGGGATGATTGTTGATTTCAGATAGATGTGCCAGCACCAGGTTGTCGAGCCCGTGATGCATGACATTGCTGATCAGGCCCACGGCCTGATCGTTGGAAAGATGTCCCAGGCGGCTTTTTACCCGCTGTTTCAGATGCCATTCATAGGGGCCGTTCATCAGCATATTGAGGTCGTGATTGCTTTCCAACACCAGGGTGGTGCAGCGTTTCAGGTTTTCAATGCTGAGATTGGTGGGATATCCCAGATCGGTGGCCACTCCCAAACGGCGCTCCTCATCTTCCGTCCTGCGAAAAGTGAAGTTACAACTGTCGACCGCGTCGTGTGAGGATGAAAACGGGTGCACGATGATATCTCCGATCTGGAAGCTCTGGCCCGTCTCGAAGAAAACTGGCTCCCAGGGAAGTTTGCCCAGCCTCTCGCTGCAGTAACAAAAGGTGTCTTCGTTGATAAACACAGGGATTTTCAGGGCCCGTGCCACTACCCCCACTCCCCGGATATGATCTGAGTGCTCGTGACTTACCACGATGCCCTGGATGCTTTCGCGCGGTACCCGTAAAGCGTCCATCGCCGCAAAGATCGTCTTCGCGGCCACTCCGGCATCCAGGAGCAGGGCCGTGTCACCGGTCCTGACCAACACGGAATTACCCTTGGAACCACTCACCAGGACAGAGGTCTGAAACATGTTACGTATGTGAGATGCTGCGCAAGTGAGACTCTCTAAAACTCTAAAACTTTAAAACCCTAAAACTTAGTGAGTTTGTAATAGCGGCTGTTGAGCTTGTCAAATTCAGTCCACTCGGCGTCTTTGGGAGCGGCTTCGATGAGCTGGGTCACCCCTACGCTTTGGGCGTCCATGTTGTCACAGAGGTGCAGGACCTGGGCTTCCAGGGTCTGAGGCAGCCGCACCGAGGCTTTTTCATACTCACCGTGGTGAGCCAGGACCAGATGGCGCAGATGCATCAGCAGCGCATCCGGAAATCCCGGTATGGCGCGGGCTTTTTCACAGATCATCTGGTCGGAGAGGCTGAGGTGGCCGATCAAGCGTCCCAGATCAGTAAAATCAATGGGGGGCTTGCTGGTATATTCCAACACCTTGGCCGCGTCATGCAACAGAGCTCCACTGAGCAACAGGTCCTGATTGACGGGATACATGCTGCTCACAAATTCGCAGATCGAGGCTACGCTCACGGTATGCTCGATCAGACCATGGATATAGTTGTGATGCCATGATTTGGCAGCCGGAGCTTTGAGGAAGTGGTTGAAGAATTCCTTGTCATCGAAGATGTCTCTGAGCAGTCTGTTCAGGAAGGTGTTTTCGACCTTGTCCACAAAGCTGAAGAAGCGCTCGGAGAGGATTTCCGGAGGTATCTTGCTGCGGGTGAGATAGATATCCGGATCATACTCAGAGTGATCGGCAAAGCGCAACTGAGAGATATTGAGCTGAATCTGCCCCTTGTAGTTCTGCACGCTGGCGCGGATTTTTACCACGTCGCCTTCCGAAAAGTCTTCACTGAGTTTCTGGAAATCCTTCCACATATAGCCGGTCACGGAACCGCTGCGGTCCTGGGCTCTCAGCCTCAGGAACTGACCATTCTTGCCTTCGCGGATTTCTTTTTCCGCCACCAGGTAGTAGGCCGTGATCTCCTTGCCCTGCTGGTCCTGTAGTTCATTTATAAATAAGTGCTGTACCATAATTTCCTTCATTGATTGGGGGTTTGGGGACCTTTGCAGTCCCACGGCCGGACCGGATGGCTTTCCAGCCTGAATAAACACTCCACTCCGTTATGAGAGCTTTGAGGCCTCACTGGGGTGGATTGACGCGGTTTCATCATTTGATCACTGTGATCCTGGCCTGCAGAGGGTCTTTTTGGCCCGCAAGCCCTTTTATCTGAATAAAATATATGCCTGAAGCCGGAAACACGGCAGCCGGCAGTTGGATTTTTTCACCCTTGAGGGTGGTCTTGAAGACCAACTGCCCCCGAAGGTTGTAGATTCTGAGATGGTTCTGAGCTTTGGCGCTTACGCCTGCCAGTTCAATAGTCAGCTCAGCCCGTCCCCGCAAGGGATTGGGAGCCGCTTTCAAACCTGGCGCGGGCAGCAGTTCATCGTTTGCTGAGGAGGGGATGATGACCAGGTCCTGAAATCCGGCCCATAACACTCTTCCTCCCCCCGCCACTTGAATCCAGTAGTAGGTCCGGTATTGAGAGGTGACTTCAAGGCCGGTCCTGGGGATCGAAAGCTCCACTTCCAGAGTCTCACCGAGGTTGAGGCCCTGGGTGAGCGGCAGAGCGTGAGCTATCCAGCGATCAAACACCCAGGTTTCCATCCCGTCCACAATCACATGTTTAAACACTCCGGCACAGAGCACGCTTCCCGCCACCAGATCATACACTCCCGTGCCGCTCAGCAAGCTGGTCTGAGTGTTTTCAAAACTAAAGCGAAAATCCACGCTGTCACCGGAAAAGTTACTGGTCACCGCCCCCGCGCTGATAAAGCTTTTGTCTGTGATCAGATCAGCGCTGTCGGCCGTGAAATCGCTCGCGAAAGCCGCACTGAAACCAGGAATCCGACGCGTCCCTCCCAGCACGACCAGAGGCGTGGCGTTTGATCCATACCAACTGAAACGGGCCATCGCTCCTGGTGCGGAAAGAGAATCCGCCAGGACGGGATAATAGTCCAGAGGATGGACATTGCGGAATTGATCATCACCCAGGACTTGATCTTCCAGCGTGATGACCGTCGCGATGTGGGACAGGCGGATGAAGTTTTCGACAAGGTGGACCGGGGGAGTATCTATGAAGGTGTAGTAATATCTGTCGATGACATTGTTGCCAGGGACGTCCGAGGGCGGACCGCCACTCAGAGTTCCACGCAGGCGCATTTGCATCGCTTGTCCGGGCAAAGAGATCGCCTGGTCCAAATACGCGGGTTGGCTGGCATCCCAGACAAAGTCTCCATAGGGAGCGATCCCTCCCGGGATTGGGATGATAAGAGTCTGGTTGGCATCCTGATCGGGAGTGAGCAGATTCAGTTGCAGGGACGCGGAATTCAAGGTCTGGCCGCTGTGATTGTGAATGCTGAAGCTGGGATACACTGTGGCCCCGGGTTCAATCTCTCCCTCCAGGGACAGGTCCATGAGGCGCAGATCGTTGACATCGATAAATTCGCCTTCCACGCCAAATAAGAGCTCTGCCGCAAAACCCGCGTTCGCAAAGCTCTGATAGTAGGGGGTTCCCATGCTGGTGTTGAGATAATAGCTCCGAATTCCCCCTCCCCGTGAGGCTGGTACGAAGCGATTGGCAAGATTGGTCTGATATTCCACCAGCAGCCAGACCAGTTGCACGGTAACCGGCTCTGGGAGCGTCAGCACCAGCTGATTGGTACCCACAGGAACTCGCAGGTCCGCCAGTTGAGGCAATCCCGGCTGGCCGTCCACATCGGTCATGAGCTTGACCTTTACAGAGTCGCCGGTCTGGGGAAACCACAACCTGAGAGCGTCAATCCTGAAGCTGCGCTCCGTCAGATTGGGGAGATAGTAGTTGGCAAAGTCAAAGCGCACCGCCCAATCCGCGCTGCCATAAAAATGCAGGTCGTCCGAGGAAGTGTGGTAGGCCAGATGAAAGGCCCGCTGGGACGTGTCGACAATCCTGCCGCTGCCGGGATGATAGCTGATCGCCGTCAGACTGACAAGCATCAGCAGGAGCGTGGCAGTGAGTGTCAGCTTCATTCAGGCATCCCGCCGATCATTGCTCTGGCCCTGGACAGATCGCTGCGCATGGCCAGTTTGAGCGCTTCCACGCTGTCGAAAGTCTCTTCCGGGCGCAGATAGCTGAGCAGTTCCAGCTCCAGGGCCGCGCCGTATATCTCTTGATCATAATCCAGCATATAGGTCTCCACCACCGTTTCATCGGTGTGTTTCAAGGTGGGACTGGTGCCGATATTTGTCAATCCAAAAAACGCCTGACCGCTCAGCAGAGTCCTGGACAGATATACACCCGCGCGGGGGACCAGCTGGTGGGGATCATCCAGGCCCAGATTGGCAGTTGGAAAGCCCAGGCCTCTGCCCAAACCCTGTCCGCCGACAACCTTTCCATACAATTTGTAAGGGGTTCCCAGCATCCGGTTGGCCTCTTCCAGGCGTCCTTCCTTGATGCTTGCTCTGATTCTGCTGCTGCTCACCACCGACCCATCGTCCATAAATGGCTTTTGGTACCGACATCGGTAGCCGTAGCTGGAGGCATGCTGTTTGAGAAAGGCCAGGGTGCCTTCTCTGGCATGACCAAAATGGGAGTCGTAGCCTACGACGATCGTGTGGGGATGATACTCCGGGATCAGAAAGCCCTTCAGAAAGTCTGCCGCGCTGGTCCGCGCAAACTCCTGGGTAAAGGGTATCAACCGCACCTGATCTACTCCCAGTTCCTTGAGCAGCTGTGCTTTACGGCTGGAAGGAGTTAGCAGCAGGGGTCGTGGACGCTTGTTCAGCACGAAGGCGGGGTGATCGGTGTAAGTGATAACAACGGAAGGCAGTTGCAGGCTTTTGGCCAGTGATACCATGCCGCGCAGCAGCTCACGGTGACCCAGATGGACCCCGTCAAAATTCCCGATGCTGAGAATGCAGCTCATCTGAGATTTATCCTGGGATGCAGCTTGCCTTCACTGCGTTCTGCCACTCCAGCCAGATCGTTTCCGGGTCCCCCGATCAGGACGGTGGGGTTGTCCTCAGCATCGTCGCTGAGGCTTTGTCCCCTCGCCAGGATGGCCAGTTCTTCACTGCTGGTGGGACGGATCTCCAGGTGGCGGAACAGCCGCAGGGGTGAGCAAAGGGAATCAGCCCAATTATCGGGAGTGAGTGCTTCCAGAGAGATCGCCTCGTTCAGATCGATGGCTCCGATCGCCACCCTTTTCAGACTGGTGGTGTAGCCCACCGTGTCCAGCTGGCGGGCTATCCACTCGCTGAGGCTGCGGATGTAGGTGCCTTTGGACACGGTGCAGCGGTAGCCAAGTGCTGGTTCAGGGTCATCAGGTCCCGGCTGGCTGGTCACGCGAAAATCGTGGATGGTGGTGGACCTGGCATCCAATTTGACCTCTTCTCCAGCCCGGGCTAGAGTGTAAGCCCTTTTGCCGCCTATCTTTACGGCTGAATAGATCGGGATGGGAAGCTCCTTCAGCGCCAGTGCCGCCGCCTTCAGATATTCAGGATCGATGCAGTCTGTATTTACAGGGCTGATCTGATTGATCTCGCCTTCCGGATCGCCGGTGCTGGTGCTTTTTCCCAGCAGGACGGTGGCTTCATAGCTCTTGTCGAGCGCTTCCAGATAGCCGATCAACCTGGTGTAGCTGCCCAAGGCGCAGATCAGCAGTCCCGTGGCAAAGGGGTCCAGGGTCCCGCAGTGGCCTATGCGTCTGATGCCAGTGAGCTTGCGCAGGCGTCTGATCACATCGAAAGACGTGATCCCGGCTGTTTTATCGATCAGCAGAAATCCCTTGTCAGGCATCGGTGGAATCGGCTTCCTCCAGGGCTTTGCCAAAATCTCCCATCACCATGGCGATGATCTGCTCCAATTCCCCGTTCAGGTGGCATCCTGAAGCGTTGCGATGACCGCCTCCTCCATAACGGGCCGCGAAGCGGTTGACGTCCACTTTCATGGAACGGAAGCTGAGCTTGTGAAATCCGGGTTGCTCCTCGCGGATGAAGACAATCGCGTCGATATCTTTGACGCCCTGCACCCAGCGGGTCACATTGAGCACGGCACCCGGATCGATGTCATTGCGTTTGGCCATTTCCAGGCTGGACCACAAGAGCAGCACCCTGCCGCCATGATGGATGGTAATGGTGGATAGCACCTCTCCGGTATAGCGCATTTCCCGATAGCTCTGGTTTTGAAAGTAAGCGCGATACAAGAGGTGAGGACTGATGCCCAGAGCGCTGATCTTGCCGGCCAGGGTGAGTACCCCGGCATCGGTATTGCCGTTGGTGAAGTTGTTGGTGTCATTGAGCAGAGTGGTGTACAGACAGGCCCCCAGATACTGACGGCTGGCTGGCTCCAAAGAGATGAGCTCATCCTCCAGAGCGGCGTAGAGGATGGCTCCCACGCAGACGTAGGATTGGTCTATAAAGCTGACCTGAGCGGGGATCAGACCGTGTTCCACTTCATGATGATCGATCAGCAACACGCTTGTCGCTTTGGCTACCAGCTCTCCCCTCCTGCCCAGACGGACCATGCTGTTGCAGTCCATCACAACCAATCTGGAAAAGCTCAGGGATTCATCATAACTGACGATCCTGGCATCTCCCAACAGATGGGCAAAGCGTTCCAGATCGTCACCATCGGTCACTATGACCGCATTCCGGCCGTGCAGTTTGAGCCATTTGGCCAGGAACAGCGAGGCGCAAAAGCCATCCCCGTCCGGGTTGACGTGAGAGACGATGGCGATCTGATCATCGTAGTCCGCCAGGTCTTTGAGGGCTTGTTTTAAGTAATCCATCTTACCCCAAAAAGAAATCGCCGTTGCCGACGATTTCGTGTCCATGTAAACGGAGACGCAAAGGTCTCCATTCGCGGACAATGGTTTAATGCAGCCTGAGTGATTGGGAACTCGCCGATTGGCTATTCCTCTTCCTCATCGTCGTCATCGAATTCATCTTCGTAGTCTTCTTCCTCATCGATGTCGTAGTAGTCGTCATCATCGAGGAAATCATCGATGTCGATGTCCGGATCGTAATCAGAATCATCTTCGTCGTCGTAGTTGTCTTTGATTCTGGTAAGAAGGGCATCCACTTTGGCGGCGCGGTCTTCAGTGTCGTCGTAGTAGAATGAGAGCTCAGGTATGGTTCTCATGAGATGTGCTCCTGCTATTTGTTTCTTGAAAAAACCTGATGTTTTATAGAGCAAATCCCGGATCTCCTGATGGTCTCCGGGATTGTTGTAATGAGAGAAATACACTTTGGCATAGCGCAAGTCTTTGGAAATCACCACATCTGTCACGTTTACCCAGGCCAGTTTGGGATCGCGCAGCTTCTGGCTGAGGATGATGTTGAACATCTTCTTCAGCTCTTCCTGCAG
>ERZ795059.2252-NODE-2252-length-20172-cov-7.343590_pt1 | contig 20172 bp, 20 predicted proteins | sample MGYA00375143_ERZ795059 | MGnify/ENA primary metagenome ERZ795059 (study PRJEB30188, sample SAMN05720168) | activated sludge metagenome | isolation source: Anaerobic digester | place: USA | collected 2015-01-07 ... | reverse complement strand
CGGCTCCCTTGATGAAGTAAGAATATATAATAGGGGATTGAGTGACGAAGAAGTTGCAACTATTTATAATCAAACCAAAGGAAATTATCAATAATTGATTTGTTTTATTTTATTATTTTTGATATAATATATAAGTAATAACTAAACTACACATATGCTGTATATTGTTAGTGATCATCGCGGATATGGTTTAAAAGAAAAAATTAAAGAGTTTTTAAACAATGCCAAAATTGATTTCAAAGATGTGGGTGCGTTTAAATATGATAAAGATGATGATTTGCCGGTGCTGGCTTCAACCGTAGCTTCCCTGGTATCAAAAAATAACAAAAAAGATAAAGGCATAGTAATTTGTGGTTCAGGCGTGGGCGGATCAATTATCTGTAACAAATTTAAAAAGGTAAGAGCGGCTTTATGTTTGACGGTGAATGTGGCTAAAGAGAGTAGGGAGCATCACGATTCAAATATTTTGTGTTTGGCAGCTGATTTAACTGATAGCTCGATAGCTTGGATGATTATTAAAAAATGATTGACGACATCAAAATCCACTAAAACACGCTATCAAAGAAGATTAAAAATGTTAGATAAAATTGAAAAAGAAAATTTTAAATAAATTTTTAATATGCCGATGATTATTCCGGTAGTTAATCCGAAAAATCTAAATGATTTAAAGAAAAAACTATCACAGCTTAAAGATTATCAAGGTATTATCCAGCTCGATTTATCAGATGGTCAGTTTACTCATTGGAAAAATTATACCAATTTATCTAAAATTAAAGATCTCAAAATAACTTTGCCATTTGAAATTCATTTTATGTTTGAAAAACCAGAAAAATATATTGATGATTTAATTTTTCTAAAACCGCAAAGAATTTTTTTTCACATTGAAGCCATAAAAGATTTTCAAAAATGTTATAGATTGTGTAGACAAAATCATATTGAATTAGCATTGGCAATTTGTCCCGAGACACCAGTGTCGGCTCTATTTCCGTATTTAAAATATTTAAATACGGTTTTAATGTTGGCGGTTATTCCTGGCCCATCGGGTCAAACTATGCAGCATTATGTGTTAGAAAATATTCCGATTATTAAGCGTAAAAATAGACGAATTAAAGTGGAAATGGATGGCGGGATTAATGAACGTAATATTGATACGGTGGTTACTTTTGGAGTTGATTATTTAGCGATTGGTTCAGCGATTTTTGATTTTAAAAAACCGATAGACAAAATTAAACTATTACAAAGAGAATTAGAAATGATTAAAAAAAACAAAAACATAAAATAAATTAATGGCAGACCATTAATAAAAGATTTAGTCAAATGGGTTAAATTGCTTGATTTGACCTGTTTTTTTTGCTATAATTGATTTTATATAAAAATGGTCTATAAAAGTATTAAAACTATGGCAAAATTGATTGTTGCGAATTGAAAACAGTTTCCAGATACCAAAGAACAAGCCGACAATTTTATAGAAAAATTGAGGGGTTTAATCAGTAAGCATAAACTAAACAAAGTAATTGAAAACAATAAAATTGTTATTTTACCACCCTATATTTATGCCGATAGATTAATTGATAAAGCTATTAACAATGTCGAAATTGGGTCACAAGATGTATCCAAATTCAACCAAGGTGCCTTTACTGGTGAAATTTCTAGTAAAATGTTAAAATCAATGGGCATTAAATATGTATTGGTTGGTCATTCGGAAAGACGGTTAAATTTTAATGAGAAAAACCAGGATATCAATACTAAAATTATCAATTGTTTGCACTATAATTTAAAACCTATTTTGTGTGTGGGTGAAAATGTTAGAGCTAAAAATGAAACGGCTAATAATTTCAGAATAAAAAAGATTATATTTTCACAACTGAACGAATGCTTAAAAGGAGTAAAAGACGAAGATATTAAAAATATTATCATTGCATATGAACCAATTTGAGCCATTAGCACTAATGCAAATAGTAGCGTAGCTGAAGTAGGTGATGTGGAAACGATGATGATAAATATAAGATTTTGGTTTGAAACTCGTTTTAGTAAAGAAAAAGCCGCTAATGTTAAAATATTATACGGTGGGTCGATAAACAAAGATAATATTTTAAATTTTAAATCGCTCTTTATTAATGATGGCTTCTTAATTGGTAAAGCAAGCACCAATTTAAGTGAATACATTGCAATTTTAACAAACTTAAAAAAAATTTAAATTTATAAAATATGGATTTTACAAAGAAACCTTTTAAATGATTAATGGTGGTAATTGGTTTGGCTATAGTTTTTGCGTTAGTTACTTTTGGTTTTTACCAAATGGTCAAATCAGACAATGAATCATCTCAAGGCCGAACCACAACTTTAACCGCTGAGGGTAAGGTGACGGTTATTCCGGATATTGCAAAAATTAGTTTCTCAATTGCTTTAGAAAATACATCAATTGAAAAACTTACTAATGAAAATAATCTTAAAATGCAAATGGTGATTGATTACTTGAAATCAGCTGGCATAAAAGAAAAGGACATTAAAACTACTAATTATAGTTTGTATCCTGTATATGAAGAAAAATGTTTTAATGACCATTCTGGTTTTAGAAAATGTAATAGTGAATTAACAAAATATAAATTAGATCAAGTTATTGAAGTAACGATTCGTGATTTTGCCAAAATTGATACCATTATTAGCAAAGTAGCGGAATTGGGTATTAACAATGTGTCGAATTTAGCGTTTTCAGTGGAAGATATTGAAAAAGTTCAAAATGAAGCGAAAATTCAAGCTATTCAAAAAATTATGGAAAGAGCTAATGACATTTCCAATGCCACAAAAGTTAGATTTGGACGTATTATCAATATAGCCGAAAATTATAATAATTATGCTTATAATAAACAAATCGGTTATGATACCAATGTTGCTCGTTTAGAAAGCAGTATGGCATTAGTAGCGCCAGCACCCATTGAAGCTGGATCTAAAGATATTACGGCTACAGTGTCAATAACTTTCGAAATTAAATAATCAATACTTATGGAATTACAATTACCAAAAGCGAATAAAATAAAAGGTAAAAGAGTGATTGTTCGTTTGGATTTGAATTCCCAAGAAACTGATAAAATACATTATCGTTTTTTGTCTACTCAAAAAACTATTACTTATTTACTGAAAAACAAGGCGAAAACCATTATTATTTTGGCTCATTTAGGTAGACCCGAATCAGATAAACATAGCGTAAAGATTAATCAATTTGATTGTTATAATGAAAAGCTAAGTTTAAAAGTTTTTAAAAGTGTTTTGACTAAGCTTTATCATAGCAAAGTGTTTTTCTTTAAATATAGCGTATGAAGTGATCGGTTTGAAAAATATTTTCAATCAAAAAAACTACCCAGAATTATTTTATTGGAAAATATGCGTTTTTATTTGGGCGAAGACAAAAATGATACTAATTTGGCAGAGCGAATTGCTATGATGGGTGATGTTTTTATTGACGAAGCTTTTTCGGTATGTCATCGAAAAGTAGCAACCAATACCGCTATCACTAAATTATTACCAAGTTTTTTTGGGTTTAATTATTGGTTGGAAATAAAAAATTTAGATAAAATTTTGCAAAAATCGAAAAAGGATTTAGTGGTGATTATCGGCGGAGCCAAAATTAAAGATAAATCAGAAATTTTGATTAAATTTATTAAAAAAAGCAGTTATATATTGATTGGCGGTGGTATTGCTAATTCATTTATCAAGGCGGCAGGGTTTGAAGTTGGTCGATCTTATTTTGATGAAATGGCAATTCCCAATTTTACAAAATTAGATTTTAATAAAATTATTTTACCGCTTGATTTTAAAGTGTTAGAAGCCACTGGATCAACAAAGTATAAAATGAACTCAGAAATCGGCACAATGGATAAAATTTTAGATTTGGGTAATTTGACGGTTCAGCAATATATTAATTATATTAAGCAAGCTAAATTTGTGTTGTGAAATGGGCCACTGGGATATATTGAGGATGAAAGATTTGCCGAAGCGACCAAATTATTGTTAGAATTTATTAAAAATGATAGAAATAGAAAGTATGTTTTAGGTGGCGGGGAAACGTTAGATGCAATTGCTCAATTTGCGCCATCAATTTTTAAACAAAAAAATGTTTTTGTTTCAACGGGTGGCGGAGCAATGCTTTGGTATTTAAGTAAAAAAGTTAATAATTAGAAATGGATAATACTTTTTTTGAGAGTTTTCGAGATAATAACAGTGTATTGATTAAAAATGGACCAAAAATGAAAGAGAGAGATTTAGTGTTTGTTGATTTAGAAATGACCGGTCTAAAAATTGATCACGAAATTATAGAAATCGGATGGTTAAAAGTTGATTCGAAAACACTACAAGTCAAGGAAGAACATAATATTAAAATCAAGCCCAAGCGACTTGATTTGGCTGATAAGAAGGGGTTAGAAATTAGTGGCTACAATGAAAACGATTGACAAACAGCCGTTTCAGTTGAAGAAGCGATGAAAATATTTATTGAGCAGTGTTCAGGTTGTATTTTGTGTGGTTACAATTTTTTTTACGATTGAGCTTGATTGTATAATACTCTAAATGATTTAGGCGCCTTTAATCCACCGTTCTATTATCATAAACTTGATATTTTGTCGATGGCTTATTTAGTGCTAAAAAATGAATCGGCTATTGAAAATTTTAGTTTAACAGATGTTTGTCAGTATCTTGATATTAAAAGAGAAAAATGTCATAACGCTTTTTATGATGCTAAATTTACTTTGGAAGTGTATAAAAAATTGTGTGAACGTTTTTAAAAATTTAATATTAATATGACAAAAAGTGGAGAAGAAAAACATTGATTATTTTGAAACCCGAAGCAATTGAAGCTAATGTTTGTGAAGAAATAATTAATGATTTTTTGAAAAATGATTTTAAAATTGTTAAAATTCAAGAAATCGTATGTGATCGTGATACTATTACTCGTTTTTGTAATGGTAATTATACCAACATTCATATAAAATGAAAAATCGAGCATTTGGCCAATAAGAAAATGATAGCGATGATTGTGTCAAGAGACAATGCGATGGCTATGGCTAGGAAATTTATTGGCGATACCAATCCGGCTAAGGCCGAAGAAGGAACATTACGAAAGAAATATTCAAAAGATTCTTTTGAAAAAGCTGATCGGGAAGAAAGAGATGTATACAATATGATACATGCTTCGGATAGTCAAGAAGAGTTTGAAAGAGAAGTCAAGGTTTTAAAAATAATGAGGGGAGTTGATTAAATATAATATTATGCAAAAAGTCATAAAGGTTTTTACTGATGGTGGATCACGTAACAATCCCGGGCAAGCCGCGGTGGGAGTAGTGATTAATGACCATAAATTTAAGAAAGCAATTGGCATTAGAACCAATAACGAAGCTGAATACGAAGCGGTTATTTTGGCACTAAAGAAATTAAAAGAACTATTTTCACAAGATGAAATTGCCAAATCAGAAGTTAATTTTTATTTGGATTCAGAATTAGTGTGCAAACAAATAAAACGGGAATATAAAGTGAAAGATGAAAAATTAGCCAAGCTTTTCTTAAAAGTATACAATCTAACATTAACTATTCCCAATATTAAGTTTCATCATATTTTGAGAGTCAAAAACCAAGAAGCTGATAAATTAGTAAATGAAGCTCTGGATGAGCAAGAGGGTAAGATTTAATAATGGCATACAAAATTATACGTTCAAAAAGAAAAACCATTTCTTTAATAATTAATGATACTGCCGATTTGATAGTCAGAGCGCCAATGCGAATTACCAATGAATATGTTTTAGAACTTATTGTCAAAAAACAAAAATGAATTTTAAAGAAACAAAGAGAAGTTTTGAACCGAAGAAAAATTAAAAATCAAGAATTTATTGATGGTGAGAAGTTTTGGTATTTAGGTAATAATTATGAACTAAAGAGAGGAGAATACCAAGAAATAACGTTAGACAGATATCTTTTTTTGCCTAATAAATATACAAAAAAAGAATTAAAAATGCTTACACAATGATATCAAAAAGAAGCTTTAGAAATATTTTTTGACAGAATAAGAGTTTATAGCGAAATAACTGGCTGAAAATGTAACAAATTACAATTATCAAATGCCAAAAAGCAATGGGGCGTTTGTGATAATAGCAATAACATCAAATTGAATTGAAGGTTAATAATGGCGCCATTAACAATTATTGATTATGTGGTTATCCATGAATTAGCTCATACGGTTGAGCCCAATCATTCAAAAAGGTTCTGAGAAAAAGTAGCGGGTATTATGCCGGATTATAAAATAAAAAGGCAGTGGTTAAAAGATAATAGTAAATATTTAAATATTGAATAATGGATGAATTATTATCAACCTTAAAAAAATGAAGAAAGGAAGTCGCTGATCGAGAAGGGATAGAACTGTTTCGAGTTGTGGCTAATAAAACTTTAGAAGAAATTGCTGAAAAGAAACCAAAAACTAAAGAAGATTTTTTAAAAATAAATGGTATCAAAGAAAAGAAATTTGATAAATATGGCTATGAGCTATTAAAGATTATTAATGATGAAAAAGAAATCAAGGAAAATATAACAGGAGAAGATCGGGTTTATACTATTAATGAATATTTAGGCTTTTTGAATAGAGAATTTTTTAAATATCATTCAAGAGTGAAGGGGGAAATTAGTAGTTTTAAAATTCAAGGTAGCGCCATATATTTTTCTTTAAAAGATTCAGTCAAGGAAGGAGTGTTAGATTGTTTTATGTGATGGCGCAATTATGAAATATGCGCGCTTGAAATTGAGGTTGGTATGGAGGTTATCGTGGAGGGTATGCCTAATATATATGTTCCTAATGGCCGGTTCAATTTTAGTGTTAATACCATTGAATTGGTAGGCGAAGGAGCGTTAAAATTAGCTTATGATAAATTGAAAAAGAAGTTGACAGCTGAGGGCTTGTTGGCAGTGGAAAGAAAAAAAACAATACCAGAATTACCAGAAAAAATAGGATTAATTACTTCGGAAACGGGAGCAGTAATTCATGATTTTTTAACTAATATTGGAAAATATGGATTTAAAATTAAATTTTTTAATTCAAGAGTTGAGGGGCAATTAGCCATCAAAGATTTATTAAAAGCTATCGAATATTTTAAAAACCAGGATATTGATGTTTTAGTAATTATTCGAGGTGGGGGAAGTTTTGAAAGTTTGCAAGCTTTTAATAATGAAGTGTTAGTTCGGAAGATTGCTGAATTTGAAAAACCAGTTATTTGTGGTATTGGTCATGACAAAGACATACCGTTGAGTGCTTTGGCAGCTGATTTATTGGTTTCAACGCCAACGGCAGTGACGACGGTGTTGAATAGGTCTTGAGAAACATTAATTAATGATTTAAGTGTTTACCAAAATACTTTGGTAGCTGAATTTGAGAGTGTTTTAGAAAAGCAGAATTATTCATTGCAAACTTTGATGGCAAGTTTGTTAAAAATTTTTGACTATATGTATAATTTTTTTGAGAATTTAAAACATATGACTCAGAATTATTTAATAAAAATTGAATATGAGATTAAAGACGCTAAACAATTGTTAAAAGATAGTTTAAAAAATATTATTATTAAATGGGAGGAAATAATAAGAAGTAACGAAAAATATTTAGAAAATATTGATAACAGTTTAAAACTTTATGATCCGACAAGACAATTGAAATTAGGGTATAGCATTGTTAAAAAACAAGGCAAAGTGTTGAAGAGTAAAAAGCAGGCAAAATTAGCTGACGAGTTAGAAATATTGTTAGTGGATGGAACCATTAATACTAAAATTAATAAGATAAATTAAAATCAAAATTATGGCTAAAAATAATTTAAAGGATTCAATAAAACGATTAAAAGAAATCGTTGAATGATTTGAAAAACAAAAAGAAATAGATATTGAACTGGGGTTAGAGAAGGTAAAAGAGGGCGCTAATTTAATTAAAGAAAGCAAAGAACAACTAAAAGATATTGAAAACGAGTTTGAAAAAGTTAAAAAGAGCTTAGTAGACGAGGAATAAACGGGAGATTAATCCCCTAAGATTTTGGGTTTTAAAGTTACTAAATCCTGGGGTTTTATAGTTGCAATTATTTTGGTTTTTTGCTATAATTAAGATATTAAATAAAAGGATTAAGCTTGCAAATATGAACGTTTTTCAATATTTCGCGCAATTAAAATTTTTGGACGATCCAAAAATTTTATTGCCGATTTTGGCTTGGATTGTAATTTGAAAAGGAATGGCATTGTGAAAAGCTGCTCAAAGAAAAGAATCTTTATGGTTTTGGCTATTAATGGTAATTAACACCTTGGGAATATTAGAAATATGTTATATTTTTGTTTTTTCACATTCCGACATTAATTTTAAAAATTTAACAACAAAATTTATAAAAAAGTCAGATAACCAAACTCTCGAAGATAAAGAGACGGTTATCGAACCAATCAAAGAAAATCAAGAAAATAAATAAAACATTTTTGGTCAATATTTTAAGAAACATTAAACGATCAACTATGAACAATAAATCTATTAGCGTTACATTAAAATTAATATTGTTAGTTTTGACTATCAATATTTTTTTGGTAGCCAATGATGTGTATTTTCCAAAGGTGAGTGAGGCCATGAACCAAGAACTAATCAAAAAATTATTTGTGTGGCCATTGAACCAAATTCCAACGATTCAAACATCAATTATCAAAACTGAAAATCAGGATAGTAAGGTTTCATTAAATAATTTATTACCTGAGAAAACCGATGAAAAAATTATTTATGATGAAAAGATTGATTATGAACAGCGAATTATAAATGTTGTTAAGCAAGCTGATCAATCGGTGGTAAGCATTGTGGCCAATAAATATTTACCAGTGGCTGATGTGCATATACTTAATCCGTTTGATATGTTCGGAGAAGATTTATTTAATCCTTTTGGTTTTAATTTTGAGATTAGAGATTATCAACAACAACCTCAAGGCGATCAACAATATGAAAAACAAGAAGTAGCTTCGGGTAGTGGTTTTGTAATTACAAGCGATGGTTACATTGTAACGAATAAACACGTTATCGCTGATAGCAAAGCCGAATATACAGTTTTTTTAAACGATGGCTCTAAATATAATGCTAAAATTATTGCTCAGGATCCAGTTGAAGATTTTGCTTTAATTAAAATTGATGCGAATAATTTGAAACCATTGTCATTGGGCGATTCAAGTAAATTGCAATTAGGGCAAACTGTAATCGCTATTGGTAACGCTTTGGGTGAGTTTCAGAATACAATTAGTGTTGGTGTTATTTCGGGACTTAATCGAAGTATTATGGCTAGTGGTGGTGGTATAGCAGCGGAAAAGCTAAATGATTTATTACAAACTGACGCGGCAATTAATCGTGGTAATTCTGGTGGGCCACTCTTAAGTTTGGATGGTAAGGTTATTGGTATGAATACTGCGGTTGTGGCCTCGGCTCAAAATATCGGTTTTGCTATTCCTATTAATAAAATTCGTGGCACTATTGAGCAAGCAATAAAAACTGGCAAAATTACTGTGCCATATATGGGTGTTTATTTTATACAACTTGATAAAACCCTAGCAGAAGCTAAGAAATTAGATGTTGATTATGGAGCATTGTTAGAAGCCGAAAAAGATATTAAGGCGGTTATAAAAGATTCGCCAGCTGAAAAAGCTGGACTTAAGGATGGTGACATTATACTGTCAGTTAATAAAATAAAAATTACGGCTAAAACCCCCTTAGCGACAGTAGTTAGAAACTATAAACCAGGAGATGTGATTGTATTAGAGGTTAAACGGGGTAAAGAAATTTTAAATATTAATTTGACATTAGGTGAAAAATAACAACCCAATGCTTTAATTTCCTAATACTCTAAAATTACTATATTAACCCCCTCCTTTAAAATTTTTTCAAAATTTCTAAAGGAGGAGATAAACCAACAATTTAATAAATAACTCTAATTTTAAGAATTAAAATGGTTCTTAAAAGAGGGGGGTAGCCCCCAGCTTTTAGAGACCATAGCACCCGAAGGGTGCAAATAGTATAACTAAAATAGGAAAAATTATTTTAAGCCAACAATTTAATAAATAACTCTAATTTTAAGAATTAAAATGGTTCTTAAAAGAGGGGGGTAAAAACTAAAATGATGCGACCAAAATTCAATATGAAAGCTCAAGAAGCTTTAGAGCAAGCTCAACAAATCATTAATGATTATAATCATGGTGAATTAAAAGCTGTTCATTTGTTGTTATCATTACTTCTTCAAAGCGATAGTTTGGTAGAAGTGGTTTTAGATAAAATGAATATTAATGTTGATAATATTATAAAAGCAGTTGAAAATAAATTAAACGCAATTCCAAGAATGGTAGTTGAAGAACAAAATTTTGGTCAGGTGTTGTTATCCCAAGAAGTCATTAATATTTTTGAAAAATCAGAAAAATTGAGTCGTGAAGAAAAAGAAGAGTATATTTCCGCTGAACATTTATTTATGGGGCTGATAGATGTGCCTAGCGATGCTAAAACTATTTTGCAAAGTTTTAATATTTATTTAGACCAATTTAAAACTATTTTGGCAGAAGTTAGAAAAACTATACCAGTTGATGGTGAAAAAGGCAATGTGAGTTATAAGGTTTTGGAAAAATATAGTCAAAATCTTACGGAGCTAGCCAGATTAGATAAATTGGATCCATTGATTGGTCGTGAAATAGAACTTGAAAGAATAATGCAAATATTATCCCGACGTTTGAAAAATAACCCAGTTTTATTGGGTGAACCAGGGGTTGGTAAAACAGCGATTGTCGAAGGATTAGCGCAAAGAATAATTAAAAAAGAAGTGCCGGATAATCTTAAGAATAAAGAAATATTGTCATTGGATATTGGAGCTATGATTGCGGGCACAAAATTTAGAGGTGAATTCGAAGAAAGGTTGAAAAACGTTTTGAAAGAAATAAAACAAAATGAAGATAAATATATTATTTTTATTGATGAATTGCAAACTATTGTTGGTGCCGGGTCATCAGAAGGTTCAATTGATGCCTCTAATTTATTAAAACCAGCTTTGTCACGAGGTGAAATGCGTTTAATTGGCGCAACAACTTATCGTGATTATCGAGATTCAATTGAAAGGGATCCAGCATTGGAACGCCGTTTTCAGCCAGTGACAATTGAAGAACCTTCGATTGAAGATGCCATTACAATTTTGCGAGGTCTCAAAAGTAAATATGAAGTTTATCACGGTGTGCGTATTTCGGATGATGCCATTAAAGCGGCAGTTAATTTATCATCAAGATACATTCCAGAGCGATTTTTACCAGATAAAGCGATTGATTTAATTGATGAAGCTGGTTCGAGTTTGAAATTACAAATGAATAGCACGCCAACGGAGATTGCGATTATTCAAAAAAAGATAAGAGTTTTAGAAATTGAATACGAAGCTATTAAAAAGGAAGAGGGTATAAATTTTAAAAAACGAGTTAAAGAAATTACTAAAGAATTAAAGAATTTAAAATCGTCAGAAAAAACTTTATTAGAAAAATGAAACATTGAGAAAAGTTCAGTGACAGATGTGCATGAATTAAAAAAACAAATAAATAACTTAGAAAAAGAAGCAGAAAAATTTGAGAATGAAGGTAATTTAGAAAAAGTTGCGGAAATTATGTATGGTCAGATTCCATCAATCGAGAAAGAGGTCAAAAAATTAGAAAAATTATCTAAACAGAAAATTCAATCTCAATTTATTAAAGAGGAGATTGATGCTTATGATATATCAAAAATTATTGCCAAATGGACTGGTGTGCCGGCGGATAAAATGTTAGAAAATGAAAAAGAAAAAGTAAAAAATATTAGAGAAATTTTAAAATCACGCGTAATTGGTCAAGACGAAGCGGTGGAAGCGGTGTCACGTTCAATTATTAGATCGCGAGCGGGGATTGCCGATGAAGAAAAACCAATCGGATCATTTATGTTTTTGGGGCCAACTGGCGTTGGCAAAACTGAATTGGCAAGAACATTAGCCGAGTTTATGTTTAATGATGAAAAATCGATTATTCGTATTGATATGTCTGAATATATGGAACATCATAGTGTGGCTCGTTTAATTGGCTCGCCACCTGGTTATGTTGGCTATGATGAAGGTGGTCAATTAACGGAAACCATTAAACATAAACCCTATAGTCTGATACTATTTGACGAAATTGAAAAAGCTCATGCTGAAGTTTTTAATTTATTATTGCAGGTGCTTGATAATGGTCGATTAACTGATGGTAAAGGAAGAACTGTCAATTTTAAAAATACCATTATTATTATGACATCCAACATTGGCGGTGAGTATATATCTCAAATGCAAAATATCGGTTTTGATGGGGATGAACATAATAAAAAAATTGATCAAGAATACGAAAGTAAAAAAATATTTTTAAAAGAAAAAATACAAGGTAGTTTGAAATCATATTTTAAACCTGAGTTTTTAAATCGAGTTGATGATATTATAGTGTTTAATCCTTTACGTTTAAAAGATATGCACAGGATTGTTGATATTCAAATGTCCAGAGTTATTAAAAGATTAGAAAACAAAGATATTAAATTAGTGGTTGATAGCTCAACCAAAAATTGATTAGCTAAAAATGGTTATGACGCTGAATATGGGGCTAGACCGCTTAAAAGATTAATTCAAAAAGAAATTTTAGACCCAATGGCTGATTATATAATTAACAACGATGTGACTGGTGGGGGAGCGATTACCATTACCGTTAAAAATAATAAAATCGATTTTAAATTCAAAAAACGCTAAAAATGAATTATAAGCCAATTTGAAAGAATTTTTTACAAACAATTTTGGTAGTAGTATTTATATTACTAGTGATGTTTATTTTAGCGGCTAAGTTACATTGGTTTTGGGGAAGTGTAATTATCTTATTGTTTTTATTGTTGTGAAAATTGATTATAGGGCTTGCCAATATTAATTATTTTATTTTGTTTTCATTGTTTATTAGCACTTTGATTTTTTCTTGAAATTTTAACATCTTGCCAACCATTTCATTTTTGATGGTGATGATGGTATTGTTTTATTTTCGAGTGATAGCTATTAAGCCCCGTCTTAAGGAAAATTTATCAATATTTTTAGCATTCAAACAGTTCTTTGTATTTTTAGTGTTTTTTGTTAACACCTCGGCTATTTATTGTTTATTTTATTTGAACCACGTAAAATTTTTTTATTGTTTTTGATTATATGTTTTGGTGAGTTTCATTTGTTTTTCTTGATATAAAAAAATTAACAATATCAACTGATCTTTGTATGAGAAGATGATAATTTTTTTAATGTTTTTACAGATAAGTTGAATTATTTTTCATTTTTCCAATGGATTTTTCATTTTCCCAATCTTATTGGTGTTTTGATTTTATAATTTAACGGAAATTTATCGACATATGGTGGCTTGAAACACTAATAAAACTATAAATTTATTAATAATCCCGATATTGATAACTTTTTTTATGACATTTGTAATTAAATTGTAATTTTGTTAGAATAAAACTAATGAAAGTAGGTTTTTAAAAACCAATTAATTATTTTTTATGCAATATGATATTTTAATAAAAAATGCAATGATTTTTGATGGCACGGGGGCAAGAAGTTTTCGAGCTAATGTGATAATCAAAAATGGTAAAATTGTTAAAATTGGTGAGGCGGTTGATGATCAAATTTGTGAAAAAGTAATTAATGCCGATAAAAAATTTTTATGTCCAGGGTTTATTGACATTCAAAATATATCCGATCATTATTTAACGTTATTATCTAATCCAAAATGCGAAAATTTGATTAAACAAGGCATAACGACTATATTGGTTGGCCATTCGGGATCTTCACTTTCACCACTTATAAAAAATAATCTTAATAGTTTTAAACCTTGGGCTGATATTGAAAATCTAAATGTTGATTGGCGAAGTTTTAAAACTTTTTTACAATTTTTAAATACTAAACACTTGGGGGTGAACGTGGCATCATTGATTGGTTGAAATGTAATGCGCAATGGTTTGATTGGTGACCATTTCAAAAATTTATCAGATTTTGAGTTGAAGCAATTGCTAATTTTAGCAAAACAATCTATGAAAGAAGGAGCTTGAGGTGTTTCATTTGGATTTGGTTATCCGAGTGGTCGAGCAATTACTAAAAGAGAAATATTGGCGGTTCATAATGAAATTAAAAAATTTGATCCATTATTTTCATTCAATTTACGCGATGAATCAAATGGTTTTATTATGGCGTTGAAAGAAATTTTAGATATTACTCGCGAAAGCAAAATTAATACATTAATAACAGGAATGAAAGTTCAAAATGCTGATAATTTTGTCTATTTTGAAGAAGCTTTAAAACTAATAGATAGTGCCAATAAAGAACGAAATAATAATATCCATTTTACAATTTATCCCTATGAATACACTTGCCGGCCACTAATTACGTTTATGCCGGATTGGTTAACGATTGGTGATGAAAAAGCTTTAAGAGAAAATTTGAACGACAAAGATATCGTTAAAAAATTAGTAAGAGAATTAAAACAAAATAAAAGTTTTTATAAAAAATTAGTGTTGATTGATATTGATAACCAGTATAGAATGTTAAAAGGAAAAACATTCGAGCAAATTGCTAAAAATATGAATTTATCCATTGAAGAATCGTTAGTTAAGGTGATGTCAATGACTCAGAAAAAAATTATTGTTTTAAACCCCAATTTGTCAAGTATTAATATTGACAAAGGCATAAAGCATAACGCGTCGTTAGTTGTTTCTCATGGTATGTCGATTGATAATCACAATTTAAATAATGGTTTTATAGATCAGCGTTCAGTTGGATCTTTTGTAAAATATTTGGCAACTTATAAAAATATTTTATCGTTTGAAACCTTAATTCATAAAATTACTGGCAACGTTAAAGAGGTTATGGGGCTGAAAAATAAAGGTCACATTAAAATTGGTATGGATGCTGATTTGGTAATATTAAATGTTAATAACTTGGTTGATCGTTCAACTATTCAAAACGCTATGGTTGATCCCAAAGGGATTGAAACCGTGATTATTAATGGCCAGGTAGTGTTGGATAATAGTCAGATTATTGATTGCCAAGCAGGAAAGGTAATTGTCAAAGGTAATTAAGAGTTTAATAATTTATTTAAGAAAAAAATATGGGCAATGTTGTGTTTTATCGTAAATATCGACCACAAAATTTTGAGAGTGTTACTGGCCAGGATGCCATTGTAAAAACATTAGCTAATGCAATTCTTAATAATAAAATTGCTCATGCTTATTTATTTACTGGGCCAAGAGGAACGGGTAAAACTTCTTTGGCGCGTATTTTTGCTAAAGCGATTAATTGTCAAAATCGCAATAATAAAGAGTTTGAACCATGTAATAAATGTCAATCGTGTTTAGAAATAAACGACGGTTCATCTTTGGATGTTATTGAGTTTGATGCTGCAACCAATACGGGGATTGATGATATTAGAGCGTTGCAAGATAATGCTAAAATTAAACCGGTCAATAATAAGTATAAAATTTATATTATCGATGAAGCTCACCAGCTGAGTAAAAGTGCTTACGGGGCTTTGCTAAAAATTTTAGAAGAACCACCTGAATATATTATTTTTATTTTAGCAACTACCGATCCAGAAAAAATGTTAAAAACAATTTTGTCTCGGGTTCAAAGGTTTGATTTTAAAAAAATACTTGTTGACGATATCGTTAAAAAATTAGAGGGAGTGTTGAAAAAAGAACAAATCGAATATGAACTCGCCGCTCTTAATTTAATTGCCAAAGAATCAGATGGTGGTATGCGTGATGCTGAGTCAATGTTAGGGCAAATAACCACGATGAGCAAAAAAGTTACCGTAGAAGTGGTTGAAAATATTATTGGGGGCGTGAACCAAAACAAAATTGCTAGTTTTGTCGATTTGTTAATCGCTAAAGATAATAAAAATCTTTTTCAAGCGATTAGCGATTTAGACAATGATGGTTACAACTTAGAAGAATTTTATAAATCGCTGGTTGAGTATATGCAGAATTTATTGGTAATCAAAGTATCAAGCGATTTGGCCTCTTTGTTTAAATATGAAATAGCTGATGATTTTATCAATATTTTGAAAAACCAAGCTGATAAAACTGATATAAAATTTGTAAAACAAGCTTTAAAATGTTTGATTAATAATCAATCCTATTTTGGGGTAGTGCAAAACAATCGATTACCAATCGAAATTTCGGTATTAGAAATTACGGAAGAACAAAAATAAATATTTGAAAATTTTTCCAATCAGCTGTGGGATCGTCTAATGGTAGGACAACGGACTCTGAATCCGTTAATCTTGGTTCGAGCCCAAGTCCCACAGCTGTTTGGAAAAATAATTATAATATTGTCTTGTTTTTTATTAATACTTTTGATAAAATATTCTTATATAAATAAACAAATTTAAAATGGATTATTCTTACCTAAATCAACCAGCGACTGATCCCAATTATCGAAATAAGATTGATCAAAATGTTAGCCAGGTTAATCGGTTGGGTGACGATCCCGATCCGGAGTTATTGTTAGCCAACGATAATTCAACGCCAAAATTGGATTCGGGTCTTGATTTGTCAAAAATGATTAGTTTGAATATTGATGATACTATTGAACAAGATGAAACTAATGTCACTGGTTCTGGGGTGGCGTCTTTGACGAAATCAGTTGATGACAATAATGTTGATCAGCATTTTACCGTCGTTCAAACTGCTCAGCAAATGGTTAATGAGCCAGTGGTTAAGCTGAATGAAATAAAGCAGTCGGAAACAATGGCCAGTGGGTCAGTTGGTGATACTAACGTTAGTCATCAAGAAAATTCATTTTTAGAACAAACTGATGATAGTCGCATTTATCAACTGGAGATAAATAAAATTGTGCCCAATCCTTTTCAGCCACGTCGAGAATTTTCCGATGAAGCTATTCAAGAATTAGCTAACTCAATTCGAGAGTATGGAGTGCTTGAACCATTAATTGTAAAAAGAATTGAAAAAGATCAGCCCGATGGTATTAATGTTGAGTATCAATTAATCGCTGGTGAACGTCGTTTAAGGGCTTCGAAAGTAGCTGGGCTTAAAACTGTGCCAGCGTTGATTAAAACTTTTAATGACAAATCGTTAGAATTGGAAGTGGCATTAGTTGAAAATGTTCAACGCGAAGATTTAAGTCCAATTATGAAAGCGAGAGCTTATGGTCAATTGATAAATGAATTTGGTTATACTCAAGAGATGGTTGGGCGTCGAGTTGGTAAAAGTCGGGAAGCAGTGGCCAATGCTCTAAGATTGTTGCAATTGCCATTTGAAGCTCAGAAGGCGTTGGATGAGAATAAAATTAGCGAATCACATGCTCGAGCTTTATTATTACTGCCAAATATGGAAAAACAACGGGCATTGTTAGGCGAAGTGTTGTCAAAACAATTAAGTAGTCGCGAAGCGGAAATGATTGCAAGACAATTTTTAGATAAACAAAATATAAAAACAGGGGTAGTGGGTAGAAAAAGATTAGGCGATTCTTTTTCGCCCAAAGATTTAGAATTAAGAGAAAAACTGGAGAGTTTATTTGATGCTAAAGTTATGATTAAACGCAAGGGCGAGAAGGGAGAAATCAGTATTTATTTTTATTCGGATGACGAATTTAATGGCTTAGTGGATCGTATTATTCATAGTAGTGAAAAGAATATTAATCAAACAGTGGACAAGTTAAATAATTTATAAAATTATGAAATTAAGCATTAAAAATTTATTCAGGATAATTTTAATAGTGTTGATTATTGGTGGTTTATGTTTTTTGGCGAGCGCATCAACTATTGTTGGTCGCGAAAGACATCACGATTCATTGTTTTTTGTGAAAGATCAGATTATCAAGGGCTTAGCTCTGGGAATAGTAGCATTTTTTATATTGTCAAAGATAAACTTAAAATTTTTAAAAAAATTTTCTTTTTGGTTTTATAGTTTAAATGTATTTTTATTGGCCTTAGTGTTTTTTGAACCGTTTATTCCAGCTGGCGATATGACGGCTAACCGCTGAGTGGAAATATTGGGACTTTCATTTCAACCAGCGGAATTGTTAAAAATATCTTTAATTTTATTTATAGCTACTTTTTTAAGTAATAAATCGGTTAGAGATTTAAATAGTTGAACTAAAACTATTTTGCCATTGGTCGGATTTTTAGCAGTTCCAATGGCATTAATTTATTTACAGCCAGCTACTTCAATTATTGCTTTATTTATGGTTTCAATTGGGGCTATGTGTTATGCGACGAAAATGTCTTGGAAACTCATTGCCACCTTGGCAATTGGTTTGGTGGTAGTTATTGGTTTAATGATTGCCTTTGGTGGTTCTTATCGTTTGGATAGAATAAAAAATAAAGATGATTATCAACGTCGTCAATCAATTATTGGTATTGTAAGAGGGGGAATTACTGGTGTTGGGTTTGGACAATCAAGACAAAAATATAATTTCTTACCGCAAAGTTATACTGACTCTATTTATGCGGTTATTGCGGAAGAGTTTGGGTTTTTAGGCACAATGATTATTTTAATTATTTATTTTTCAATCTTTTTCCTTGGTTTTTATGTGGCGGCTCATGTTTCGGATCCGTTTTCGTCATTATTTATTGTTGGCACCACAACTTGGATTACTGTTCAAGCGCTGTATCATATTATGTGTATGAGTTTTGAATATATGCCAATAACTGGTTTGCCACTACCTTTAATTAGTTATGGTGGCACTAGTTATGCAATAACAATGGCGAGTTTGGGTATATTTTACAATATTCTAAATAATAAGCTGTAATATGAAAATTATAAAACCTAATAGAGATATAAAAATTTTATTTACTGGTGGTGGATCGGGCGGTCATGTTTTTCCGCTCGTGTCAGTGTTAAAAGAAATGCATAAATTTGCGCCTGATTTTCAAAAACAAGGTTTAGATCTTAGTTTTTATTATATTGGGAGTAACGATTTTACCTTAGATTTTATTAAAAATGAAGACATTGAAGTTCAGGTTTTAAATATTAAAAAACAAAGAAAAGGGTTAAAGGGAGTAACTAATTTTTTTATAAATATTTGAGCATGAATTTTAGCTTATTTAAAAGTGTTATTGATTATGCCGGATGCAATTTTTGCTAAAGGTGGGTTCGAATCAAGTTTTGTTTTATTAGTGGGTGTTATTTTTAGAATTCCTATTTTTATTCATGAGTCGGATTCAATTCCTGGATTTACTAATCAATTTTTTGCTAAATTTGCTAAAATTGTTTTTATATCTTTTGAAGATAGTCGATCTTATATAAAAAATAAACGAGTGGAACTAACCGGTAACCCCGTGAATGATACTTTAATCAAAATTTCTGAAACGACTGAAGATATATCAACTTTGAAACAAACTATGGGATTAAATAGTGAATTTAAAACTTTGCTGGTTTTGGGTGGGTCACAAGGAGCTCAAGCCATAAATAATTTAATTCTTGATATGCTACCCGAGGCATTACAGAAATATGAAATTATTCATCAAGTTGGTGCCAATAATTATGATAGTGTTAAAAGGGAAGCGGGGGTCATATTTAGAGAGATTATTAAAAATACTGAGTTTGAAAGACGTTATCATTTGGTCCCACTTTTAAATCATTCTGAACAAGTGGCGATGGATTCTTTGGGTTATGCGATGTATGTTAGTGATTTAATTATTTCTCGAGCGGGCAGTGGTGGTGTTTTTGAAGTAGCGGTATTCAAGAAACCGTCAATAATGATACCACTACCATGAGCCAGTCGTGATCATCAAAGCTTAAATGCTTTTAATTTCAGCAAAATGAAGGCCTGCATCACATTGGAACAATCAAATTTAAAACCAAACATATTATTAGACGCGGTGGATAGTATTTTAAACAATCCAGAAAAAATTGAAACTATGAAAGCGGGTTGTGAAAAATTTGCCAAAAAAGATGCCGCGCTTAATATTGCAAGAATAATGTTGAAGGAACTGATAAAGAAATACAATAAATAAATAAAAGATTAAAGATAAAATACAATAGTAATTAAAAAATGCAAAAAATAAAAATAAGTCAAAAGTCAAATGTCAAAAGTCAAATCTGAAAATCAAAACTCAAAAATTTTAAATGCGAACAACAAG
>ERZ795059.2251-NODE-2251-length-20177-cov-5.600089_pt1 | contig 20177 bp, 13 predicted proteins | sample MGYA00375143_ERZ795059 | MGnify/ENA primary metagenome ERZ795059 (study PRJEB30188, sample SAMN05720168) | activated sludge metagenome | isolation source: Anaerobic digester | place: USA | collected 2015-01-07 ... | reverse complement strand
CCTGAAACTCCCGGCAACCACGTTGATTTATCCCGGCCACGATTACGGAGAGGCGGGGTCCGCGACCCTGGAGGATCAGAGAAAAACCAACCCGTATCTTCAATGCCGGTCCAGGGAGGAATTCCTGACAGGCCTGATGGCTTAACCTTATCATCCTGGACCCCTATCAGATTTTCCTATGGAACTTATTTCCTACCGGGGAGATTAGCCAAAGGGATCGCCTTGTTGATAAGGAACGCATAGAGACGGAAAGGCAGAAATTTTCTCAACAGGAACAGCGCCTGGGTTTCAATGTCCGGACGGTTGCGGAAAGAAGGGGACTTCGAGTGTATCAATTTCTCAACCAGGATGGCGATGTCTTCAGGGTCTTTGTAAGAATCATTGACAAAAGCTTTAACTTTTTTTTCCATATAAGCGGACATCTCGCAATACGGGCTGGCCGGGTCATGGAACTGTTTCGCGTAGCGTCCGTTTTCATAAAAAATCTTAGTCTTATATGTTCCCGGCTCAATGAGAAAGACATCGACCCCGAACGGTTTCAGCTCATACCGCAGGCTCTCCGAAAAACCTTCTAACGCCCACTTGCTTGCGCAATAAGCGCTAAAGCAAGGCCCCGTTGAGAATCCGGAGACACTGGAAATATTAATAATTTTCCCGTGTTTTTGGGGCCGCATAAACGGGATCGCTTCCCGGGTGACATTGAGCACCCCGAAAAAATTCGTGTCCATTTGAGCCCGGATTTCCTCATCGGTCAAATCCTCAAAAAAGCCAGCGATCCCGTATCCGGCGTTGTTCACGAGGACATCCATCGAACCGTACCGGGCGCCAACCTCCTTAAAGCAGTTATGCACGGACAGCCGGTCCGTCACGTCACACGGCATAATATGAACGGTTGTGTTCCGGCGCTGGCATTCTTCAAGCAGAGGCCCCTGTTTATCAAGGTTACGCATGGTGGCAATAACTGTGTGCCCTTTGGAAGCCAGCCGGGCCGCCGTCAGAAGCCCGAAGCCGCTGGAACAACCGGTTATTAGAATCGTCCTTGATTGAGTTGGGATGGTTTGGGCCATTAGGCACGCGTGCTTTTTTGGATCAGGTAACAGTCCGCCAGCGTCAAGGCGATCATGGCTTCAATAACAGGGACAATGCGCGGGCATAAACACGGGTCATGACGCCCCCGGACCTGGATTTCGATTTCATCTTGATCTTTATTAACGGTTTTTTGCTGTTTGGCGATGGATGACGGGGGTTTGACCGCGGCCCGTAAAACGATATCCGCTCCTGTTGAAATGCCGCCTAAAATACCTCCGGCATGATTTGTCGCCGGGATGATACGGCCTTCATGAATGGCGAACGGGTCGTTATGTTCCGAGCCCTTTAATAACGCGGCGGCAAACCCGTCACCGAATTCAATGCCCCGGATCGTTCCGATCGACATCACCGCGTGCGCGAGCCGGGCGTTGAGTTTGTCAAACACCGGATCCCCTAGCCCGGGCGGGCAGCCCTGGACCAGGGCCTCGACGACGCCTCCCACCGAATCACAATCATGGCGGGCCGCTTCGATCACCTGAACCATCCGCTGTGCCGCGTCCATATCCGGCGCCCTGACAAGGTTCTGCTCGATAACACTGAAATCCCTTTTATCCGTCTGGACCGGACCGACCGCGATCGTGTATGCTGTAATTTTAATTCCGGCCTGCGCCAAATATTTTTTAGCCACCGCGCCGGCCGCCACCCGGGCCGCTGTCTCCCGTCCGGAAGATCGGCCTCCTCCCCGGTAATCCCGGATGCCGTATTTCATCTGAAAAGTGTAATCCGCGTGCCCCGGCCGGTAAGCCTCCATAATATTAGAATAATCTTTAGGCCGCTGATCCTGGTTGCGGATCAGCATGGCCAGAGGAGCCCCGGTTGTTTTCCCCTCAAAGACCCCGGATAAAATTTCCACGTGATCCGGCTCCTGGCGCTGTGTGGTGATAGCGCTCTGCCCGGGGCGCCGGCGGTCCAGGTCCGACTGGATATCGGCTTCAGAAATCTCCAATAAAGGCGGCACGCCGTCAATCACGACCCCCACGCCCGGGCCGTGGCTCTCACCGAACGTCATAATACGGAATAATTCTCCAAAAATATTTCCTGCCATGTTCCTCTCCTGACACGGGCCGGCCTGTAAACGCAAGCGAACAGGCACCGATTATCGCGCATCAACAATGATATTCATCATAGCACTGTTTTAAATGAGCGCAAGCAGTCCTCCCAAAAAAACATGGAGGACAATTACGCCAGCCAGGGCCGCTCGATTTTAAGCCCGGCCTCATACGCGTCGATCTGATCGTCAAACTGCATCGTCCAGCCGATCTGGTCCAGCCCTTTAATCAGACAATATTTAATAAACGGATGAATGTCAAACCGGTATTCCCGGCCGCTGCGGTCAATAATGATTTGTTTAGGAAGGTCGGCGGCCAGTTCAATTCCCGGGAATTTTAACGCCTGCTGAAACAGGTTCTCCACGTTTTCCGGAGACAAGCGCACGGCCAGGATCCCGTTCTTGCCGCAGTTATTATAAAAAATATCCGCGAAACTCGGCGCGATGATGACCCGGAACCCGTAATCCGCCAGGGCCCAGGGCGCGTGCTCCCGGCTGGACCCGCATCCGAAATTGTCACGGGCCAGCAAAACCGTCGCGTGCCGGTATTCCCTCTGGTTAAGGACAAAGTCCGGATTCTCGTTTTTGCCGTCATAATCCGTGTACCGCCATTCATGAAACAAGTGTTTCCCAAAACCTGTCCGTTCAATCTTGCGCAAAAACTGTTTCGGGATGATCGCGTCGGTGTCCACGTTAGCCCGGTCTAACGGAGCGGCAATGCCTTTATGCTGAATAAAAGGTCTCATAGTCTTTTCCTTTTTATGTCAAAACGACTTTTATTGATTATCATACTCCCGGATATCAGCCACGTGCCCTTTTATGGCGGCTAAAGCGGCCATGGCCGGCGACATCAAATGCGTGCGGCCGCCCGGTCCCTGCCGGCCCTCAAAATTACGGTTGCTGGTTGCGGCGCACCGCTCTCCTGGTTTTAACTGGTCGTCGTTCATGCCAAGGCACATGGAACACCCTGAAAAACGCCATTCCATGCCGGCGGCCGTGAAAATTGTATGCAAACCCTCTTCTTCGGCCTGACGCCGCACCCGTTCCGACCCCGGCACAACGATCGCCTGCACCCCGGCATGGACAGCCTGGCCTTTGACGACCTTGGCGGCGGCCCGAAAATCCTCGATCCGGCCGTTGGTACAGGACCCGATAAACACGTTCGTGACCGGAATCCCTTTCATCGGAGTCAGCGGTTTCAGGTCCATATAGGCCAAGGCGTTTTTCGCCGCGGCTATTTTCACAGGATCTCCCAGGGTTTCCGGGTCCGGCACGACTCCGTCAATTGACGTGACCTGCCCCGGGCTGGTTCCCCACGTCACCTGCGGGGTGATCTCCTCCGCCCGAATCTCCACGACCCGGTCGAAAGACGCGCCGGCATCGGTTTTAAGCGTCCGCCAGTAAGCGACGGCCTTATCCCAATCTGCCCCCCGCGGCGCGCATTCGCGGCCTTTTAAATATTCAAAGGTTTTCTCATCAGGCGCGATCATCCCGGCCCGGGCGCCGGCTTCGATGCTCATATTGCAGACCGTCATACGGCCTTCCATGGACAAATTCTCGATCGCGTCGCCCGCGTATTCGACCACGTACCCGGTCGCGCCGTCCGTGCCTATTCGCCCGATGATATACAAGATAACATCTTTTGCCGTCACCCCGCGGCCCAATGTGCCGTCCACCCGGATCAGCATAGACTTGGATTTGTTCTGCTGCAGGGTCTGGGTCGCCAGGACATGCTCCACTTCCGACGTGCCGATCCCGAAGGCCAAAGCTCCGAAGGCGCCGTGTGTCGCGGTGTGGGAATCCCCGCAAACAATCACCATGCCCGGCTGGGTGATTCCCTTCTCCGGGCCGATCACATGGACAATCCCCTGTTCAGGGGTGCCGAACTCATACAATGTCACGCCGAACTGTTTACAATTCTCCTTTAATGTTTCCATCTGCGTGAGGGCCATGCCTCCGAGTTGGGCCCAGTCCTGGGTGCGGGTTGAAACATTATGGTCCATGGTTGCGAAAGTTTTATGCCGGCACCGCACCTGCCGGCCGCTCAGCCTTAACCCCTCAAACGCCTGGGGGCTGGTCACCTCATGGACGAGGTGGCGGTCAACATAAATGATCGAAATCTCCTCTGTGCTTTCCCTCACCAGGTGGGTGTCCCATATCTTGTCATATAATGTTTTTGGCATCGTCGCTCCTTCACTCATGATTGTATACGATTTCATATCCTAAAAATAACCGGCCCATTTTCAAGCCCGGGCGCGTCATCTTAAAAGCTTCCGCAACACGGACGGCAAGACCCCGCCGTTGCGGTAATAATCGATTTCAACCGGCGTGTCCAAGCGGCAAACGCATTGGAACTCTTTAACACCACCGTCGGCGCCAGCCGCCCTGACTTTAAGAGCCTGCCGGGGCTTTAAGTCGTTACACAGCTCCGGCACGTCAAAAATCTCCTCTCCGGTCAGCCCCAGGGTGTCCGCGGATTCCCCAGGCAAGAATTCAAGAGGCAACAGCCCCATTCCGGCAAGATTGCTGCGGTGTATCCTTTCAAAACTCCGCGCCAAGACCAGCTTGATTCCAAGAAGCGCGGTGCCTTTTGCGGCCCAGTCCCGGCTGGAGCCGGTCCCGTATTCTTTGCCCGCCAGGACCAGAAGCGGCGTTTGGCTCTCCTGGTTTTTCCGCGCGGCATCATAGATCGTCATTTTCTCCCGGGACGGGAAATGGACGGTCCAGGACCCTTCGGTGCCGGGCGCCAGCTGATTCCGCAACCGGATGTTGGCAAATGTGCCGCGGACCATGACCCGGTCATTCCCTCTCCGGGACCCATAGCTGTTAAACTGATCCGGCGCGACTCCCAGGGAGCGCAGATAAGAACCGGCCGGGCTTTCCGCCGCAATCGCGCCCGCCGGGGAAATGTGGTCCGTCGTGATCGAGTCCCCCACTTTGAGCAGAACCCGGGCCCCTATGACGGGCTGGACCATGCCGGCTTCCCGGGACATGCCGCTGAAAAACGGGGGTTCCTGAATATACGTGCTTTTGGATTTCCAACGGAACAACTCGCTCTCCGGCGCTTTAATCTTCTCCCAGTCCGCGCTGCCGCTAAACACATTTTTATAGCGTTTGGCATAAGCTTTGGCCGTGACAAAACGCTCCATGACGCCCCGAACCTCTTGACGGGACGGCCAGATGTCATTGAGAAAAACCGGTTTCCCTTCTTTGTCCAGGCCGACCGGCTGGGTCATAAAATCAATATCCACGGTCCCGGCCAAGCCATAGGCCACAACGAGCGGCGGGCTGGCAAGATAATTCGCTTTTGTGTACGGGTTGATCCGCCCCTCGAAGTTCCTGTTCCCGCTTAAGACCGCGGCCGCGACGAAGTTGTGTTTTTGGATCATGCCGACGACTTCCGGCGCCAGCGGCCCGCTGTTACCGATGCACGTCGCGCACCCGTAGCCAACAATATGAAACTTCAATTGCTCCAGATACGCCAGCAACCCTGACGCGGACAGGTATTCTTCAGCCACCAATGATCCCGGCGCCAGGCTTGTCTTGACATACGCGGGCACGCTCAGCCCCCGCCCCACGGCTTTCTTCGCCAACAGCCCGGCAGCAATCAGCGCCGCGGGATTAGAGGTGTTGGTACAGCTGGTGATGGACGCGATCACCACCGCGCCGTGAGACACGCAGCCCTCCCGCGCGGATAAAGCGGGCTCACTTAACTCGAAGCCTCTCTCTTTAAGCGGTGCGCGTAAAGCGTTGCGGAACGACTCCTGCATATTCTTTAGAAGGACCCGGTCTTGCGGCCGTTTGGGGCCAGCCAGCGATGGCTCAATCGTCGATAAATCCAAATCCAAAATATCGGTGTAATCCGCCTCTGGGGCCCGGCTCGTGTAAAACATCCCCTGTTCTTTTGCGTAGCGCTCTATCAAGTCAACCTGGGCGGATTTACGGCCGGTGAGGCGGTAATAATCCAGGGTTTCCTCATCGATGGGAAAAATCCCCATGGTCGCGCCGTATTCCGGTGCCATGTTGGCCACGGTCGCCCGGTCCGGAAGGCTTAGCGTCTTCAGCCCGGGCCCGAAAAATTCCACAAATTTTCCGACCACCCCTTTCGTCCTTAAAATCTGGGTGACCGTCAAAACCAGGTCTGTCGCGGTCACGCTATCAGGCAGTTCGCCAGTCAATTTAAATCCCACCACTTCCGGCAGCAGCATGTAAATCGGCTCTCCCAGCATCACGGCTTCGGCCTCAATGCCGCCGACTCCCCAGCCCACAATCCCGAGCCCGTTAATCATTGTGGTGTGGCTGTCGGTCCCCACAACACTGTCCGGATACGCCACCCGGTCTTTCCCCGCTTTTTTTATGAGCACACCGTGGGCAAGGTATTCCAGGTTGACCTGGTGGATAATTCCCGTTGATGGGGGGACCACACGGAAATTCTTAAAAACCCGCTGCCCCCATTTTAGAAATTCATACCGTTCACGGTTGCGCCGGAATTCCTGGCGGACATTTGTCTTAATCGCCCGGGGCGAGCCATACGCGTCGATCTGCAGAGAATGGTCGACGACCAGGTCACACGGCACCTGCGGATTGATCTTCCTGTAATCCCCGCCCAAACGCTTCATGGCAGAGCGCATCGCCGCCAGGTCGACCACGCAAGGCACGCCGGTAAAATCCTGCAGAATCACACGGCCCGGCTTAAACGCGATCTCCGTCTGCGGCAAGTCACGCCCCCGCCAGGACGCCAGTTTCCTAATGTCCTCAAATTGCACCTGATAATCGTCCCAGTTCCGCAGGGCGTTCTCCAGCAGGACTTTGATAGAATACGGGAGTTTACCGGGTTCGGATAATCCCAACTTGGTTAATTTAGCCAGATGATAAATCCCGACCGTTTTCCCGCCGGTCTTTAACAGTTTAAACGTGTCTTTTTTAGAAGCAGGCATCGATTAATCCTTAAGAATTATAAATTATTTAATTACAAGGGGAGGCAAAGGACGCCGTCGTTCAAGCGCCCTGTTTTTTAAAAAACAAAAAGGGCTCATTCACTCCTGCATCCCTTGCGTCCTCTTATCTTCGAAAAATATTAAGACAATAAAAATCAAACGAAGTCATTATATAAAAATGTGTTCTACCCGTCAACAGGAAAGGGGTGATGGGAAGGTGAAGCTCAAGACAACACCTCAGGCCCTTCCTTCTTTTTCTTCTTAAACAGCCGGTCTTTATAATGAGCCAGCAAAAGGCCTGAGGTAATCCAGAAAAACGGATCGATCGTGAAACGGTAACGGTTATTCCCGACTGGCTCAAAGGCGTTGATGAGCAACGTGATGTAAAGGATATTAACTGTCACGTACAGAAGTGTCAACGCGAAGGCCTGGTCAAAAGGTTCACGCTGGAAAGCCTTGAACAGCGCCCACCCCAGGAAGAAAAAAAGTACCAAATAATATTCAACCACGGAAAAAAACAGGATCAGGCTCAGGAAATCCCAGCGCACCGGGTAAAACACGCTGCTATACCAGTTAATGTCCTGGCTGTTGATCCGGGTCAGACGCGCGAACATGAAATTATACGCATTTTCATAAGCTCGGATGGCCGGGCGGTTGACCATGCGGATGTCGGTCGGCCCCGGGAAAAAATAAACAAAAAACGCCCGTTTAACCGCGCGGGCGTACGCCTGGGGATACCGCGTCAGGACATAAAGCCCGTCTTTCAAATACAAGCGGGATGTTTGAAGGGACAAGAGGCTGTTATAATTCGGGGTCCGGCCGTCAGCTTTCATCCGCCGGTCCAGGACCGGCACCCCGGTTTCCGGGACGGGATAATGCCGCGCGTACACTTTCCCGATATCCATCGGGTCGCCGAATTCTTCATCGGTAACAAAAGAGATCCCCCCGTCTTTCCTGATCTGTTTGAACTCGTCTTCATAAACAAACGGGATCGTCATCCCGGCCAAAGTCCAGCCGAACCATGTTGAGCTTGTGGTGTAATTCCCGGAAATCAGATAGTTTTTCAAATAAACGCCGTTAAGGATAAGGACCGGAATAAGGCCGGTCAGGACAATTTGTTTCCGCCGCTCTTTTCTGAAACACAACAGCACCAGCATCCCCCCTAAAAACCAGAACACATGAAACAGGCTCCGCACAAGGACCAGCAGCGCGCCGCATGAGAAAAAACCTGTCAAATCCCAGGTGCGGCCACACTGTACATAACGGTGCAAAAACAGGGCGGACAGGCACAAGAGGACCGCCACCGGGTAAGAATAAAATAGCCAATTTTCGTACAGGATGACCGCCGGGTTCACCATAAACAGGCATGTCAGGAAAAAACTTAAAGTTGAGCCGACACCCAGTTTTTTCATCAAGAGAAACATGGCCAAGACCAACCCATACCCCATAACCAGATAAACCGCATTGAACACCAGCGGATAACTGTGCGGGAACATTTTAAGCCCCAGCCCCAAGGCCAGGTTAAACAAAGGCGGCTGGGAGTGAAGGTGCCACAGGCTTTCCAGCAAACGGGTCTTTAAAAGATCTGTATCCAGAACCTGTAAATAGTGCAGGGTGTTGGCGTCGAACCGGACCCCGAACATATAAAAAATGATCCGGGAGATGATAAATAGTATCGTCAGGTTAAATAGGTTTTTTTTACTGATATTCATACCTCTTTTAATCTCCTTGCCACCCTCTCTTAATTTTCTCCTAAGAGTCTGATAATATTCTCCAGGCCCTGCACCCTTTTCCCTCCAAAACGGGCGTCATGATACTCTTTAAAAAAATGTTCGATATCTCCAACTAACCGCGCCGGGATGCCCGGCAAAACGCGCAGCCGTTGAACCAGCTCGGCATCCGTTTCCGTTTCCAGGCGATCCACATCCAGCTTCTTCTTGAGGAAAAGCTCGAAGCGTTGGTACACCGGCAAATATGGGTTCGCGTTCTTGACCAGGCCTTCCGCCCCGTATTCACGGCCCGCTTGTCCTTTTTTAAAATAGCGGGCGAACACTTTTTTAATCACTTCTTCCAAAGCGATGATCATAACCACCGCGAATAATATCCCGACCAACGTTTTAGTTTCAATATCCAGGATAAACGCTTTGAGGCGTTTTTGTGAACACCATATCCAGTCCGCGATTTTATTCAGCCGGCTGTCGGCCTGAATCGCGGCCAAACGGAAATCCGGCGGGGTCGGGTCAAACCGGACCCAGCGCAGAACAACCGGCCCTGGTTCTGCCGACACGGGCAATAACGCCTCCACCCAGGCGTGCGCGTCCCGGCCCCTCACGACATACTTTTCTTCGCTCAAGCGGGACACTTCCGTGGCCATAAACCCAGCCACCATCCGCGCGGGGATGCCCCGCTCGCGAAGCATCAAGGTCATAGCCGCGGCAAAATAGGAGCAATAAGCCGGTTTCTGGTAATCCAGCATATACAAAAGCCCACGGTCATCGCCGATAAAATCCACATAAAGGTTATACTGGAAATTCTGTTTAAAAAAACGCTCAATGCGTTTCGCCACCCGCCAAGGATCGGTTTCCTTCCCCACAATAGCGTCGTCGCGGGGCTTTAAATGCATGCGCAGGAAATCCGGCACCGCGGTCAGGCGCCCGCGCTCGGCCTCGTTTAAAAATCCTTCCGGATACGGGCCGCTCACCTGCAATTTGGCCTTGGGTATTTTTTTATCAACGTTATAGACGATGCCGTTTAAATCTTTTTTGTAGGAAGCGCCTTTACTTGTCATGGCGGCCGTGCCCCGCGGGGCCGGGATCACATCCGCGAGATATTCATACATCACCAGTTCAACCGTCTTTATGCCTGACGGCAGGACGGACGGAAGCGGCGCCATCGGCACGTCAACCGGCGCTTTCCACACGCCGTTTCCGTAATCCTCAAACACCTGCCCGATAAGATAAGCGGTGTCAACCCCGCCCCGGTCAATTTCAAGGATAGGCCGGACATCGCTGCGGGTGTTGCCTGACCCGGCCAGGCTCAATGTTGAATCAAACAGATTCAGGTGCCGCCGGCCCACGTAATCCTGAATCAGCGTCATAAAAATATCGTCCCCGAGTTTGATACCCCGGACCAACACGGAAAAAAGCCCCATGGCGATCACCGCCAGGAACACCGGATACGCGTACATCAAAGGATGTTTGTGCTTCGACCTTTTAAGCGCCTCTCTTGAAGCGTCGGAAACCGGGATATACAACTGCGCGGCCATGAAGCCGACGCTGATAAGACAGAACAGCCAGAAAACCAGCTGGGTTAAAGCGTTAAACGGCACGTTCACGGACAAAGCGGTTGTCAGCCAGGGCAAAAATTTAAGGTAATACGCCCGCCACTGATAATCAAAGCGGAACCACGCCAGGACCGCCACCACAATGGACGCCGTCTGCAAAGCCGGGATTAAAATCGGGATGAACGATACTGCCGTGTCCGGCGGCTCAAAAAAATTCCGCCAGGTGCCTCCGAAAATCACCGCCATGCTGATGAGCGAGCGCCACGACATGTTCACCGCCGATTTCCGGGACGGCCGTCCGAACACCTGTTTCAAGTAAGACGGAAAAACCAGCAAAAACGCCAGGGCCGGGGCCAAGAAATCCCCCTGGCAGAACGCGTAAACGAGCCAGGCCCCCGACAAAGAAATAAAGACCTCAGTCTGTTCGCGTTTGGTCATCATCACCGGATTGTCCCTTCGTCATCGTCAGACGCCACCACTGTCAATTCCCGGTCCGGGGCAAGCGACAGCGGAGTGTCCCTCACCACAATCACCCGGATGCTCGTGCCGTGGCTCTCGACCATCCGGCAGAACGCGGCCCGCTCCTCATCCCAGTCCCCCAGCAGAATAATCATGGATGATAATTTATCCAGATAAGGTTCCAGCCCGAGCATGAGCCGTTTTAAGTTAACGGAACGCGCGTGCTCGATGCAGGCCAACAGTTCCAGCAAGTTCTCCAAGTGCGCCAGGGCCCGGCCCATCTGGAAATGATGCAGCACATCCCCGGCGGCGAAAAGGTCTATGATGTAATCTTTTTTGGCGATCGCGTCCGCGATGCCGGCCACGATCGAAATCCGGCGCTCGAAAAATTTCTGGCTCTGGCGGCGTTTCAGTTCCGTGTCCAGAAAAAGCCCCACCCGGATAAAATACTCATCCACGTATTCTTTGACGATCAGCCGGCCCGTGCGCGCGAACGAAGCCCAGTGGATGTCTTTCAGGCGGTCGCCCCGCCGGTATTCGCGGGTGCTCAAGAATTCATTCGAGTCCCCCACATGCGAACTGACCGCGATGCCACCGGGCTGATAAACCCGTTTGAACGGCACCAGGAAACCGGCCTGGGAAATGAATTTCGGGTAAACGATCAGCCGGGCCTGATGCCCCACCCGGACCGGCCAGCGCAGCAGCCCGGAAGGGAAACTCGTCCCTACCAGAATACGCGGCAATTCATAACACCCCCGGAACTTGCAGCGGATGATGAGCTTGACCACGACGCTTTCCCCCGGTTCCAGCCAGGGGGCCGTGCTGTTGTATTCCGGATGGTCCGGCGCGTCATAAAGCCCGTAAGGGAGCACGTCTTCGCAGATATTCAAATCCCTCACAGGATGTCTGCCGGCGTTCTTAACGACCACCTGATACACCAAATATTCACCGGCGCAGGGGCTGGGCGCCAGAAGCCGTTTTACCTCGACCCGGGGCTTGCTGAAAAACGCGAACATAAACGCGGTCATAAACAGCGTGATAATGAAACTCGGCAGAAGATACGCGGAAATGTGCAACCCCGGCGAAGACACCATGATGCCGACAAAAGCAATGCCGCAGAGAATCCGGCCGGAATCCGTGAGCCACATGCGCGTGTAAACCACCGCCCTTTTAATGAACAGATGGTCTTCCGCCGGCATAAAGAATGAATACGTGCGTTTCGGCATTATCGCGGTATTTTGACGGATGACAAAATTTCAGAAACGATGTTCGCCCGGGCGATGCCGCCGTACTGCGCTTTGGTGTCAAGCAGAATGCGGTGCGCCAGGACCGGGACCGCCAGGTCTTTCACGTCCTCGGGGATCACGTAATCGCGCCCCTGCATGACCGCGCGGGCCCGCGCGATGCGGCCGTAAAGCAGCGTGCCCCGGGTGGAAACCCCGAGCCTTAACTGGGGATGCGACCGGGACGCCAGGACGATCTTCAAAAGATACTCGCTGACCGAAGGCTCCAGCCGGATCGTGTCCACCACGACCCGTAACTGTTCGAGAAATTCCAGAGACAGGATCGGGCTGATCTGATCCACGGGGTCTTGCCGCGTGCGGTTCATTAAAAGCGCCTGCTCTTTATCCTGGGGCGGGTAGCCGAGGTCGATCTGCAGCATGAACCGGTCGAGCTGGGCTTCGGGAAGCGGGTACGTGCCGTGGTAATCAATAGGGTTCTGGGTGGCCAGGACGATAAACGGCGACGGCAATTTGTGGCTGACGCCGTCAACCGTCACCTGCTCCTCGCTCATCGCTTCCAAAAGCGCGGACTGCGTGCGCGGGGAAGCGCGGTTGATTTCATCGCCCAGCAGGATATGCGCGAACAGCGGCCCGGGATTGAAGGAAAAACTGTTGTCATGCTGGTTAAAAATATTAATGCCGGTGATATCGGTCGGCAAAAGGTCGGGCGTGAACTGGATGCGGTTGAACTTGCCGTCCACGGTTTTAGCCAGCGCCCGGGCCAGGGTGGTTTTGCCCACGCCGGGGATGTCTTCAATCAGGACATGCCCGCCGGCGACCAGGGCCAGCACCACCAGCTCAATTTTGTCTTCCTTCCCGCGGATCACCTGCGCGAGGTTATCACAAACGGCTTTCATCCGCTGGCTCGCTTCAACAGCCGATAAAGTCATAATCAACCCTTTCCCTTTTTTATGGCCCCTTCTCCCCTATCCCGCGAAAATCAAAAAAGACGGCCAATTTTTTAAAATTTCCATTATTTTAATTTCTATTCCCGGGTTAAACCAGAAAATTCATGACAAAATGGCCTTTCAACAAGGGACCGTTCACTTCTTTACTTCTTCTGGAGTTTCTTCAAACAAAAAAACGGTTAAATCCCCACGCGTTGCGTCTAATCGTTTTTTTTGTAATAGGACATCAATATACGATGCCAAGCGTTGACTTTCCCCGGCAATGGCAAGGCACAACCGCAAATACGCTTTTTCCGTAATATGAAACCCGTCGAAAGTTTCATAATCAGAAGCGCCTAGTCCGGCCAAGTCTGAAAAATCATAAAATTCAAAGCCGTAAGCTTCAAATAAGGGTTTCAAAGATTGCTCGAGCTTCCACATATAGTCATACTTCTCACCGTATTCCTGTAATCTCTCATAAACAACATGGGCGAAAGGAGGCAAGAACCCGATGACATGAATATTTCTGGCCCGGCACTCTTTAAGAAACTGATCGACTTCACGCACAGCACGAGCAGAAACAGCTTCCCCGTACTCAAAACGGTTGCCCCCATCCGCTATCCGTCCCATTTCATGCTTAAATTCTATATGGGTCGGGGAAGAAACTTCATAATCACTACCCACGTCGGAATAACAGTAGCTTCCATCATTTCTGTAGCCCCGATGGCTCATAAAAGCGCTCAGCCCTATCGCGTCACGTCGTTTTTCTGCAGACAACAGGGCATTCAAAGAAAACTTATCTGCAAAAAAATCCTGATAAATTTCCCGCCATTTGGAAAGAAGGACAAAAGGCCAAAAGGGTTCTCCCTGTTCCCTCTTTGAAATCTTATGAATTTTATATCCGGCCCAATGGTCATTAAAAGTCCAATGATCCAACCCGAGAAGAAGAAGCCGGGGTTCTTTCCTCCTGGGGATCCTTCTTAAAACAGCCCGTAAATCTTCGGTGCGTTCAATGGTTTGAGCGGCGTTATAAAATTCCCGGCTATCCTTAAAAAAGTTCGCTCTGATCTGATTTACTCTGGAACTTCCCAATACGATAATCCCAGGCTCCCGTATCTTTAAAGACAGGATTTTATAATATCGGTCAACCCCCGTATAAGCCCTCCCCCAAAACACTTCCCGGGGGCTATTCTGTTGCCTATGTATCACCGTTTTCACGGGGACAGTTTCCCCGGACAAGACCAACACAACCAGAGGGAACAATAATATCAAAAAAAGAATACCCATCAAGGGGGCAAAGCGGGTCAACTTGCGCGTTATAAGGGATACAGCTTCGCGAGAAAAGATCTCACGTTTAAAATTGAAAATAAATAAATTCATTCCCACCGTAATTTCCGAAAAAAATGATAAGGGCTAAAAAAATATTATACAAAATTGCCTTTGCGACAGGGTTAAGCTTTCGCGCGACCATCAAATCATTCCCCCGATACTGAAAAAATTGCATAACGATGACGGGTAACGAGTAGAGAATTATGCGCAAAAGCGTGTCTTTCAGACCGAATCCGGAGCCAAAATGAAAATTACCGGTTAAAATAGCGACCAATCTCTTAAGATGCGACAGGGATTCCGCACGAAAAATAAGCCACCCGAAACAAACAAAATGGAAACAACATAACATACGAAAACCCGACCAGACATGGCGGACAACGGCATTCTTGAACTCAGGAACACGGGTCAAAAAGGGCTGCAGGGAACGGTGAATCGCCAACCCCACCCCATGGTACACCCCCCACAACACGAATGTCCATGCCGCACCATGCCATAGTCCGCCCAAAACCATTGTAATAAACAAATTCCTATAAGTAAGGAATCTGCCGCGCTTGTTGCCTCCCAAACTAACATACAAATAATCTTTCAGCCAAGTCGACAAACTTATATGCCAACGCCGCCAGAAATCCTGGGGATTCTTCGCGCAATAGGGCAAGTTAAAATTCACCATTAAATCGATACCCATACATTTCGCTAACCCGCGGGCGATATTGGAATATCCTGCGAAATCCCCGAATATTTGTATGGCAAAAGCGTACAAACCCAGCGGCAAGAAAGCCCCGTTGCAGAAAGCCTTGCTCAAAAAGATGTCATCGGCAATACCTGCGATGTTATCGGCGACGAAAACTTTAAGGACATACCCCCATAAAATGAGATACATGCCTTCGGATATCTTTTCCAAGGTGATAGTTCTGGGATTTTCGATCTGTGGCAAAAGCTGCTTCGCCCTTTCAATAGGACCCGCGACGAGCTGCGGGAAATACGCGACAAAAAGGGCAAAATCAAAAAAATTTACGGCTGGCCGCAGTTTATAACGATAAATATCAATGGTATAACTCATTGTCTGAAACGTATAAAACGAAATCCCAACAGGCAAAACAATGCGGAGAAAATTCGGCTGCACGGAAAACCCCAATATCGCGGACAGCTCCTGAAAACTGGCGGAAAAAAAGTTGAAATATTTAAAAAACCCCAAGAGTAGTAAATTCGTGGCAAGGCTTAAATACAGGAATAATTTTCGCTTTCTGGCATCTTGGGCCTCATGTATCTTAGCACCACAAAAGTAATCAATAATCGTAGACAGCCAAATTAAAGAAAGGAACCGCCAGTCCCATGCCCCGTAAAAAACATAACTGGCCACAAGCAACATTCTGTTTTGCCAGCGATGCGTGAGCACAAGGTACAAGCAATAAACACCCAAGAAAAAAGCCACAAATTCCAATGAATTAAAAAGCATACATAACCTTGTCGGACATAGCGGCACCCCGCCCAAATTAACTTTATTTTCCTCTGATAGTCTTAATACTCTTGCATACCAATATTAAATGTTACTTACCAGTCTTTAATCATAAAATGCGGGGAATTTTGCCAATGCGATCAGCAAAAGGACGGGCACACTTTACCCTGCCCTCCCGCATGGGTCCTTTCCTTTAACTTGCTATTCCCGGGTTGAACCCGGGCCTTTCAGCGTTTCAGACGTTTTGAATTCCCGGTCTTCGAGCGTGCGCGCCATCCGCGCCACTTTTGTTAACGCCTGCAAATGGGCATTGATCTGGTTAGCAGGGCTGATCAGGATAAAAAAAGCGCGCGTTTTCCCATGACGCCCCAGCCCCAACAGTATGACCGGCTCCGTAAGATACGCGGAATGCGTGTGAAAAAGAAGAATCCCGGGCGACAACGCCACTGGGGCAGGGGGAGACAATTTATTCATAACCTCAGAAAAAATTAAAGAGCCGGGGGAAAATTGTGATTCTAAAAGCTGGCGTATCCCTTTCTCCGGATTTTTGCTGTCAATGGGAACAGCGGGGCGGGTCAACAACGCATGGGCCGAAGCACGGTCTTCTTGCGGTGACTCTTCCTCCCCATCCTCCGGGCCGGCGTCCGCCGGATAAACCATGATGACATTATTGGCGGGGCATTCCATGGTCAAAGCGTGCGCGAGGCTCTTCATAGACGGCCGCCAAGCCAGGCGCCCTTTCCTTGCCGCCATCAGGATGATGGAATCCGATGCCTGCAAGCCGGCTTTCTTGATATAAGCGGGGAGATCTTTCCATTGATCCAGCGTGTGCAAGGAAACCTCGCCGCCGACAGAGAGCCCTTTCAACACGTTATCCTCCAGGAACCGGACCGTGTCCGCCATGCCGATCAGGCAGAGGCGCAGCTTGTTACCGGCGGCCAGATTCTTAAGGGATTCCAACGCCTGCCTGAACCCGTCCTGGCATTCCAGGACAGGCGGGATCAGCACGAAAAGATTTTTCCCGATATTCAAAGCGTGGGCCATCTGGCATAACAAAAGAAGCTGATGGCTCTCATCACACACTTTATCTGAAACATCAAACAGCCTGGCCTTGAAATTCATTTCCCGCGAAGGGGTCACCCCCAAAACTAAAGTGTCCGCATGACATTCCTTGACGGCCCGCAAAATCCCGCCCGGGATATTGACATCGATCCTGGTTACGGGAGAGACCGGCACATCGGCCGACACAATCCGGGCGACAACCCCGCTTAAAACCTTTTCCCCCGCGCTGACACGGCGTTCAATATCAATGCCATCCTGAACAACATAAAGAGGGTAAATCACCTCTTTCGAACCGGGCACCCGCAGACTTAACGCCACGTCCGTGAGGAATTCCGCGGACTCATCGCGGCTGACGGCGACCATGATCCTGTCCCCGCCCTCCGGCCTGTGTTCCCCGGCCTTTAAATGGCGCGCGCGCGCGACATTCTGTCCGTACTTTTCCGTGAACCAGGGGCCGATCAGGCAGGTGATAAAAATCATGAAAATCGTCCCGTTCAAAATGGCCTCGTTGAAGATCCCCAGGCGGAAGCCGACAATCACCGCCGCCAGGGTCGCAGCCGCCTGGTTGACGCTCAGCCCGAAGATCACGTTCATTTCATCTTTCGTGAACCGGACCGTTTTCGCAAAAATAAACGCCGCCGCGTATTTGGACATAATCACGGAAACAACCATAAACAACGCGATGCCCCAGACCTCCCAGCCCGACAACATGACCCGCAGATTGACAAGCATGCCGACTGATATCAGAAAAAACGGGATAAATAACGTGTGCCCCACGAACTCCAGCCGGTTCTTCAGGGGGCTGGAGTCCGCTATCAGCCGGCTTAAGGACAGCCCGGCGAAAAAAGCCCCGATGATGGCTTCCACCCCGGCCAAATGCGCGAAATGAGACGTGAGGAAGACCAGGGCCAGCGTGAGCAAGAATTCGTTTTCCCCGTCAGGGGCGAATATTTTAAAAAGCGTGTACGCGATCCTTGGCAAAACCCATAACGCGAACCAGACAAGCGCCAGGAGGAAAATGATTTGCCGCGCCCAGAACACCGCCGTCAACCGTGTTACCGCGCTTTCCGCGATGACGGCCAAAACCAGCATCGCCGCGGTGTCGGTGATGATCGTGCCGCCCACCGTGGCCACCACAGACCTTTCTTTGTTGATCCCCAGGCGCGCGGTGATAGGAAACGGGATCAAGGTGTGGGACGCGAACATGCTGGCCAAAAGCAGGGCCGCGGGCCAGGACAAAGGAAAAAAATATTTCGCGCCCAGGGTCCCGGCCAACATGGGGATACAAAACGTCAGCGCTCCGAGAAGGAAGCTGTTCTTTTTCTGCCGGCTGAACTCGTTTAAGTTGATCTCCAGTCCCGCCAGGAACATGATATAAATCAGCCCCACGGTGGAAAACAGTTGCAGAGACTTTGTCGACTGAAGAATCCCAAGGGCGTGGGGCCCGACGACAATCCCGGCCACGATCAGCCCCACGATCCCGGGCAACCGGATCCGCCTGAAGAAAACCGGCGAAAAAAGGACCAGGAACAGCATAAAAGCGAACATCAAAACAGGGCTTGTTATTTCTATGGATGGCATACCTTTTAAAAATAAACCCTCAATTTATTGATCGTTTTAACAGGATTCCCGGCCAGGACAGTCTTCAACGTATGGGCCAGCCTTTTAGGATGGCAATAAAACTGACAGTAGGCGAGTTTTTTATAATAATTCAGCTTGTCCGTTGCCACATCTGACGGCGTGAACCGCTCCGTCCTCGCTTGATAATAATCAAAATCGCCGAACTGCCCTGACAAATTCCATCCAGCATCATTCGCCTGCGCGTAAAGATGCGTGCCCGGCAACGGGGAGCATATCGTAAACACGGCTTCATCCAAACGGGATTCGCAGGCGAAACGGATCGTGCTTCGTATTTCCTCATCGCTTTCTGTCGGCGCGCCGATCATAAAATAACCGGAGGCCTGGATTTTCTTCTCTTTCAATCGAACGATCGACTCCCGGATCACATCCAGGTTCAATTTTTTATTATACACGCCGTTTCTGACCCGGTCGGAAACCGTTTCTATGCCGAGCCGGATTTTGACGCACCCGGCCTCCCTGTATAAATCCAGCATTTTAAAATTCAGAGTATCGGACCTGCTGTTGCAGGCCCAGACCATCTTTAATTTTCTCTCAATGGCCAGCTCACAGAATTCTTTCATCCATTCCTGGAATAAGGTTAACGTGTCATCCTGAAAAAAAACCGCGTTGATGCGATACCGGTCTCTCCAATAAATGAGGTCATCGAGCATTTTGCCTGCGGAACGGATCCTTAATTTTCTGCCGAACATGTCATTAAGCACCGGCTGGCAATAGGCGCAATTAAAAAGGCATCCCCGGGACGCCATGACGGACAGGAGCCTTAATCCCGGGCTGTAGGAATCCAGGTGGATGCACTGGCACAAATAACGCTCCAGGTCGAGGAACCCGAAGTCCAGCCTGGGATGAAGGTCCAGGTCCTCAAAGCCGCCGGGCCGTGCGTTCTTGACAATGTTCCCGTTTTCTTTATACCACAAGCCTGGGATGTCCGGGAGTCCTTTTTTGTCGGAATAACCCTGAATATACTTCAGCAGGACATGCTCTCCTTCCCCAACGCACACAGCGTCAATAAAACTTTGATAAATCACCGTGTCCGGCAACACCGTGGCGTGGGGGCCGCCGACGATGACATGGGCGCCGCTTTGCTTGGCGGCACGCCCCATTTCCATGGCGTCGTCATACATCAAGGAATCGGCGTAGATCCCCACAATATCAGGGCGGTTTCTCATGAGCCATTTCACGACAGCCGCCTTGTCCCTCTGAACCGCGCCGTCGATGAGAGTGATTTGGATATCCGGGACGTTGCTTTTGATGAAGGTGGCGAGGCTCACCAGGCCGATGGGCACATCACCGCTGGCATATTTAAACCGGGGGCAAATCAATAGAAGTTTCATAAAATAAGGCCTGATTTACGCTTTGTTGCTTTTAACTATTTTTTTAACTTTACAAAAATAATTCTTAGTAAATTGTATATTACATTAAAATTTTAAAATTATGTACAGATTCTCTTTAAATTAATTGATAATGTGGCGGGTTGCCGGAGGCGAATCGGCGTTAATGCTGGCGGCTGGCCGGGTGCGGTGCAAGCAGCAGTTAGAACCGGCACTCGTACTGAATTGAGGACTTTTATGCTCTTTGAAATGTGCGAAAAATTCTGGACACTACCGCTGGCCGGGTGCGGCGCAAGCAGCAGCTGGAACCGGCGCTCGTGCTGAATTGAGGACTTTTATGCTCTTTGAAATGTGCGAAAAATTCTGGACACTACC
>ERZ795059.2237-NODE-2237-length-20280-cov-8.079061_pt1 | contig 20280 bp, 14 predicted proteins | sample MGYA00375143_ERZ795059 | MGnify/ENA primary metagenome ERZ795059 (study PRJEB30188, sample SAMN05720168) | activated sludge metagenome | isolation source: Anaerobic digester | place: USA | collected 2015-01-07 ... | reverse complement strand
TGGCAGGAACGTCAGTCTCTACTTTCGAATGGCAGCGCTTGAGGGGTATTGACCGGACGAAACCGAAGCCGCTCACATAAAGCGTGTAGTAGAGGTAGTTCGTATCGCGCAGCGTCAGGAACAGGATGAAGTTGTACAGGAGCAACGCAAGCATCACGCCGTAATAGATGCCGACGCCGAGCCGGATGTCGCGGGTCTGCTCGAAGAACGCCTTCTGCGTGTACAAGGACAACGGCACCTGCATCGAACTCCTGCTTTGCACGCGCACGAGCAGATCGACACGTTCATCGTCAGCAAGGTCGATCAGGAAATTCGGCGATCGGTAACGCAATGCGCGCGCTGAATGGATGGAAATCGCCCGATGCAAATTGCGTGACCGAACCATCCGCGCGCCGGACGCGGACGTCGATCTGGTCGAGCAACACGTAATCGAGGACCAGGATCCATCGATGGACCTGCGAATCGCGATTGAGCAGGCCAACGTGGAACCAGTACGCGCCGTCGACGAAGCCGAACGTGGCATTGCCATGCGGCAAGGGCTGGAAAAGATCCGTGTCGATGTGCCGGAATTGCTCGTCGGCTGTTGCGGCAAGGCTGCTGTCGATCGCATAACGCGTGCCCGGCGCGAGCATGACTACGGAGCTGCCCGGGCCCAGCACGATCGGTTCGACCGCAGCCGCGCTGGACGCCAGCGCAAGCAACACGAACGCAACACACGCCAGAGCCGATGACCGCCCGCTCATCCCGTCCCCCCATCCTGGGATTCGCCCCCGCACACCATTCCTGTCCGCCGAATGGTCCGTCGCGATCAGTGGCTTGTCCGGTGCCGCTTCTCGCCTGGACCGATGTTACTCGCCCTTGCCTTCGCTTTGCCACAGGGCTTTCCAGCCCGGCCAGCCGAGTCGATGCAGCGTGTCGACGTTGCGTCGATAGATGTCATCGGTGTCCGCTCCCGCGTCGACAGCCCGTTCGATGCTGGACTCCCTGAGCAGGTGCAGGATCGGCCAGGGCGAACGGTTGGTGCAGTTCGCGACGTCGTCGGCGGCACTGTCGGCGAAACAGAAATCCGGATGGAAGCTCGCCACCTGGATCTCGCCTTCGAGCTTGAGCACCTCGATCGCCGCATCGGCCTGGTCGAGGAAATCATTGAAGTCGAGAAAGTCGGCCAGCGTGTGCGGGACGATCAGCAGGGTCGTCTCGCACTCGAGCGGATCGGCGGCATGCAGACTCTGCAATTCGCCGCACAGGTCATCGAGCACGCCCTCGGCATCGCGCGCCTGGCTGACGCGCAGGCGCACGCGACCGTGCTGAAATGGAGCGCGCGCAAACGGACACAGGTTCAAGCCGATCACGGCACGCTCGATCCACAGGCGCGTGCCGTCGATGATTGCCTGGTCTTCCGCCGAAGGCGCGTCGAGGTCAACGCCAGGTCCCGCACTCACGCCGCGCTTCCTCTCGAGAATACGGTTTGCATCTCGGTCAGCTCAACGAGCCGCCATTCACCGATGCCCAGTCCCTGCAGCGAAAGTCCGCCGACCGAAACGCGATGCAGGCCGATCACGTGGTTGCCCGCTGCAGCGAACATGCGACGCGCCTGATGGTAGCGACCTTCGTGCAGGGTCAGTCGCGCGCGCCGCGGTCCGAGCGGCTCCAGCCCGGCGGGCAGCAGTGCTGTCTGTTCGGATTCGAGCATCAGCGTGCCGCTGGCGAACAAGGCCGCTTCATCGCCACGCAGATCCTCGGCCAGCTCGGCCTCATAGACTTTCGCGACGCTCGATTTCGGCGAGATGATCCGGTGCAGCAAGGCGCCGTCATCAGTGAACAACAACAGGCCCGACGTTTCCCGATCGAGCCGGCCGACGGTCGAAAGCGCCGGATTGCGCAGGCTGAAGCGCTCGGGCAGCAACTCGTAGACGAGCCGTCCGACATCGCGCGCCGAGCAAGTCACGCCGAGCGGCTTGTTCAACATCAGGCAGAGGCCGGCCGGCGGATCGAGTGGCTCGCCATCGAAGCGGATCTCGTGATGCTCGCGCTTGTCATCGGCATACAGCACCTCGCCATCGGCATCGGTGATGCGGCCTTCGCGAAACATCATCGCGACCTCGCGCCGGCTGCCATAGCCGAGATTCGCGATCAGGCGGACCAGCCTCATGCGCGCGCTCCGCTGGCTTCGAAAACCTTGAATCCGTTCTGCATCGCGAGTACCTCGACCTTGCTGAAGCGTGTGCCCAGGGTGGTTTCGTAGGGCAGGTGCCGGTTCGCCACCATCCAGAACCGGCCGGCCGGATCGAGCGCGCGCGCAGCCGCGGCGATGAAGGCCTGGCCGAGTTCGGGCTGATCGGCGCGGCCCTGGTGAAACGGTGGATTGCTGACGATCGCGTCATAGCGCTTCGGCAAGCCGCGACGGACGTCATGCCAGTTGACCGCGACAGCGACCTCGCGACCGGATTCGGCAACGACGCGCTGCAGATTGATTCGCGCCGGTTCGAGCGCCCGCGCCTCGGCTTCGTACAGATCGACCGCCGCGACCCCGGCGCAACGTCGCACGACTTCACTGGCGAGATAGCCATAGCCGGCACCAAGGTCGGCGACACAGCCGCTGATCGATTCCGGCAGATGCGCGGCGAGCAGGGCCGAGGCCGGATCGATGCGGTTCCAGGCGAACAGACCCGGGCGGCTGAGGAAACGTCCTTGCGCAATCGGCTGCAGCGAATCGAGTGCCAGCCATTCGGCGAGAAGTTCCTGATCCACCGCCTGGTCACCTGGCGCATTCCAGAACACACGGCAGTGATGCTTGGAGATAATCTGTGCATTGCCGATCAGGCGCCTGAAATCCGCTTCGCCCGACTTCGCGCCCTCGGCATTCGCCATCGACACGGCGACGACGCCATCGGCTCCGGCATGCCGAGCGGCCAGCGCGAACAACGCGCGCGCCTCGTCGCGCTGACGCGGTGGCAGCACGAGTACGAGCGGGAAACGCTCGCCCATTTCGGGCTCACGGACCTCAAGCCCGCTACGTTCAAGCGCTTCCGCAAACGGCCTGAAACTCTGCTGGCACACCCAGCGGTTTCGCGAATGGCCACCCCACCAGTGCCCGTCCCGCGCGCGCAGGAACAGCACCCTGCCATCGACCGGCAGCGCGATCGCGCCACTCGATATCGCGTGGTGCAGCGCATCCAGCGCAGCTTCGGAAGTGCCAGCGGAAAGGGCAATCGACATCAATCGGAAATCAGGATCCGGAACGGAAGCGGATTCTAACCGCGCGCGATGCCGTGCGCAGATTCGACCCCGACAAACCATTTCCCGAACGCTCGGCTTTTCGATAGCTGCGGTGCGAGAGCTGTCGCAGCTTGTGGGTCATTGTCAGCCGCACACATTGAGATTCCCACTCGGCGTTGCACCGAGCAGAACGTCGATGGCAAACGCGTCGGTCCCCGGGACGACAAAGCCGATAACGCTTCTAGCCCGGCGTGGCCGATTGAACAGGTGGCTTCGTCCCGGCGGATTCCATCCTCGCCCGAGCAACCGCCGCTCAGCCAAAGGCCACATACACGACTGCACCCGCACCGCTTGTCTGAAAGCGCTCTACCCGGTCACTTGCAAGGGGAGTCCATACATGAATTGTTAGCCTTCAGCACGAGAGGCTAGAACCAAAGTTGCTTTCTCAGAACTGCGGATGAGACGGCGATGATTACTACCGCGGATGATAAGGCAGCAATGAGAATCTTCGCGTAGAAGCAGAAGAATCGAACATTGCGCGCGATGGACCGCCTGTGTGTTGAAGCCGGCTTGCTCTTCTTGTCGCCGAAAACAGCGAAGTATCCAAAAACATATTGGGAGAAGTCAAAAAACAGTGCGAGCAACGCAAGAGCCGCGCCTGCCATGAGCCAACCATCATCGAGTCGCCGGACGAGTTCGGAGCTGTCCTCAGTGGCGGACAAGCCAAGCCAAGCAACCGCAATAAGTCCCAGAGACGACGACCGAACAATCTCAGATATCTTTGATGTCAGTTCGTCGAGGCGCTTGTTGTAGTCAAAAGGCTGTTGCACTGATCCGGCAGGCTTTTGCGCCTTCGGTTGCTTGTTAGTGCTCATGCCCGCTTCTTCGCTGCGGCCTTCTTAGCGACTTTCTTTGCAGCTTTTTTTTCAGCGGCCTTCTTAGCGACTTTCTTAGCAGTCTTCTTAGCGACTTTCTTTGCAGACTTTTTAGCGGCCGCCTTCTTTGCGGCCTTCTTAACGGCCATCTTTTTCGCAGCTGCCTTCTTTGCAGCCTTTTTGGCACGCTGGGGCGTGATCATCGGGCCGTCCCAATCTTCACCGCTTCCAGGCGCCATATAGCTGTCTCATTCGTCTGCTTTGCCAAAGTCTATCAGCCGACATAGCCCCGCTCTGAAGGCGAACTACTATTCGACACTGAGTGGTGTCTATTTCTGGTGTCTAATCCCGCCTTTCGGCGCCTTGTTGCAGGAAGTTTCCTGCATGAATCATCGAGTTCTGTCGCTGATGGCGTCTAATCCGCGTGTCTAATCTTGGGGTCTTTCCCAAGGATCGGATCGCTCTCGTGGAATATTCACATTCTCCATGTCTTGAGGCAAGCGCGGAGAATCAGGCACGGCGGCGCGGGCCCTCCTGCCGGAGGGTGCGGAGGCGTACTTTGGCCAGTCAACCAACCGTCGGACTTGCGTTAATTGCGTTTTGTCTGGCAGCGCCTACTCGCGCCGACGACATCGTGTCGCCAACTTTTGCCAAGCGAAGTGGCTTGCAAAATGGCAGGCTCGGCAGGATGCGCTGTCGCGGCTGGCGGGTACGGCATCGACTGCAAGAGCGAATGGAAAAACCGCCTGGCCCATCAAAGTCCGTGTGCAGTTCCCTCCAAAGAAAAGGGGCCGCACAAGGCGGCCCCGAAGATCACACGTGATGACTGGTATCAGAACTTGATGTTGGCTTCGACGTAGCTGTAGCGACCCGGCAGGTCATAGGTCGATGCGTCATAGCCATTGAGCGAGCAGCTCTGGCAGATCGGCGGTTCCTTGCCGGTGATGTTGTTGACGCCGCCGGCGATCGTGAAGTTCAGGTCGGTTGGCAGCTTCCAGCTGGCGCGCAGGTCGTGGAACGTGGTCGCACCGAGATGGTTCGAGCCTGCGGCCGCGTTGCTGCAGTTGTCGAACGATCCGACCGTCGTGCAGTCCTCGGTCAGGTCCGAGATGTAACGCGCCGACCAGCTCACGCCGACATCACCGAGCGTCCAGTTCAGGCGTGCGGTTGCACGCCACTTCGGAATCGCGCTGTCGTTGACTTCGACGCCAACCACGCGCGGCTCGCTGAGGCCCGAGTCGGTGGCGATTGCTTCGTAGCTCGAGACGCGGGTTGCCGACAGGCTGGCTCCGAACGTGCCGATACCGGTTTCGTTGCCGAGCCAGTTGATGCCGAAGTCGATGCCCTTGGTGTTGATCTTGCCGAGGTTGAACAGCGTGTTGTCGAAGCCGTTGATGTTGCCGCCCGACGAGCGGCTGATGCCATCGCAGAACACCGGATCGAGCGTCGCTACGCAACGGTTGAGCTGGGTCTGTGCATCGGAGGCCTGGATCGCATCCTTGATCCGGATCCGATAGTAGGTGACTTCGAAATCGACCTTTTGCGACCAGCTCGTGTTCTCGCCCCAGCTCGGGCTGTACACCGCGCCGAAGGTCAGGCTCTTCGAGGTTTCCGGATCGAGAGCGGCATTGCCGCCGGTGACCACCGAGATCTGCGAGTTGGCCTGTTCGAACGTGGCCGGATTCGGCACGCCGAGCGTCGCGCAGTTCTCACCGGCCTGCCCGGTTGCGCCATTGCAGGGATCCTGGATCTGCGCGTCGAAGCGAGCGAACGTGCCGTACAGTTCGCCGATCGACGGTGCGCGGAATCCTTCTGCCCAGGTGCTGCGCAGGGTGAAGTCGTCGCTGAGCTGCCAGCGCAGGCCGATCTTGCTGTTGGTCGTGTTGCCGAAGTTCGAGTAGTCGGAGAAACGCGACGCCACGCTCAGGTCGAGGCGCTTGGCGAATGCCAGGTCGGCGAGGATCGGCGCGTTGAGCTCCAGATAGAACTCGCTGACCGAGTATTCGCCGCTGGTCGGACCGGACGGCACGCCGTTCGATTCACCGGCCGTGACGATCGAGTCGGGCGTGTACGAACCGCTCTGCTTGCGATGCTCGTAGCCGCCCGCGAAAGCGAGTGCGCCGGCGGGCATTTCGAACAGGTCACCCGAGATGTTGGCCGTCCAGGTGGTCAGCTTCTGGCGGCTGCGATCGTTCTCGACGAACTGGATGTAGTCGAGCATGTCCTGGGTGATTGAACCCGGGCCGCCGAACATGTCGAGCGGAACGCAGGGCGCGGTGCAATCGGCGATCGGACCAAGCGCCTGCTGGATGTGGGCGATGTTGTAGGTGCCGTTGACGGTCTGGGTTGCCTTGTTCTCGGCGCTGACGAAGTTCACGTCCCAGAAGAACTGGCGGTCGCCAGCGCTGAAATCGCCGTTGAGGCCGGTCGTGAAATAGCTCGTGTCGACATCCTGGCGGAAGATGCGCGGTCCGCCTTCGACCGGGCGCCGCGTGATGAACGAACCTTCGGCGGAAATCGTGCCGAACGGGTTGTACGGGTTGCTCGCGTCGATACCGACGAAATCGGCAAGGCCACCACTGCCGGCTTCCGAACCGAGGAAGATCGGCTCGGGCGCGGCCTGGTTGACCGACTCGCGCTTGGTATAGGTGCCTTTGAGGTTCCAGTTGAGGTGGTCGCTGATGCGATAGGTGCCCTGGGCAAACAGGCCGGTGCGCTTGGATGGCGTCAGCAGCAGGTTGTACGGCGAGAAGTTGAAGCGCTCGGCATTCGTCCACGGACGGAATCCGCCGTTGCCGTCACCCGAAAGGTTGCAGAACGAGGCGCCGCCATCGATCGGGCAGAGTCCGCCAAAGGTCTCGTTCGGATCAGCCGGCGCGAATACCTGGCGGCCGTTCGGCGTGGCCGAACTCCAGCTGCCCGGGTTGACCGTGCCATTGATGCCTGGCGTCGGATAACGCGACTGCTCCCAGTCGTTCGAGCTGATGCGCTTCTGATCGTAGTAGCTCAGGTCGACGAAGAAATCGAACTTGTCGTTGCTGCCGCCAAGCGAGATGTTGCCTTGTGTCGTCTCGCCATCGCCGGTCGAATAGTCGCCGTAGTAAAGGCGCGCACTGCCGCCATCCTGCTTCTTCTTGGTGATGATGTTGACGACGCCGGCAATCGCGTCCGAGCCGTACAGCGACGACGCGCCGTCGGTCAGGATCTCGATGCGGTCGACCGCGCTCGACGGGATCGTGTTGAGATCGACGGCGGCGGAAACACCCGAGGCCGAGGACTCGCTGACCCAGCGCAGGCCATCGACGAGGATCAGGGTGCGCTTCGCGCCAAGGTTGCGCAGTGACACCGTGGTCGAACCGGAACCGACGCCCGAACCGTCGGGACTGAAGCCGAAGTTGCCGGCCGAGTTGAACTTGGTATTGAGCGACGAGCCGCTGACCGACAGGCGCTGGATCACATCGCCGATCGAGCCGAGGCCGGTGGCTTCGATGTCCGCGGCGGTGATCACCTGGACCGGGGTCTGTCCTTCGATCTCGGCCTTCTTGATGCGCGAACCGGTGACCTGGATCGCCTCGAGGCGCTGGACATCATCGCCACGGTCGGCCTGCTGGGCGAACGCGAAGCTGCTGGGAACAGCGATCAGACCGGCTGCCAGTGCGACATGCACGGACAGGCTGATGGTGCGAATCCGAAATTTCATGGGCGAGTCTCCAAGTGGATGGACGAGTGGACGGGCGAACGAACGACATTGAAAGAGAAGTGCCGGCCATCAGCGCGGCACCTTAAATAAAAAAAATGTAAATCAAACGTTCATAAAGCGCTAGAGCCGCTCGTCTTAATTCTGTCTCATTCCGCGTCCGGTTTGAAATATCTTTGATATTCATTGACTTACGATCATCGATCGAAATCCGGAAAGGCGCCTGCATGGAATGCAGGAGCTTGCATACACCTTGCGCCGGATCGCCCGCTCGGCCTGGATGGCCGGTTTGCTGCACCGCGTTACACTGGCGGCATGCCTATCGAACGAGTTTTCCCGTGTTTTCTCCGCCTCGCCATCGGCGCCATCACCCTGATCTGCCTGGCGGCCCACGCCAGTCCGCCAAGCAAACGCGGTGATCAGCGCCAGCACTATCGCAACGCGATGGATGCGATCGATCATGGACAACCCGACGCGTGGAAGCGCTTTGCGGTCGACCTGACCGACTACCCGTTGCTGCCGTATATCGAAATGGCCCTGCTCAAGCGCGGCAAGGGCAAGCCTTCGCTGGTCCAGGTCAGCGCCTTCGTCAAACGCTGGCCCGATACGCTCGTCGCGCGCGAGTTGCGCGAATCGACCCTGCGCGATTTGGCAAAAAGCAACGACTGGACGAACTTCAACGCACTGTGGACGGACAGCGACTCCGCGGATCTGCGCTGCTCGCGACAACTGGCGCGCATCGCGGCAGGCGAAAAGCCAGACTATGCGAAAGATATCGCCACACTGTGGATGCAGCCGCGACCGACACCGGCCAGCTGCGACCCGCTGTTCGGCTGGGCCCGGCAGAACGGGCAGCTCACCGACGCGAACATCTGGAGTCGCATCGAAGGCGCGGCTCAAGCAGCCAATCCGGCTACGGTATCGAGCGCCGCCAGCCTGCTGGATCCGGCAGACCGGATCGCGGCCGAGCGCATCGCCGCCAGCGTGCGCGATCCCGGCGTTGTCCTCGGCAAGGCCGCAAGCTGGCCCGACACGCCGCGCAATCGCGATGCGATCTCGTATGGCCTGCTCCGCCATGCGCGTCGCAACAGCAGTGCGGCCGAAACCCTGTGGGCCGATCTCGGCGATCGCTTCAAATGGGATGCCGCACAGAAGGATCGCGTGCTCAACGCAATCGCGGTCTATCGATCAACCAGCTACGAAGCGGATGCCCTCGCGCGTCTGAAGGCCCTGCCCGCCGAGGCCGAGGACGATGTCTCGCGCGAATGGCGCGTGCGTGTCGCGCTCGCATTGAGTGACTGGAACGAAACTCTCGTCGCGCTTGACCGCATGAGCGACACGCAGAAAGCCGACGCGCGATGGCGATACCTGCGCGCGCGCGTGCTGACCCGTCTTGATCGGAAGGCCGAGGCCGAACCGATCTTCGCCGACGTGGCCAGGGAAGCGAATTTCCACGGCTTCCTCGCTGCCGACTGGATCGGCCAGCCGTATGCGATCTGCCCGCTGACGATCACTGCCGACAAGGTCGCGGAACAGGCCGTCGCCGACCAGGCCGATCTCGCGCGCGCTCTCGAGTTCCATGCGCTCGGTGATCTGCACAATGCACGCCGCGAATGGAACTTCGCGATGCAGAAGCTCTCGGCCGACGAACGCCGCCTTGCCGCGGATTTTGCCTACCGCAATGACTGGTTCGATCGCGCTGTGTTCCTGCTCTCGGCCTCGCCGGATACCCTGGCCTACTACGAGCAGCGCTTCCCGCTCGCCGAGCGGTCGCACGTCGTGCGCTCGTCGCGCGATGGCGGAGTCGATCCGGCCTGGGCCTACGCGATCATTCGCGCCGAGAGTGCATGGATGAGCGATGCACGCTCCGCAGCCGATGCCTACGGCCTCATGCAGTTGTTGCCGAGCGTCGGCAAGAAGGTGGCGAATGCGGCAAAACTTCCCTATTCCAAACCCAGCGACCTGTTCGATCCGGACCTCAACATCCGCCTCGGCACCTTGTTCCTCGGCCAGATGGCCAGGCAGTATTCGGGCAGCCCATGGCTGGCCAGCGCCGCCTACAACGCCGGCGGTGCGCCGGTCGGACGCTGGCTTGCCGAGCGCAGCGCGATGGATCCCGATTTCTTCATCGAGACGATTCCGTACAAGGAGACCCGCGAGTACGTCGCCCGCGTGCTTGCCTTCAGCGTCATCTACGACTGGCGCCTGAACCAGAAAGTCATCCCGCTTGCCGCGCGCATGCCGAAATACGGACAGGCCTACGCGCCACCCAAGGACGACGCTTCGCGCAAGGCCGTCGTATGTCCGTCTCTTTCCAGTCGCTTGACGCAAGACTCCGCTGGCGAGTGAATCCGGTGCCGTGCAACGCCGATCACACGGCTGCCGACGACGTGCCAGACGGCGCCCCATTTGATCCGCGCTGGCGGGGCAAGAATGAAACTTGAATCCGAGGCAGGGTGCGTGGAGCCTGGACGAATCATTCTACCTTTCTGCCAGGCGGGTCGTTGATTGGCCTGCTAAACTGTGGACCTTTTTGAACATAAGTGGAGATTCAACGGAATGAAAAAGCCATTTTTCAATCAAGTAGAACGAATCCATGGCAGATCCTATTTCACAGTTCGAATCGCACCCCTGTTGTTGGCTATCGCGACGTCGTCGGGATTTTTGCCGACAGCGTCAGCAACCAGCTTGGCCCCCATAGGCGAATTCGTTCCTGGCTACATGACGAGCACGCGCACCAAGGACATGCCGACCGCCGATTTCGACGGCGATGGACTACCCGATGTCATCATCGTCGGTAGTAAGAGCTACAGCGACCTTATACAGGTTGCAGGATTCCAATCGGGTCAGGGATGGAAGGTAAAGCAGCTGATCATCCCGTCGCCGGGATCCTATCTCTACGGCACGACGAACCTCGCGGCATGGCAGGCAACAGACGGCCCGCATCTGCTTTACATACGAGGCGACCTGACCAGCGAATACTCGGGATGGCCACTCACGCTGGTCCGCCAGTTGCAACTTCCCGGTTCGCCCGAATTCAGCGATGTCCAGGTGGCCGATGTCGACAACAACGGCACCTTTGAACTCCTTGCAGCCTCGAGCTATGCGCAGGGCATTCGAGCAATATCTCTTGTTACGGGAGGGACGCTCTGGGAGACCAGCGATCCCAATGGCTACAACACCACCTTGCATGTCGCCCAGCTCGATGCCGATCCGGCCCTTGAGATCATCGTTAGCGGAATGCCTGGAAGGGTCATCGATGGCGCCACGCATGCCATCGAGTGGCAATACAAGGATGGGTTTGGCCCTTTGATCGAGCACGGCCGGTTTGGGGGTTCGTCGCCGCGTTTCGCTTCCTTGAGTGATCGTATCCTCATGTTCCAGTCCCAGCCCTGGTCGCCTCTATGGGACGCGAATGAATACTATGTGAGCGCATCGACCGTGGTCGACGCAGACGGCGACAACATTGACGAACTGGTCTGCAACACGAACTCATTTCCTGGAGGGATCAGGGTGTTCGACGTTCAGACGCAGACCACTCGCTCATCGTTCGCCGGCAGTGACGCATGGCAGATTGCCGCGACCGATTTCGACGGCGATCCTCAAAAGGAAATTGCGCTCGGCCTAACGGTCGATAGTTTTGCGTCCTCGGGCAGCAGTTTCCGCGTCATCAACGCCACCAGCGGCACCAGTGAATTCGAGATTCCGGCCACGGCGCCGGGACCCTATCTCGTCGGTGGTTTCATCCAGGACGGAGCGACTGTCGACACAGTATTCGGATCGGGAGGCGAGTCCCGATACGCGGGTGTGTTTGCACGCGCTGATTCGATTACCGGCGCTGTCCGGTGGCAAACGGCAGCGAACGATTCATTACTCGATATGAGTCAGGTCAACAATATCCTGATTGCAAATCTGGCCGGTTACGCCCATCCGACGATCCTTGCTTCCGGAAGCGGACTGTATTCCTACCAGAAACGCATCGTAGCGCTGGATGCGGACGACGGCAGCGTGCTCTGGCATATTGACAGTGAAAACAGCGCGTTGCCTCAGTACGCCGCGATCAATGCCGTGACAGCCGTCGATACGAATGGAGATTCCACGGCAGATGCAGTCCTTGCGTGCACTTCGGAGCCACGCCTGCGCCTGTTCGATGCGGCCACCCGCGCGCAGATCTGGGCATCGGTCACGATGTCGGACAATTGTGGCGGTGCGATGCAATTGACCAGCGGCGGAAACAAGCAACTTGTCGCAGTCCTTTCGGAGGCGCTACGTGCCTACGATGCACAAACGCATCTGTTGAGCTGGAGCCTGCCGTTCCCTTCGGGGATCTTCGGTGCAAGCTACCTTGAGCATGGCGCTGCAGGTGCCGAGTTGGCCGTGTTCTCCGAGCATGGAATCACCTTCTTCGATGTCGAGACACGTAACCAATTGCGTGAGCTCGTTCTGCCGGATCTCTATCCGATTCAGGCCGTCGCACAGGCTGCCGGCGTTTCGATTCGTGATCTGGTCGTCGCAGGCAATGGCAAACTCGTCGTCCTCGATGGCATCACCGGCGCAGTGAAGGCGACTTCCGCTGCGCTCGGGCTGAATGCCGGATTGAACAACCAGGTGGCATTGCGCGCCAATTCGGACGGCTCCGTCCTCGTCGGCCTGGGCAGCGATGTAGCGGTCTTCAGCCATCGTCTCGATGGGTTATCCGACGAAATCTTTACCGACGGATTCGACCCAGGCATGCCGTGAGAGATTTTCCGTCTGGTCGGCTTGCGCGATCACGCAAGCCGAAACATGCGTGCCTGCTCCGCTCGCATTGAGTCGTTCATCATCTTTCCCTTCCTCTGATCGCCGCAACAGGCTCTAATGACCCCAATGTATCGGGAGCCTGCATGAAGCCGCTCAACATCGTCATCCTTGGTGGCACCGGCTTTGTCGGCAGTCACCTCGTTCCCCGCCTACATGCGGACGGACATCGCATCCGCGTGCTTTCGCGCAACCGTGAGCTGCGCCGCGAGCTCGGCGTCCTGCCGCGCGTGAAGGTCGAGAACGTTGATGTGCATGATCGCGCCCGCTTGACCCGCGCCCTGCACGGGGCCGATGCCGTGATCAACCTGGTCGGCATCCTCAACGAGCGCGGCTCGGATGGCAGTGGCTTCGAGAAAGCCCATGTCGCTTTGACCGAGACCGTGATCACCGCTTGCACGAGCGCGCGCGTGCCGCGACTGTTGCAGATGAGTGCGCTGCGTGCGGGCGAGGGTGCCAGCCACTATCTGCGCACGCGCTTCGATGCCGATACACGCGTGCGCGACTCGCGGCTTGCCTGGACGATCTTCCGGCCATCGCTGATCTTCGGTCGTGGCGATGGGTTGTTCTTCCGCTTCGCCGGGCTGCTGCGCATCGCGCCGGTGCTGCCATTGGCGCGAGCGGACGCACGGTTTGCGCCGGTCCATGTCGGCGATGTCGCCGAGGCGTTCGCACGCGCGCTCGCACACCCGCACTCGATCGGCCATACCTATGAACTGTTCGGCCCGCGCGTGATCAGCTTGCGCGAGATCGTGCGCTGGACCGCAAGCCTGATCGGCAAGCCGCGCTGGATCATCGATCTGCCCGATCCGCTCGGTTACCTGCAGGCGATGCTCGGCGAGTGGTTGCCGGGCAAGCCGATCTCACGCGACAACTTCCGTTCGCTGCAGGTCGATTCCGTGGGCGACAAGGACGGCCTCGGTGAACTCGGCATCGTCGCCATGCCGATGGAACTGATCGTGCCTGCGCTGCTCGGCAGCGATGTCCAGCAGAGTCGCCTTGACGCGTTTCGCGAAGCGCAGCGCCCGGACTGACAGCGGGATCGACCGCGCCCGCTCTGGCACAATCGCCGCATGAAGATCTATCGGGTTGGCGGCGCCGTCCGCGACAAGCTGCTCGGCAGGACGTCCAGCGACATCGATCGCGTCGTGGTCGGCGCCACGCCAGCGCAAATGCTCGATGCAGGCTATCGCCCGGTCGGCAAGGATTTTCCTGTCTTCCTGCATCCGCGCACGAACGAGGAATATGCGCTGGCGCGCACCGAGCGCAAGACCGCGCCGGGATACCACGGCTTTGCCTTCAATGCCGATCCCTCGGTGACGCTGGAGGAGGACCTCGAACGCCGCGACCTGACCATCAACGCGATCGCCGAGGACGACGCTGGCCATCTGGTTGATCCTTACGGTGGCGCCCGCGACATCGAGGCGCGCGTGCTGCGCCATGTCTCGCCGGCCTTTGCCGAGGATCCGGTGCGCGTCCTGCGTGTCGCGCGTTTCCTCGCGCGATTCGCCTCATACGGCTTTTCGATCGCCGACGAGACGATGGCCCTGATGCGCGACATGGTCGGTGCGGGTGAAGTCGATCATCTCGTCGCCGAGCGGGTCTGGGCCGAGACGCGCAAGGCCCTTGCCGAACCATCGCCGTCGGCGTTCCTGCAGGTTCTGCGGGGCTGTGGCGCGCTGCGCGTCCTGTTTCCGGAAATCGATGCGCTGTACGGCGTGCCGCAGCGCGCCGAGTTCCATCCCGAGATCGATGCCGGCGTGCACAACGAGATGGTCGTCGACATGGCAGCGCGCCTCGCCCCCGGCGACGACCTGATCGGCTTTTGCGCGATGACGCATGATCTCGGCAAGGCGCTGACGCCCGCCCAGGAATGGCCGCGGCACATCATGCACGAGGAACGCGGCGTGGCACCGCTGCGCGCGATGGCCGAACGCCTGCGCGTTCCGGCCGAACATGCCGAGTTGGCCGTGCTCTGCTGTCGCCTGCACTTGCTGGCCCATCGCGCTTTCGAACTGCGCCCGGAAACCCTGCTCGGCGTGATCGAGAAACTCGATGCCTTGCGCAAGCCGCAGCGACTCGAGCAGTTCATCACGGTCTGCGAAGCCGACAAGCGCGGGCGTCTTGGACTCTCCGAATCGGACTACCCGCAAGGCGATCTGTTGCGCAGCGCCTACCAGCTCGCGATCGGGATCAAGGCCTCACCCTTCGTCGAGCAGGGCCTGCAAGGACCGGCGATTGCCGACGCGATGCGCAAGGCACGCATCACCGCGATCGCGGAGTTGAAACTCGCGAAAGGACATCGGGACTGAGGCCCTTCCCGCACAAGCCGGCGAGCCGGCTTCAGCGGCGATGCAAGGGCGCAGTCCGAAAGTCTATTGCCCCGTGTAGCCGAGGAAATCCAGGCTCGCCTGCAGCATCGCCTCGGTCGCCGTGCGCAGCGCGCCCTCATCGACGAAGAAGCGCGGCGAATGGTTGTAGGCGGCGGTCTGGGTATCCACGCCCTGCGGCGTGCCGCCGACGAAGAAGTACACGCTCGGCGCCGGCGCACCAATGCCGAGATGCGGGAAATCCTCGGATGCGGTCCAGCGCTGCGCTTCGAGCACCGCGTCGTCACCGAGCACCTTTTTCATGCTCGCGGTGACCCGCGCGGTCAGCGCCGGATCGTTGTAGTTGACCGGGTTGCTGCCGGGCACCACCGGAACCTGCATGTCGATCGTGGCGCCATGGGCGGCAGCCACGTGCTCGGCGAGATTGCGCAGTTCCGCCAGCGCCTGGTCACGCATGCCGGCGTCGAACGTGCGGATGGTGCCTTGCAGGGATGCGGTATCCGGCACGATGTTGAAACGCTGGCCGCCGTCGAAGATGCCGAAAGTCAGCACCGCCGGCTCCTTGTTGAGATCGAGCCGGCGACTGACGATGGATTGCGCGGACATGACGATATCCGCCGCCGCCACGATCGGATCGATGCCGCGCCAGGGTGTCGCGCCGTGGGTCTGGCGACCGTGCACGACCATGCGGAACGTATCCGAACTCGCCATGATGCCGCCCGGCCGCACCGCCACCGTGCCGACCGGGTAGGCCGCCGTGACATGCATGCCGAAGATCGCATCGGGCTTGAAGTCCTTGAAGAGGCCTTCCTTGACCATCAGTTCGGCACCGCCCTCCTCGCCGGGAGGCGCGCCTTCCTCGGCCGGCTGGAAGATCATCATCACCGAGCCGGCCAGATCCTTGCGCTGTGCGGCGAGCGCGCTGGCCACTCCAAGCGTGGTTGCCATGTGCACGTCGTGACCACAGGCATGCATGACGCCGACCTGCTTGCCGAGATACTCACCCCTGGCCCTGGACGCGAACGGCAGATCGACCTCCTCGGTCACCGGCAGCGCGTCGATGTCGGCGCGTATCGCCAGTTTCGGTCCCGGCTTGCCGCCCTTGAGCACGCCGACGACGCCGGTATGGGCGATGCCGGTATGCACTTCATAACCGAGCTTCTTCAGTTCGGCGGCGATGCGTTTGGCCGTTCGCGTCTCGCGATTGCTCAACTCGGGATGTTCGTGCAGATCGCGGCGCACGGCGGTGATGTGGGCGAGGCGCGCATCCACCATCGACTCGACCGAGGTTTCGGCCGCGAACGTGGCCGGTGTCGCGAAGCAGAGGCAAAGCGCGGTAGCGAGCAGGTTGCGGCGCATGGTGATCTCCCGGATTCAACACGCAGTCGAACTCAATCGCGCGCAGGATGCAACAGGGCGAGGCCCACGAGACTGTCGCCGGGGTGCAAGCAGCGGCTTCAGCCGCGATGTTCGCGACCGAGATAGTCCTCGCTCTGCATTTCGATCAGGCGCGATTCGGTGCGTGCGAAAACCGCGCGATGGCGATGACCGTCGTAGAGATCGATGATCGGCACGGCCGCCGAGAGCACGAGTTTTACCGCGTGATCATACAATTCGTCGACGAGTTCGACGAAGCGTTGCGCCGCGTCTTCGGTCTGCGGCGTGAATTCGGGCACGCCCGAAATCAGCACGGTATGGTACGAACGGGCAAGGAAGATGTAGTCGGCGACACCGCGCGGACCTTCGCAGATCGCATCGAAGTCGAACCAGATCGCGCCATCGCCCGCGCGCATCACGCGGACCGGACGCTCGTTGATCGAAAGACTGAAATCGGAACGCTCGCGCCCGCGCGCGACTCGCCGGAAGATCGCCAGCATCGCGCGCTCGGCGCGCGCGTCGGGCGGAGTCAGATAGACCGGCGCCTGTTTGAGCGCGCGCAGGCGCCAGTCGGTCGGCGAAACCAGTTCGGCGATCTCGCAATGCGCTTCGAGCAAGCCGATCGCAGGCAGGAACCGTTCACGCTGCAGGCCATTCCTGTACAGGTCCACTGGCGCGGTGTTCGAGGTCGTCACCAGCGTCACGCCGCGCGCGAACAAGGCCTTGAGCAGGTTGCCGAGGATCATCGCATCGCCGATATCGAGCACGAAGAACTCGTCGAGACAAAGCACGCGCGCCTTCGCGGCGATGCGCTCGGCGACCGTGACCAATGGGTCGCTGCGTCCACCCAGCGTGCGCAGTTCGGCATGGATGTCCTGCATGAAGCGATGGAAGTGCACGCGCATCTTCTCCTCGATCGGCAACGACTCGAAGAACAGGTCCATCAGGAAGGTCTTGCCACGACCAACGCTGCCCCACAGGTAGAGGCCCTGCGGTGCCTCGCGCGGCTGTCCGCGCACGCGCTGCCACAGGCTCGGTCGAGCGCTGCCGGCCTGCAGCGCATCGAAAATGCGATCGAATGCAGCCAGCGCGGTTTGCTGGGCCGGGTCGGCCTGCCAGCTCCCGTCGGCCACGCCTTGCGCGTAGCGCGCGCCAGGACGCAACGCCGCGGAGGTCATGCGGGATCGTTCGACTTCGGCAGATGCATGCGCATGCCGTTCTTGATCGCGCCGCGCAGATCCATCAGGCGCCGATGAAAGAAGTGGCTGGTTTCCGGCATGCGTACCAGCTGTGGCGGTGCCGCGAGTTTCCCGACCCATTCGAAGACGCCTTCGGGGTCGACCACTTCATCCTCCTCGCCCTGGACGACCAGCCACGGACAGTCCGGCAGATCGATCGCAGCGAAGTCCCAGCGACCGACCGGCGGAGCGATCGTGATCAAGGCAGCCGCATCGAGTCGTTTTGCGTTGCGCAGCGCGACGTAGCTGCCAAACGAGAATCCTGCCAACCAGAGTGCAGCGCCCGGGCGGACCGCGCGTGCCCATTCGACGACAGCGGCAAGGTCCTCGCTTTCACCGTCGCCTTCGTCGAAGCTGCCCTCGGATTTTCCGATGCCGCGAAAGTTGAAGCGCACGGTATCGAGGCCGAGTTCGCGCAGTGATCGCTCGATGATCGTCACCACCTTGTTGTGCATGGTGCCGCCGTGCAGGGGATGCGGATGGCAGATCACCGCGATACCGGCGTTCGCGTCCGCGCCACTGTCTGCCGGCTCCGTGGCCGCTTCGATGGCACCTGCCGGCCCCTGCAGCAGGAAGCTTGCCGACTCCGCCGGAAATGCCTGCGGTGCGGACTTGTCTGGAATCTTGCTCATGGCGACCATGATACCTTGAAGGTTGTCCAGCGCCTTTTGCCACGATGAACCACCTCGCCCACGCGCTGCTTTCCGGCCCCGACGACGCGTTTCGGATCGGCGGCATGATGGGCGACTTCGTGCGCGGCGCAATCGACCCGGCACTTCCGCCCGGCATACAGCAGGGAATCGCGTTGCATCGCGCGATCGATTCGTTCACGGACAACCACGACGACATCCGCGCCGCACGTGCCGCGTTCGATCCGCCATTCCGACGCTACGCCGGCATCTTCATCGATATCTGGTTCGATCATTTGCTGGCCCGCAATTTCACGCTCTGGTCCGAAATGCCGCTGCAACGATTCAGCGACGACATCGTGCTCCTGCTGCAGGACCACGATGCCTTGCTGCCCGATTCACTGCGCCGTTTCCGTCGCTATCTGCATGCGCACGATCTGCCGGCGGCGTACGCGGATCGCGGCATGATAGGCGAGGTCCTGCGCGGCGTCGGTTCGCGGCTCAGGCGGGACAATCCACTCGCGCAGGGCCTGCCCGAACTCGAACGCCTCGAGCCCGTGCTCATGGCCAGCTTCGGGCGTTTTTTTCCGCAGCTGGTTGGCTACGCATCGACGTGGCGCACATCGAATCTGCGCTGAGCATCGCGAAACGCAGTGGCCTGCGCTCGACCGCTGCAGCGGCTTCGTATCCGATCGGCGTTGCGCCGATGCCAGACAGCCATCGCCCGTGAACGGGCTCCTGGCGGACACGACAAGCCGCCGTGTTAGCGCCTTCAGGCGCAATGCTTTCGGCAGCCGGAGGTCAAAGTGCGTCGACACCGGTCACCGTGGTGCCGGAGACCCCGGCTTGCGCCAGGGCTTCGCGGACTTCATCGCGCTCGAACGGCCGAGCGATGGCAGCGATCGGTTCGATGGCGACTCCGAGGCCGGATCGATCCGCTGCCACGTCCCGGCTCTTGATCAGATCGAGTAGTACATCTGGTATTCCAGCGGATGGGTGGCCGCGCGGAAGCGCGTGACCTCGGCCATCTTCAGTTCGATGTAGCCATCGATGAAATCGTCCGAGAACACGCCGCCGGCCTTGAGGAAATCCCTGTCCTTGTCGAGCGCAGCCAGCGCCTGGTCGAGGCTCGAACATACCTGCGGAATGTTCTTTTCCTCTTCGGGAGGAAGGTCGTAGAGATCCTTGTCCGAGGGCGCGCCGGGATCGATCCGGTTGAGGATACCGTCGATGCCCGCCATCAGCAGCGCCGAGAAAGCGAGGTAGCCCGAGTTCATCGGATCCGGGAAACGGATCTCGATGCGACGCGCCTTCGGGTTCGTCACGAACGGAATGCGGCAGCTGGCCGAGCGGTTGCGCGCCGAATAGGCCAGCATGACCGGAGCCTCGAATCCCGGCACGAGGCGCTTGTAGCTGTTCGTCGTCGAATTGGTGAACGCGTTGATCGCGCGTGCATGCTTGAAGATGCCGCCGATGTACCAGAGCGCGGTTTGCGACAAGCCCGCGTAGAGATCGCCGGCGAACAGGTTGACGCCGCCCTTGGACAGCGACTGGTGCACGTGCATGCCCGAACCGTTGTCGCCAACCAGCGGCTTCGGCATGAAGGTCGCGGTCTTGCCGTTGCGATGGGCGACGTTCTTGACCACGTACTTGAGCGCCAGCAGCTCATCGGCCTTCTTGACCAGCGAATTGAACTGCACGCCGATCTCGCACTGGCCGGCGTTGGCGACTTCGTGATGATGCACTTCAACGGTCTGGCCGAGCGCACCCAGCACGTTGCACATTTCCGCGCGCAGATCCTGCAGGGAATCGACCGGCGGCACCGGGAAATAGCCGCCCTTGACGACCGGGCGATGTCCGCTGTTGCCTTCTTCGTAGCGCTTCGACGAAGACCACGCGGCTTCCCCGGATTCGACCTCGAAGAACACCTTGCCCATGTCATTCTGCCAGCGCACCGAATCGAACACGAAGAACTCGGGCTCGGGACCGAAGAAAGCCGTATCGGCAATGCCCGTGGATTTCAGGTAGGCCTCGGCGCGCCGTGCCAGCGAACGCGGATCGCGCGAATAGGCCTGCATCGTGTGCGGCTCGAGCACATCGCAGTAGAGGATCACGGTC
>ERZ795059.2225-NODE-2225-length-20316-cov-17.833671_pt1 | contig 20316 bp, 13 predicted proteins | sample MGYA00375143_ERZ795059 | MGnify/ENA primary metagenome ERZ795059 (study PRJEB30188, sample SAMN05720168) | activated sludge metagenome | isolation source: Anaerobic digester | place: USA | collected 2015-01-07 ... | reverse complement strand
TTTCCCGCGGTTAGTGCCGAAGAGGGGACTTGAACCCCTACGTCCGCAATTGGACACTAGAACCTGAATCTAGCGCGTCTGCCAATTCCGCCACTTCGGCGAGCGGGCGCGCCGCGCGCGCCGCACGTTAAAAAGGTTAGTTTCTTTTCGAGAAAAGTCAATTGCCGCAATGAGATTATTTAAAACTGTCGACCGTTACCTGATGTCCGAATTCTTCACATTCTTCACCTTCGGCGTGTCTCTAATCATCCTTTTTCTGATGGTAAACACGGTGCTTTTCGAGATGATGGACTTCGTTATTGAGAAGCAGGTTCCCTTCAAGATATTCATAAGGATACTATTCTATCAGTTGCCCGCGTTCGCGGTTCTGGCGTTTCCGATGGCGACGCTTTTCGCGACGCTGCTGGGGATGAGCCGCATGTCGAAGGACAGCGAGATAGACGTGATGAGGACAAGCGGGATAAGCGTTTTCAGGCTGATGGCGCCGCTTCTGCTGATGGGAGCGCTTGTGAGCGGCGCGGGATTCCTGATGCTTCAAAAGCTCGTCCCGTGGTCGAACAACCACAGCATATCGCTTTGGCGGGAGTTCCTCGTCAGCGATGTGTCGGGCAAACCGATGGAGAATGTCTTCTTCAAGGGCAAGGGGAACAAACATTTCATTATCAATAAGATAGACCCGGCGGCGGGAACGCTGGAAGGGGTGACGGTGTACGAGACGGGAGACGGACCTCATCCGAGGGCGATAACCGCCCCGGTCGGCAAATGGACAAAGAAGGACATGAAGCTGTTCGACGGCTCGATACACAACTACGACTCCGCCGGACACTTGGAGTATCAGATAGATTTCGAAGAGCTTTCATTGAACATAGAGAGGGAGATGGACGAGATATTCGGGGAGCAGAGATCGCCGCAGGAGATGAGCATAACGGAACTGAAGGATAAGATAGCGCTCTATAAGGAAAGCGGGATAGACACTAGGCAGTTCGAGACAGACCTGCACTTCAAGACGGCGGTTCCGGCGGCGAGTTTCATACTAGTTCTGGTGGGCGCTCCGCTGAGCATCAGGGCGGGACGGAGCGGGATGATGGCCGGGGTGGCTGTGACGGCAGCTCTGGTGCTGCTGTACTGGGTGGGAACGATTGTGAGCACGATGCTAGGCAAGAAGGGCGTGCTGCCCCCGGTGGTCGCCGCGTGGTCTCTAAACTTTATTTTCCTCGCGGTGGGAATCATTCTAGTGTCCCGCACAAGAAAATGACATCCGGAATCCGACATAAAAAAAGACGCGCGACTGCAAAAGCCAGCCTGACGGCTGTGGGAGCGGCGCTCTTGTTTGTGTTTGCGCTCGCCCTGCCCTCCGCCGCTCAGGACGCTCCGCAGGACGGCGACGAGCTTATCGTCATTGAATCCGCCGACTACATGCGCCGCGAGCAGGAAACTCAGATAACAGTCCTGAAAGGCGACGTCAAGTTCAAGTACGGCGACATTTCCGTAAGCTGCGACGAAGCCACGCTGGACGAGAATCGAAAGACCGTCTTCGCCCGCCACAGCGTAAAGATGACAGGCCCGCAGGGCGACTACGTGGGCGACTCCCTGTTCTACAACTACGACAACGAATGGTTTGAGATAGTGAACGGCAGCGGCTCGACCACCGCCGAAGGCGTTTCCGGGCGGCTGTTTTTCTCCGCCGATTTTATCAAAGGCGATCCGCAGAGGATAAAGCTGAACAAAGCGCGCATGACTACGTGCGAGCCGGACTGCAAGACGGAGTACCACCTGAGAGCGAAGGAAGTGACGATCCGCCCGAGCATCAAAATCGTCGCCCGCGACGTGTACGTGTTTTTCGGCGGAACGCGCTCGATTTATTATCCTCTCTATGTGATCAGCCTTAAACAGGACCGGCGGCACACGCCGGAAATGGGCTACAACAAGACGGACGGTTTCTACGTCAACCACGACTACGCGTATCTGACGAAAGACAATATAGACGGCTGGGCGCTGATCTACCTCGCGTCGAAAAAAGGCGCGAAATACGGCGCGGAGCACATGTACACTTCCAAAAGGTTGGGCGGCGACGGAAGAAACTGGTTCCTCACAAACAGAGAGAAAGACACCGGGAACTCGACCAACATGGCAAACGTGACGCAGAAGTTAAATCTGAACGACCGGATGTCGGGGGATTTCTCGTTCAACCGAACAAGCTCGTTCATCATCGACAGACCGGGATCTCGGCGAAACACAAACCGGACTTCGTTTAACCTGACCCGAAGCGTGCGCGAAATCAAGGAAGGCCCATCGGGAACGGTCAAAGGAGCCGAGCGCAGGCGGATGACGCTCGGAGTTACGACGACCACCACCCAAACCCTCACCGGCGAGTCCGTCACGGGCAACTATAACTTCGGGCACACTCTGAACCATTCGCAGAAGCTCAACACGAATTACACGTACCGTCTGGCGACCACAGGCGGGACGAACAAGACGGAAAGCAGAAACGCGGACTTCAGATCGACCACCACGTACACCGGCGACCTCTACAGGCTTACCGTGGCGACGCAGAAATCTTTCGATCTCTCGGAGCAACAGAGCGCCACGAAGTCGCTGAACACTCTCTGGCCGAAAGCGACGTTGGCGTTGCAACCGAAGCTTTACTCAAGGTTTATTCCATTGAAGTATGTTCCGATAACCGCGATAACGCTCAACCACGAAAGAATACGACAGGGGACAAGGAGCGATAGCGAGGCGCTGCGGCACGCTTCCGCTTCAATAACAGCCGCAAAGACTCTGTTGCGGACGAACAGGTTCGAGTTCAAGACTTCGCAGAGATACGACCAGAGCTTCTACAGCACGACGGACGCCAACTACCTGATGACGCACTCGTCCGACATGTCGTACTACCTGCAAAAGGCAGGGCCGAACACCTCCGCGCTGAAGTTCAACTTCTCAACCAACAAAGATTCCGGAGGGTGGCCGAACAGAAACACTGTGAACCGTGAAAGCTCGAGGCTGCGCGGCGAGTTCGCTTTCAACAGGCCCAAAACGACTCTGACGATGAACACGCAGTACGATTACCGCGCGGCTCAAGGCTCGCGCTATTCGCCCATGACCATTCTGGTGAACAGGTCGGCGACCCAAAACACGCGCTTCACGCTCCGGAGTTCGCGGAACCTAAACACGCACAGATGGGGTTACTCGGACATCAGCATGGAGTTGAGGAGAAAGAACACGTTGCTGAACGCCAGCACGACATGGGACACTGAGAAGGGAGACCTGAGGGCGGCCACGCTCTCAGCGGCGTCGACCCGCAGCAACGGCTGGAAGGTCGCCGTCCAATCAAGCTGGTCTAGAAATATGACGGACAGCATTATCAAGGACGTCGTCGTCACAAAAGAAAGATGCTGCACTATAATTGAAATGAAGTACAACACGACGCGCGAGGAATTCCAGTTGCAGTATATAATCCGCGCGTTCCCGCAGAAAAGACTCGGATTCACGCAGAGCGAGCGGGGATTCGACCTCGACGACTCGTTCTGGACGACGCAGTCGCAGACGCGGCAGTTGGGAACGAACTGAAGGCGGAGGACAGAATGAGGATTTCTGAATCGACGAAAAAGCAGGGACGGCTAGTCGCGCTCGCGTCGGCGCTGTTCGCCGCCGCCGTCGTTTCAGGTTGCGCCAGATACGCTCCGTCCCCATTGCCGACGACCCCGAAATACCGGGTAATTGAGATCAACCTCAAGACGGCGTCTCCGGTTTCATCGGATTACTTTTATTACGTCGCGCTGGACATCGGCCCGACGCTGTCAGAAGAAGGCCCGCGCGAAATTTTGTCCGGACCCGACCGCGCGAAAAACTGGGAATACTACATCAGGCTTTATGATGGCGTGTTCACCGAGAAAATCATATCTGCCGCAGAAGACATCGACGAAGAGCCGGAAGTCTTCAACCACAACTCGCCCCTGTTCGAACTCGCCGAAGTTTCCGGCAATTCGATTAGAATAATCCTGAGAACCGCCGGGCTTATCCCCGACAACGCTTACATCAAATTCAATTTCGTCACGGGATATTATCCGATACGCGACAATGATTCGCCCGCGCTCGACTTCCTGACCCAGCCGTTGATAACATTTCAGACGCGGCTTAACAACTACACCGACAACGAATTGAACTCATTTATAAGCACACACCAGAACGCGCAACATCCGGCGGCTGATATTGACGAGTGGTCGGTCGAAGTTTACGAAAAATAGCGCCCCCCGCCAGCCCCAACGGCTACCGTCAGCAAATCAAAACTCGAACCCGCTTCAACTTTTATCCAGAGGGACTTTGACTTCAATGTCCGTCACCGGATACGAGGAGCAAGGGTGAAAGACGTCGAATTTTTTCGCGGCCAGCCTGCGTCTGTCCGTCTCCGGGATGACAAACACTTTCCCGTTCATTAGGATGGACGCGCAGAAGCCGCATTCGCCCGATCTGCATTCAGACGGCGGGGCGATGCCGGCGCGTTCGAGCGCGACAAGAGCTGATTCGCTTGAGTTCGCCGGAATGACCGTCGTCTCGCTCCCGCAATGAACCGTCATCGAGAAAGATTTGCCAGCGGCGTCCGTCGGATAATCAGGATGAGCCGAAACATCGGCGGTCTCTCCGAAAACCTCCCGGCGCACCCGTCTCTTAGGCAGTTCGAACTGCTTCAACTCGGTTTCGAGGAAGCTGTACATGGCTTGAGGGCCGCAGATGAAGAAGGATTTGCCCGCCGGGTCTCCGGCGAGTTTGCGGATTGAGTCGGCAGTGAGGAACCCGGTCGGCCCGCACCAAGCGGCGTCCGGTTCGCAGCATACGAAATGGACGTTTATCCTGTCCGGGGCCTGAGCCGCAAAAGCTTCGAGATCGCTTTTAAACATAATTTCGTCCGGCCTGTTCACGCCGTACAGCAGAGTGAATTTAACGTCGGCTCCGGTTTCGACGATGTCCTTTAACATCGAACGGAAGGGAGTGATTCCGCTGCCGCCGGCGAGGCCGACGATATGCCGCGCGTCGCGCAAAGGTTCGACACAGAAGAATCCCGCAGGGCCTGAGGCTTCGATTTTCGTCCCCACGCGCCATTCTTTCCACGCGTGTTCGGAAAGGAATCCGCCGTCCTTCTTGCGGATAGTTATCTCGTAGAAGCCGCCGTCGGCTGCGTCCGCAGGCGAGGAGGAAATCGAGTACGGACGCGCGACGCGGACGCCTGAGATGTCGATTTTAAGGCTTAGGTATTGGCCCGCCCTGAAAACTGCGGGCGCGGCAGTCCCTGATTCCATGTCGGAAACGAGCCTGAACACGCGAGCGCCCGCGGCTTCTTGGCGAACATCGGCTATAACGAGCCGTTGAAGTTCGGGGTGCAGCGCGCGGGCCAGAGCGGCCATCGCGTCCCCGGTCTGCGGCTCGGCGGACGCCTTCTTCATCCTTTTTTTGCGTTCCGGCAACAGTTCCAGAAGCGCGGCCATATCTTTAAGACCATCGAAATTTATCAGTTCGCTCATCGCGTCATCCTCCCAGTCCGGCGAGAGTTTTCAGGCCGGCAGACCGCCCGGATATCAGCGAGCTGCTGAACCCGTGCCCCATTGTCGCGAATCCTCCCGCGACCTCCAGCCCCTTGATGTATGATTCGTCCTTTTCGGACAGTATGCGCGGGATTATCGAGTCCCACGGGTCAAGCTCGTACCCGTAAATCCCGCCGTTGAAGGAGCGGGCGTACCGCGCGAATGTCGCCGGAGTAGCCACCTCTATCTCCTCCACCCGCGAGCGGATGTCCGTTCCGAGCGCGTCGTCGAACTGCGATATCATCGCGTCCGCCAACCGGTTCTTAAGCGCGGCGTATTCCTTGGGCTTGACCGCGTCCCACACACCCGGCTTGTAGAGCGTGGTCATCGAGATTATCGTCGTGCCTGGAGGCGAGCAGTCGGGGATGGCGTTGTTCAGGCAGATGGTGGCCTGCATGTCCACAAGGTCGAGCTTTTCCATGGACCCGTACACTGCGTCCGTGTTCATCGTCTTGGAAATGAAATAGCCGTAGTCGTTCACGCCCAACTCAACCGGTGAAGCGTCTAGGCCGAGGTAGACGACGAACCCGGCCCCGCCCAGCTTGCGGGAGTTGACGTTACGCAACGCGGCTGCGGGAGCCTCGGAGGCCGGGCTGACCAGCGAGCCGTAAAGCTGCGTCGGAGACGTGTTGGCTATTACCGCCGACGTTTTGATGGTCTCGCCGGATGCCGTGACAACGCCCTTCACCCTGCCCCGCTCCACCAGAACGCGATCCACGCGAGTATTGTACTCCACCCTGCCGCCAAGCTCCCTGACACGCGCCTCTATCGCGTAAGACATTTCCTGAGAGCGCAGCCTCGGTATCCATGCGCCGTAGTCGATATAGTCGATCAGCATCGCCGCCCAGATGGTGAAGTTCATCCTGCTCATCGGGATGCCCAAGTAGCACCAGTACGGATACAGCAAATCGACGGCCTTGGGTGGTATTCCCATTTTGAGGGTCACTTCGTCGACGGTCTTAGGCAGAGTGCGGAGGAACGTCACGACGTTGGACGCGTTGCGGCGCGCGTCATCGAAAGGATCGGCGGACTCGGCGACGAATTTTTTAAGGTCTTTCATTATGCGTTTCGGGCTGGGGTTGGACGCGGTTTTGGCTAGCAGGCCGAGCGCGCCGCTCACCTCGCGGCACAGCGCGAAATAGCGCGTCAACGGCTCCCTGCTGCCGGGGACTTTCTCTTCTATCGCGTCGATAAAAGGAGCCTCGCCGAACGGAAGCCGCGCGTCCATCCCGCTGTCCGTCAGGATAACCCTGTACGCCTCCGGGATGGGAACCCAGTCGATGTCGACTCCGCCCTCGTCTTCGAGGAATCGCCGCACGCCGCCCTTGTTGTTCTCCGGGCCGATGCTGGACAACTCGTGAAGGGCCGCCTCGAACTCGAACCTGCCCCTAACAAAACTGGTGGCGAACCCGCCGGGAGCGTTGTGCTGTTCGAGCACGAGGGGTTTCGCCCCTCTCACCGCCAGCGCGAGCGCCGCCGCCAGCCCGCCGTTTCCGGCCCCGATTATCACAGCGTCGCACGCGCCGCCCAATTTGGCTTTCTTTCCTTCCGCCATGTCGCCGTCACCTCCGGATTTCTCTTTTCACATCGCTATGATATCCGCGCCCGCTCCAAAAAGTCAAAGCCGACGCGCCTATTCGACTCCGTTGCGCGCCAATATCTCTTTCAAATCCGCCGCATAAACGCCTGTGGTTGTGCCCACATACAATATCTTTCCGGCTTCGTCGTACGAAACCGCCCTCGCCCCAGCCCCAACTTTCAGTTTCGCCAATTCCTTCTTCGCATCCACATCATAAACCGACAAGTCGCCCTGATAGTGCGCGAGCGTGAACAGAAGGCCCGATTTCCGGTCGCACTCTATCTCCCGCACGCCGAACCCGGTCGGAATCCACCCCTTCCTTTCGAGAGTGAGCGCGTCCAGCGCGTCCACCCTCCTGTGAAGCGGCCTCGCCACAAGCAGCAACCCCCTGTCGGGCATCGCGCAAATGCCCACGTTCATGAACCCGTTGAACGCCGTCTTTATGTCGCCGTAGTTTTTTCCTTCCACGCGGTGAACAAACGGCGAAAAAAACCAGTTGCTCGCATAGAACGCCCCCGGCCTCTCGCTTCTCTCTATCGCATATATCCAGCCCGTGCCGTTTGGAAGCGTCACATGTCTTCGTTTGCCGCTCTTCAGGTCGTACACGATAATGTTGTTGATGATTTCCTGCGCTATCGCCGCCGTGTCCGAGCCTGTCTTCTCGACATCGACCGTGTGAGACTCGAATATCTTTTCGTCGAACATGCCGGCGAGGTCGAGAGAGAGGGATTTAAGGCCGTACACGCTCCCGATGAGGACCCTGTCGTGTTCGGGGAAAACCGCTATTCTTCGCGGCTCGGGAATGTCGTGCGGCGAAACTATTTCCGCGCCTGTGGCGGCGTTGATGTAGCGTGCGTTCGGTTTGTCCCTCGACGTCACATAAAGGCGGGACAGCTCGCTGTCATATTTCACGTCGTACACCCTGCCCGCATCGCTTATCTTGCGAAGCCCGCCGCCCGCCGCGTCTCCTGCGTTGACGATCTCAAGCGCGAACGCAGCGCATATCAGAGCGCAGACTGGGAACGAGCATGCCGCCAGAGTTTTGAAAATGGAAGTAGCGCCGATTTTTCGCGAATCGCGCCGCCGCGCCGCGCGCCATGCGATGAATCCCGCGCACCCTGCGAAAAGCGCGCCGGACGATAACACAGCGTCAAACCGCGACAGCGCCGCATATAACCCCGCGCCAACGGCAACCGTCCCGGCTGCTTTTAAAATTTGCGCGCGCCTCGACACGCCGCCTACGGCTGCCGCAAACGCTCCGACCGCAAGATGCGCCGCGAGGAAACTCAAAGCGCCGAGCCGCGTCTTCTCGGATTCAATGAGAAATCCTGTGAAAACCGCTCCTAGAATAAGAAGCCATGCGTAGAATCGCGCAATCGCAACTGCGGCGCGGCCGACCGCCGACAGCGGGACTCCCGGTTTTCTCTTCAGTATTTTTCCTGCCAAACCGGACACAGCCGCGATTATCGCCGTCACTGCCGCCGCCGGAATCCCCGCCCACAACAACGCCAGAAGCGACAACGCCGAAAGCGTGTATATCAATATAAACAGCGCCGGAGCCGCGTGCTCTTCCCCGAAATTAAACACTCCGGGCGCGAGCTGCGCCACTATCGCCGCAGCGATTATCAGCTTCGACGCGACCGAGATGTTTCTTGCGGAAAAAACAGTTCTGACGAGGTTCCACAACAACCCGCCCGCGCCGCGCGCAAAAGCCGCTACCGCTCCAACAGCGCGTTTCACAAGTTCCCTCATCTCCTCCCGTCCCCGCCCGCGCTTTGCCACTTCGCAATATCGACGCGCGCGTATCCCCTCTCGGACGCGAAAGTCAAAAAGTTCCTCTCCCTGTCGTATTCCATCCTTTTTATTTTCCGTCCGACGTTCACTGTGCCGGCAATCCTCCGTTTCGCCCAATCGATTCTGTAAATATCCCCCGTCAGATAGTTCGAGACATAAAGGAATCCGTCTGAACCTGCCGCTATGTCTCTGACCCCGACAGGCGTCTTCATCCGCGCCCGGTCTTCGAGCGTCGCCGGGTCCAGCTCGACAATTTCCCCGCCGTTCAGGCTCGTATACGGCGCGGTTATGAAAACAGTTTTTCCTTCAGGGCCGATACAAATCCCCAACGGATAGACCGACATATCGCGCATCCGCAACAGCCTTTCGCTCTGGATGTCATAAGCTCCGATATAAATGCCGTTGAACATGTAAATGAAATACACTATGCCATCCGGGGACATCGTAGTCTCCACTATCGAGCCGCCGTATCCCTCGCGCATAGGCTCCAGCTTCTTCGCCTCCAACCCGTCGAGCGAATACACTATCGCCCTGCTGTGTGTGGTCTCGCCGAAACCGGCGAACAGCGAGCGCGACTCCTCGTCGGCTTCGAGCCAGTACGGGCCTCCGAACCGTCCGTAGCGATACTCCTTTTTCTGCGTCATTGACTCCTCGTCGAAAACCAGCATCGCTCTGTCCTGCGGGCACGCGAAAAAAAGTCGGCCCGTCGCCGCGTCTTTGTGAAGCGAGAAAAAACCGCAACCAATAGTGACTATCTCTCCTGAATCGAAGTCGTAAGAAAACGAAATCTCGTTGCTCGCGCCGATGTAAACCCTGCCGCCGGACTCTGCCGCCGCGCGGTATCTCTCGCGAATCTGCCAGACGCGTTTGCCGCCCAGCGTTTCCCTTATCTTCTTCGCGGGTATGAGTTGCGCGCTTTCGTCGCAGAAGTTGACGTAGTATTGAACAAAAGAAGGTTCCGGGCCGGCGGCGCACTTGTCCGCCATCGAGAATATCGACGCCGCCACAGCGAACGCCGCACACGACGGAACCACCGCCGCCTGCGCCGCGACGCTAAATACCGGCCTCCCGGTCTTCGCCGCCCAGAATACCGCCGCCGCAACCGCAACCGCGAGCGCTGGAAAAAACCACTTGAACATCATCCACGCCACATAAAACATCGGCTGCCACAACGCCAACGTGTGCGCGCATATTACGTAGAAAATCGCGAATAGGACAACCGCTCCCGCTCCTTTGCGGCTGGAAAAAGCGTCCACAATCGAACAGATTAGAAATACGGCGATGTAGAAAACCCCTATGAATATCGCCAACGGCTTGGAAAGGGCCGACAGGCCGGGCAGGGGCGAAGGAAAATGCGAATAAAGCACGACGGGAGCGAGCAGAACACCCCTCCCCGCCGTCAGAACGATGAACCGCCCTGTCTTGAAAAACACACTGTTCTTTTCAGATTGCGAGGCGCTTTTCACATCTGCGGACTTGAAGACGAACACCGCGAACCTGACCGCGAGCAAGGAGACCTTTCGAAGCGAGGCGGAGAGTCTCAGGATGCGGCCCCGCGCCGCCCCGGCTCTCCCGGCAAGCGCCCCTAGCGCGCCCGCCGCAAAATACAGCGCCGCCGCCAGCGCCGCTAGGTATATTATCCCCACAATTATCTTTGTCATCAGACGGCTTCCTGTCGCTGACTGAAATGATACCGCCGCCCAAATCTTTTTTCAATCACGACGACTGCTTGCGGCATCCGAGGCCGCGTTTGCGGAATAACGCGCGCCCGCCTCCATGTTGACCCCGGCGCTTCCCCTGATATAATGATTTTTATGGAGCTTCGCTGAAATGGGAACCAAACACGCCGTCTCCGCTTCACGGTGGAAAGTCTTGTTCGTCCTCTCGGCGCTATTCGTCTGTTTCAACATTCTTCTACATTCCATAGAGCCGATTTCAGACGGCGACTCCTTCGAGTACGCGGGCGTCGCGCGCAATATCCTTCGCGGCGAAGGCCTTCGAGAAGACTTGCTGCGCTCTTACGCCATCCCCGACCAGCCTCTTCCCCACCCGGCCTCGCAAAGGGCCAACCTCTATGTGTTCTTCGTCGCGCCCTTCCAAGCCGTCTTCGGGGATTCCCACTGGGCTTTCCTCGCCCCGTCGCTGATCGGCCTCTTTATCTTTCCTCTGGCCGTCTATTGGGCGGGCAGGCGGCTCTTCGGCGAAGACCCGGCTTGGCATTCCGCCCTTCTCTCCCTCTTCCTGCCTTCCTTCCTCCGCCTCTACTACCTCGCCGACCCCGGCCTGCCGGAAGTCTGGCAGATGATATTCTATCTGCTGTTCGCCGTCTTCCTTTATGAAGAAAGATACGCCGCCGCCGGGTTGTTCATGGGCCTCGCATACCAGTTCCGCCCGAACAGCGTCGCGCTCATACCCGCCGCGCTGATATGGATGGCCATCCGCAGGAGAGACCGCCTGTTTTCGACCGCCTCGCTCAAGATGTTCGCCCTCGCCTTCCTGATCGTCCTTCCCTTTCTTGTCCGAAACTGGATGGTGTTCGGCTCTCCAACATACAACGAACAGATAGTCGGCGCGGCCAAAGTTTACGACGGGACGCTGCGCGAGCATTTCGAAGACGCGCGCATGTTCGCTGTGGTGTTCAACTACGAAGCGTATCGCGGAGGATGGCAGGACCCGTCCGGCTCCTTCGCCTCAAACTTCGCCGCCGTACTGCTCGCCAACGCCAAAATGGCTCTCTTCGGCAAACAGTCCGACATTCTTTACATCCCCGGCATTTTTCAGACCTTAGGACTTCTGACACTCCCCTTTATCTTTCTCGGCGTCCGAGCTTCCAGAGGGTCGCCCGCGACTTCTCTGGCCCTCGCCGTCATCCTGTTTCAGACAGCCATGCACGTCGTCATGATTACTTATTCGGATAGGTACTTCATGTGCGTCGCGCCTTTCGCTTTCATGCTCTGCGGAGCCGGATTCGCCGAGTTCAGGCGCATGTTCGCCTCCCGCCCATTGCTTTCTTCGCCTAAACTCCCCGCCGCGATAATCGCCTTCCTCATACTCTCGGAATCGGCGGGACTGCTGGTTTTCGGAGTCGCTCGCATGGCGGGCGACTCCCGCAAAAACATATACGCCGAACTCAACTCAGCCTGCGAACACATCCGCAATACTACAGCCCCCGGCGACGCCGTGATGACATACCCCTTTTTCTCGACCCACTACCTCTGCGACCGCCCAACCGTCCCTTTGCCGTACGGCAATATTAAGTCCGTCGCCGAAGTCGCCGCAAAATACAATGTCAAGAACATAGTCTTCGCCTCGGCGTGGCGCGTTGACCGCTTCCCGGAGTTGCCGTTCACGAACACGGTCGCCTCCGGAATGCGGCTGACCCTTTATTCCGTCGATAGAGACAAGCTCGGCGAATATATTAATGACCCCGACGCGAATTACATCGAGAGCCTAAACCCTGTGGCCGGTTTCCTTTCAGGGCGTTTCAATTTTGAGTTCGCGCCCCCGCTTTATAAAGTCCTGCCCGCCCTTGCGCGCGGCGTCGTTCCGGGTCTAGCGGCGTATCTCGCCGTTTTCCTTCTCTTCGCGCTTGCCTTCCTGTCTCCGAAAAGCTTCGCGCGCTCCGCGTCCCTTTTCGTTCTATCCGCCGCCATCATCGCGGCGCAGGTCTTCCGAATGAGCGCGATATTCGCCCCGATACTCGCCCCGGCCCCCCCGTTGAGCATGGTCCAAGCCGCTCTCGCCGCCGAGACCGCGCCTCCGCAAAAACAAACCCTAATCGTCATCTCGGAAAACCCGATAGCCGCAGCCGCAGCGCAATCCGCGTTGTCAAAAAGATTCCCCGTTTCAAGCGTCGCATCCGCCCCGCCGGATTCGCTCCCGGAAAACTCCGCCCTATTCATCGCAGTCCAGCCCGCCGCCTCTTGGCTGTCCGATAAATCTTCTTTCAAAATAAACATGCAAACTCAGCGTCAGGCCAATGACATACGCGACAAAGCGACCGCAGCCCGCCGCGCCCTCGGCGAAACCGCCATCCCCATCGCCGGCGGCGTCATCTCATTCTGACCGTAGGCATTCGCGGCTTCAGTTTTTTACGGCAGATAGTTGTTAAAGTTTTTCGTCCGGTACTGCGGCGCGGTGGTGTTTAGAAAAAATATTATCCCGGATATCAGGCTTATCTTGAAGAATTTCTTTTCGCGCAGCATCCTCGGGATGAGAAGGAAGAAAAGAACGACCGGGGGGATTTTCACTCGCAGCAGCTTCCTGACCAGCTTTTCCAGCGCCGGAGACGCCGCCGCAATGTCAAACAGCGCGTACAACGTCTCAAACTCCCTGTCCTTCTTCGTGTGTATCTCCGGCGTCATAATCCGCATGCCCGTCTCTTCGTAATTGACATCCAGCAAGCCATCTTTCACCGCGTCCTCCACCATCCTCGTGCGCGGGATCGGCGACAGGAACGTCACCCTTATGTTGTCCGCCTTGATAAACCGGTTCAACCTAACGGTCTCGAACGCGTTTTCAATCGTCTCATACGGCAGGGCTATCATATTGAACGCGGTCAGAATCAGCCCGTGTTTTTTGACGAGCTCCGCAGCCGCGATTATCTGGCTGTCCAGATAATGCTTGTTGAGCTTGTCGATGCGCAGTCGCTCGTTTCCCGTCTCCACCCCGATGGCGATCCCCGCGCAGTTCGCCCTCTTCATCTCCGCCACCATCTCGTCGTCGATGTCGTGCACCGTCGTGTTGCAGGTGAACGGGATGTCGCCGAATCTCTTTCCGTATTCCCGGCTGAACTCCATCACCCACGGCTTGTCGTGAGTAAAAATATCGTCTGAGAAGTGAATGCTGCGCACGGGAGCCAGCCGCTTCATGTCCGCTATCTCATCGATTATCCGCGACACCGGTTTTCTGCGCAGATAGCGCCCCTTGCCCGTGAAAAACCCCCTGAACGTGGCGTTGTAACAGAAACTGCACGCGTTCGGGCACCCCCGCCCGCTCGTGAACCTCTTGACGCTGATTATCTTCATGAACCGATACTTGAAGTACAGCCCCCTGTCGGGCAGAGGAAGCTCTTCTAAATCCTGAATGAGCGGCCTCATCTCATTGATCACAACCTCGCCGTCCTTCTTCACCGTCAGGTTCGGCGTGTCATAATAGTCCTCTCCCCGCTCCAGCTTGTCGGCGAGATCAAGTATGGCATGCTCCGATTCGCCCCTCGACACGATATCCACCTGAGGATCATTTATCACCTCTGGAAACAGCATCGGATACGTGCCGCAAAACACGATGGGAGCCTTTGAGACCTCCTTCGCCTCGGCGGCCATCGACAGCGCAACCCGTTCCCCCCAGATGTCCATCGGAACCACTATCAGCCCCGCCCCGCTCTCGGCCACCTTGTCCGCGAATCGCTTCTCGTTCTTCTTGAAGAACAAATCCGTCTCATGCCCCCGGCTCTTCAGCAACCCCGATATATCCGTCACCGCCAGAGACTCGTTGATCCCGTTGTCCTGCAGGAAAATAACTTTCATCGGACTCCCCAATTAAAGATCGCCGCAAACGCAATCTCTTGAAAACTGCCACAATTCTAACTCCAACTCCGTCCCCTCCGCAAATCCCGCCGCCGCCATCCCCGGATTTGCCTTCGCTGGTTTTATTTGTAGAATATGACATTGAATCAGACTTTTGCGGATTCTACGCGCGCGGAGCGTTTTCGCCGCAATACCGCGTCCGGGACAGATTCTTAATGGACGGCCTTTACAGAAAACTTTTATTAAGAGAGGGAGAGAAGTTCCGGCCCTCGCTCGAAAACAAGGTGGCGCATCAGCACGAGCGTGAAATCTCCCTGCTCACCGTCTGGATGGACAGGGAAAGGAACGCCAACATATTCAGGATTGTAAATGAGGAGATTGAAAGGCTCAGGACGGCAGGAACAAAAGAAATCCGGATTCTGGACATCGGTTGCGCGTACGGAAACCATATCTTCATGCTGAACGCCCGCTACGGCGGCGGGCGCGACATCCGCTTCGCCGGAATCGACATAGACCCAAAGGCTTTGGAATTCGCAAAGGCTTTCAGCGAAGCGATACCGGGATACGACAACTGCGAATTTTCAGAGGGCGACGTCGACGCCGGGCTGGTATTCGAGGACGGCTCTTTCCACATCATTCTCTGCTCGGATGTTCTCGAACACAGCCAAGACCTCGCCGCAGCTTTGAGAGAGACCGCGCGGACGCTGAAACCCGGCGGAAAAGTCGTGTTCACTTCTCCACTGAAAAACAGCCTTTTCAAGACGGCCTCAAAAATCCTGAGCGCCGTTTCGTTCGGAAAACTTGAGAAAAAGTATTACGACGGCGGCACAAAGCCGGGCATCGGCAAGACCGACAAGCCGGAACACGGTTACGGCCACATATCCGAAATGAACCTGAAAGGATACCTTAAGGCGGGCGCGGAAGCGGGCCTAGCTCCGGCAGAGATTATCCCGGCGTCTGTCTTCAGCGGCAGCATGTTTTTCGACAGGCATCCGATTCTGCTCGCCTGCCTCGTGTTCATCGAAGCGCTTCACAGAACGTTCAGACTCGTCTCATGGGCTCACGGCGTCCAGATCGTTTTCGTAAAAAAGGATTAGAACGGCTGCTTGCTTTAGTAATACTACCGCATAAATCATAATATTTTTATAAGAAGCTGTAAGCCTGATTCGCCGACAGCGCTCGCAGATTCAAAATCATTGTTTTATGGCAACACAAATGAGTCGTTAGCATAAAAAACGATAATCAAGCCTTGCTATATTATGGATTACCTGCGTTTGCCGAGGGCGATCGCTTCGTCATAAACGGAGGCGAGGAGAAATGAAAGAGAGCGTTCATCGAAGTTGACGACGCGGGCGCGGGCGCCGCGCACCAAACGCTCACGCAACGAAAGGTCGGCTTCGATATCGAGCAGTCGCTCGGCCAATCCCTGCGCATCGCCCGGCGCGAAGAACAGGCCGCTGTCGTTGTCGGAAATAATTTCGAGCGGGCCGCCCGCGCCGGCGGCGACGCAAGGCAGCCCCGCAGCCATAGCTTCCAGCAGGGCTATTCCGAACGGCTCGGCGCGGGAGCACAACACAAAAGCGTCCGACGCGGCCAGCAGTTCTCCGGGGTTGTCGACATATCCGGCGAGCGTCACGCTAGCTGAAACGTTCAGGGCGGCGGCGGCGGACGGCAGCGACTCTCTCAACGGGCCTTCGCCCGCGACGATGAAGTGGAAGCGTCCCGGGAGCGCGCGGTCGAGGACGGCTGCGGTTTCGAGAAGCGTGTCCAGCCCTTTCTCCGGCGCCAGACGCGAGAGCGTGGAGACAAGGAACCTTCCGGGAGGGACGCCGAACCTGTCGCGTATCCGCTCCGAGTCTTCGGGCATAAGCTCCTCTTTGAAAGGCCCTCTCAGGATGTCTATTCCGTTCGGGATGACAACACCCCGCTCTCCGAGCGCGCCTTCGCGCAGTTCTATAGCGGAGCGAACGGCTTCGGAGACGAATATGACGCGCGCGAACCTCTTGTTCATGCGGGCATATATCCGGGCGTAAAGCCTTTTAAGGGCGGGGTTGGATATTGTCGCGTATCTATCCTCGATGAAGTGGCGGGTGGCGACGACTGGCGGGTTGCCGGAAAGCCGCGCCGCCGCAAGAGACAGAAACGCGCTTATTCCGAGATGGGCATGGACGAGCGCGACATTTTCGGTCGCAATGATGTTTCTCAGGGCGGCGACGGACGAAGTGTCTCTGAGGTTGGCGAGAGGCACAGGGAAGTGGGGTATTCTTTCGGCCCTGAGAGCTTCAGTAAAACGTCCTCGCGGAGGCGAGGCGACCAGAGGCTTATGGCGGGCTGGGTCCAGACGTCGCGCGGCGCTGAGAATGTTTCTCTGCGTGCCGTAAAGGTCTGAATCGCAGACGACGTAGAGAACGGCGGCTGGGGCCACGGGTCAGATTCCCATTTCTATGTGGTGTCGCTTCAGGTCGAGAGATGAAAGCATTCCCGCCCATTCAGTTTCCGCCGGCGTGTTGTCCTCTATATAGGTCGCAGCCGGAAAAAGCGCCAGAAATATGGCAAACGGAATGCCAAGCCCGCGAATAAGCTGATACGCGAACATATTCACAGTCGCAAACGCCACGACGGCTGCGAACAGCGCTATGTAAAAGGAGTAAAAGAAAGGATCTGTCGTGCGGCCGATGCGGCGGACGATATTTACGAAGAAAGACACGAAGATCGCGCACAGCGCAATCATAGCCGGAACGCCCCTCTCGCTGCCGATGTGAAGGAAAAGATTGTGAATCTCGCTGTTGTGAGGCTCGTTGTAGACCAGAGTGACATATTCTAGATTGCTGCCGAGTCCAACGCCGAGCAGAGGATACGTGGAGATGGTGTCCGTTGCGATTTCATACTGGCGGAGGCGGCTAAGAGAAGCCTCGTCAGCCACGCGCGGAGCCGAATAAAGCCTTCCTATGTAACGGGGAGGCGCGGCTACTGCAAGAACCGTTATCGCCACGACTATGAGCGCGAACGCTCTGATGAACTGTATCATCCCTCTTATCTGCGCGGACAATACTATGCCTAATATTGTGGCAATCCACGCTCCGCGCGAGAATGTCATCAAAAGCGCGGCGGTGTTCAATATGATTATCGCATAGTAGAAATATTTCGTTTTGAGGTCTTTCTGGGCCAAAGCCAGATTGAAAGTGAAGACCAAGTTCATCGCCAGATATGAGCCGGTGGCGTTGAAATGCCCCAGAGCGCCGAATATCCTCGTGTCGCCGCCGCCGAGTTGGAAATACTGAAGTATCCCTTGTATCGACACGAGAGCGCTGACAATCACTATCGCGTAAATAATCGCGTCAAGCACGCCCCGTTTGTAAACCGCGACGACAATCAGAAAATAAGCAAAGACGAAGAATTCCAGAGTCTGCGCCAGATTTGCGAACCCACTAGACATGTCTCTGCTGTTTATCATGGACAACACGGTGAGAGCGACAAAAATGAAAATTATTCTGTTCAGGTGGGTAGAAGGAACGCCGCGCTCCCGCCGGAGGTTTGAACGGACGAACATAAGAAAAACAAGAATCACCAAATACATATCGGACAGAGTGAAAAAGAACTTCAAGCCCGGCAAGGTATAGCCGGCAAGCGGGGCTAAGAAAATCAGAATTAGGACCGCCAACTCGAAATTTAGGATGGCGATAAGTGTTAGAATAGCGCCGCCGGCGTAATATGAGCCGACGACGAATTTTGAAACTTTCAGGCTCGTTTCCGGATCTATAAATCCGAACAAAGAATTGAGGACTACTGAGGCTACGATAATCGCGGCCAAGATGAACGCGTGCCTAGGGGAAACCATGTCGCGCGACTGAGCGTTCATCTATTATTCGCCTGTAGCCTCCGAGCGGGGCTGAGGGCCTGACTCTTCGCGCTCCAGAGGAAAAGACAGCCTGACATTAACGGATTTGCCTGTGACAAGCTCGCTGACTTCCACTCTCACGCCCGCTGCGCGGAACTCGCCCACCAACTGCCTTATCATATCGACGCAGGCAGCGGCCCTGCCCAAACTCTCTTTGGAGTATCTGTAGGTTTTTCCGTGCGGCTTCTCGAAGCCGCGTTTGGCCTTCATATATTCTGGCAGGGAGCTTACCAGTTCGCGAGTCTGCTCCACCGTCAATTTTTCCCGGTAAATCTTTTCGAGGGCCTCCATCTGTTTTTTCTCTCCGACTATCTCGGAGAGGAGCCTCGCGTGTTCGACAGTGATAAGTTTGGAGACGACCGCTTTTTTTACGACTTGGGGAAGCTTGAGCATCCAAAGCTTGGCTTTGACCGAATCGACGTCGCGGCCGATGCGTTCGGCGACGGCCTTGATGTCTCCGCCCGCCGCGGCCATCTTGCCGACCGCCTCGGCAGTCTCGACGTCGTCGAGCTGCTCGCGCTGGAGGTTCTCTATGAAGGCAATCTCGATCATGTCCTGATCGTCGAGCTGCCTGACAATCGCGGGGATTGTTTTAAGGCCTATAAGCTTGCAGGCGCGAAGCCTGCGCTCTCCGGCGACAAGCTCGTATCCGCCGCCGAACTTGCGCGCTATCACCGGCTGCAACACGCCCTGTTCCCGGATGGACTTGGCAAGCTCGTCTAGCTTGTCGGGGTCGAACGTTCTTCTAGGCTGATACGGGTTGACCGAAATCTCGTCGACAGGCAACTCGACGACGGATTTCTTTCCCTCTTTTTCGATGATTCCTCTTACGAACCGCTCAAGCATCGGCGCCGCCTTTTCCCTCTAGCGTTTGAGCTTCACTCTCTTCTGCCTCTGCCGGCTGCCGTAGCCGTAGCCGCCGTAATAGTAATAGTAATAATAATCCGGGCTTGAGGCTTCAATGTTGTTGAGGGCCACGCCGATTATGGGAGTCTTCGTGCTCTCTATCATGTATTTGACCTGAACCGCTTCGTCCCGGTTGATTCGTCCGGAGTTAATGACAAGCAGCACGCCGTCGAGCATCTGCGCCATGACCACCGAGTCGATGACGTGTATTGAGGGCGGGCTGTCGAACAGCACGATGTCGGCCTTTCTTTCGACGCACCTAAGGAACTGAAGCATGCGCTCGGAGCGCAGCAGCTCTATCGAATTTGCGGGCAGCGGGCCGGAAGGTATCATGCTCAGGCCTTTGATGCCCACCGGCTGGATCAATCGGTCGACCACAACATCCATGAACGACTCTTTGGGGAGCCTTCCGCTCACGGACAGGTCGCTGACGGCTATCTCCGCTTCCAGTTCTCCTGTGAGTATCGAGCTTAATCCGAGCGAATTGTCGACCCCGAACATCCTGTGGAGCATGGGGCGGCGCAGGTCGGTGTCGATCATAAGCACTTTCGTGCCTTCCTGCGCCATCGATATGGCCAAGTTGGCCATTGTCGTGGATTTCCCCTCGTCCGATTTCGAGCTTGTCACCAGCAGGGTTTTTACAGGCGGGTCCAAGCAGAACAACTGGGTGAAGAAGCTAAGCCGCCTGTATGCCTCGGCTATGGGCGACTTCAACGGCACGTCGGTGATGAGCTTGTTTATGGTTTCCGCGCTGTAAGGTATCGAGCCTAGCACGGGCAGGTTCAGATAGGTCTTGACGTCGTCGCTTGTGCGGACGGTCTCTTCCATCTCTTCGAGGATGAAGGCAAGCCCGATGCCTGACAGCAGGCCGAACATGAGAGCCACCGCCATGTTCTTGGCCCTGTTCGGCCTAATCGGCCTATTGGGCGTTTCGGCTTCGTCGAACACTCTCACTTTTACGTCTTTGCGGACTTCTTCGATCATTATCCTCTGATGCTGTTCGTACAGCATCATGAACAACTCCTCGGCTATCTG
>ERZ795059.2222-NODE-2222-length-20344-cov-8.508059_pt1 | contig 20344 bp, 20 predicted proteins | sample MGYA00375143_ERZ795059 | MGnify/ENA primary metagenome ERZ795059 (study PRJEB30188, sample SAMN05720168) | activated sludge metagenome | isolation source: Anaerobic digester | place: USA | collected 2015-01-07 ... | reverse complement strand
TGTTTGGGACTGCAAGGCAACTTGCCCAGCATTTCCATAGATATGGCCAGAGTTCAGCAAGTGGCCCATCGCGGCAGTGAAAGGATTTCCGGTGTTTGTGGAAGGCTTATGTGCTGTCTCTCTTATGAAGCAGAGCAATATCGTGAAATGCTCAAAGGCTTTCCGGAGATTCACAGTAATATTTCAACCAAAGATGGAAAAGGCGAAGTAATCGAAATAAACGTGCTGACGGGGGATATAAAATTGAGAATGGACGATGGTTCAATTGTTATTATTAAAAAAAATGATTTATAATTCAATTACATGTTAAACTATATACTACCTCCAATCATAATTATTATAGGCGTTGCAATCCTGATTGTTTTTCTTTTCCGCAAGGCTAAGCAGATTCCAACGCAGGAAGTTTCAGCTGTCGAAAAAGATGAAATGTTCCAAAAAAACAGGAAAAATGCCATTATTTCAGCCATTGGACAATTTTGGCTCAAGGTTTTGGAAAAAATAATGCAAAGGCTGAAGCTTATGGCGCTTAAATTCCACAATGTCAGTAACGGCTGGTTTCATTCTATTCGCGAAAAAAGGCAGCAGCGCGCTTTGATGCAGCAGGAAAAACCGGAGCAAGAAAAAGTTAAAGATGAAAACCAAAAGCAAATAATTTACAAAGAAACTGTAATAGTGGAAGAAAATGTCCGTCCATTGATTCGTGAAAAAATAACTCATCCTCAGAAAAATATAATTGATAAAAATAAATTGGAGGAAGCCCTGATCAGAAGAATAGCTGTCAATCCTCGGGATATTGAAGCGTATGAAAGGCTGGGGGATTATTATTTAGAAAGAGAAAATTTTCGGGATTCACATGAATGTTTTAGCCAAGTTTTAAAACTCAGCCCAATCCATCGCAAAGCAAAAATGAGGATAAGAAGACTGGAAATGCTTATAAAATAATTTTTTTATTATTTTTTTATGTATTTTAATATTGCCGACTTAGCTCCCTGAAGTACAAATGCTTCGCATTTGACTACAGGGCAGGCAATGGTAGAGCAACTGTTTTGCGCCAGCCCCGCACCAAATTAAAAAATAAAAAAAGCCACCTTAGCTCAATGGTAGAGCAACTGTTTTGTAAACAGTAGGTTACGGGTTCGAATCCCTTAGGTGGCTCAAGAGCCAACAATATATAAATATTTGCAACGCATTTTTAATTTTGGTGCGGGGTAAATAGGTTTTCGGTTCGAATCCGTAAGTCGGCTCAGGAATAGTTAAAATATTGGGTAGGTGGCGGAGTGGTCAATCGCAGCTGACTGTAAATCAGCCGACTTCGGTCTTCGGGGGTTCGAATCCCTCCCTGCCCACAAAAAACTAAATTAATGCCCTTGCGGCATAAATTTAGTTTTGTATGCAGTGAGATTCGAACGGGCAGTAGCGAACAGCGAGCGAAGGCGAGCCAAGTGAGAGTCGATGAATGCGAACAAGTGTGAGCATTCAGCGCTGCCCAGGGCAAGCATTTTTCAGTAGAAAAATGCGCGGAAATCCCTCCTGGTTAAATAAAGTTTATGCCTGGGTAGCTCAGTTGGTAGAGCGCATCCATGGTAAGGATGAGGTCACCGGTTCAATCCCGGTCTCAGGCTCAGGTAAGATTATAAGCATGGCAATCAGGTGCCAATTTAAAAAGAGATTTAAATTATAAATTTATTTAAAGCTTGAAATTCATTATTATCTTAAAAGCTAATGAAGCTAAAAGCTAGAAACTAAACATATGGCGACAAAAACTAAGGAAAATCTGGTAAAATTAAAATGCAGCGAATGCAAAAGAATTACCTATTACACTTCACGCAACAAGAAGAAAATCAAAGAAAAATTGGAAATGAATAAATATTGCAAATTCTGCAAAAAACACACACTGCATAAGGAAATAAAATAGTGATTTGCTCCGTGGAAGCGGGCTTGCCCGCCGAAGCGTAGCGTAGGCGGGATTCGTATAGTGGTAGTACGGCGGTCTCCAAAACCGTTGGCGGGAGTTCGATTCTCTCATCCCGTGCCATCGTGTAATCAGCGAGCTTAATTGCTCGCTTTTTACTTTATTAGAGCCGTTTTTCGTCGGTTCTAACCTTTCATATTCGCTATGAATAGTAGGATACTTGTTTGCAATCGGCACAAACCATTCTTTGGCTTGTATGGCTGTTATTTTGTCTTTTATGGCGTGGTTCGAACCTAAGTGTAAAATAAGCTCTCGTTTTCCCTCAAGGTCTCTTTTGAGAAATTCCTTGTGGGCATAAGTGGCAAAGGAAAATGTTTTTTCCGTAAGCTCCAAGACTTTTTCCTTGTTTTCTTCCGCATTGTTCAATTTGCTTTCTAGTCGCTTGATTTCCTGTTGTAATTTTTCACGCTCAACAACAAATTCTTCTTCGGTGATAAGTTCCTTGTAGCTCATAGCGGTAAGTTTGGTCAGCTGATTTTTTGTTTTGGATAATGCCATCTCTTGCATTTCTCGGATTTTCTTGGCATCTTCAATCTCAGTTTCTTTTCTGCTTTCAATAATTTCCAACGCCAAAGATAAAAACTCTGGGATTATTTCATATTTTTCCAGCTCATATTCCAATTGTTCGAAAAGTTTTTGCTCCTCTAGAGCTTTATTTTGTGTGCATTTTGTTTTCTTGCTTTTTCTTGTGCAATGATAGTATGTATATTCCTTGATTTTGCCAGTGCTCTTAATGAGCTTTTGTTTTGTCTCGGCGGTATAAAAACAACCGCATTCCGGACAACGGAATAGCCCAGTGAAAGGGAAATGGTGTTTTTTTGGTCTTGGTTTTCCCGCACGTCCAAGGATAATCTGGACTTTGTCGTATTCTTCAAGAGTTATCAATGGTGTGTGTTTGCCTGGATAGTGCACGCCCTTATGAACAATAATTCCCGCATAAAAAAGATTGGTAAAGACTTTATACATCCCGCTTAATGCCAATGGCTTATCTCCAAGTCGTTTTTTCTTGATTGTTCGGAATCCCCATTCATTGTTTAATTTATCCGCAATTTGTGGAACGGTATAATTTCCCGTAAGTATTAAATCCCAGGCCTTACGAAGCAATTTGAAGCGTTGAGGGTCTATAATGAGTGAATGTTCTTTTGCTTCATCCACATAATTCATATAGCCAGTCGGAGCCATACCAGGACGCCATCCGTCATTAAGCTTCTTTTGTATGCCTCGGCGAACATTTTTGCTCAAATCAAGAATAAACTGATTGGCAACGCCTGTTTCAACAGCCATTAAAAGGGCATTATCTCCAGGAAGATATTCCCTTTCTGTTGTTTGTATCGACTTCAATGTTCCATTTTGAAGCATCCATTGAATGTCTCCGCCATCTTTCGGGTTGCGTGAAAGGCGATTGATTTGCCAACATAAAATACCCTCGGCTTCGCCGTTTCCGATTCTTTTCAGCATTTCGGTAAAAAGCGGTCTGTTGTTTGGTTTCTTTGCGGACTTTGATTCTTCGTATATATGGACAATTTTCAAATGTCTTTCTTTGGCGAATTCTTTTAATCTGTCTCGTTGGTCTTCGATACTTTGTATTTGTCTGTCTTCGCTTTCCGAAGATTTTCTCGCATAAAGGAAATACCTGATTCCTTGTTTTTTGATTGTAGTCATATGATTTTGATAATTTATTGATTTATTTAATTCTACTAAAAAGGTAAATTTTAAATACATTTTTCAGAAAAGGCTGAAAATCGTTATAATTTTTTTTATTTTACTTATTGATAACGAATCACCAGGAAAGTGCTTTTATGGGATTTATTTTTCCTTCCTTTGTAAGTTGCTTGAGTTTATATCGGACTTCCTGAAAACCAATTTTTTCATTTTCTTTATTGACCTCATTAAAAGCCAATAAAATATCTTCTTCTCTGTAATTTAGCTTAAAAAAAGAAAGAAACTTAGCTTCTGGTTTTTCTGTGGATTCTTTTTTTGTGATGATTTCTTCCGTTGAATTACTCCTATGATTTAGTGGGGCAAATTCGACCTTGGTTGGCAGTTCTTTTTGACTCTCGGAATTGTTAATTTTGACACTTGATTCTATGGAAGTTGCAATTCTTTCATATCCAGGGATTTTTTTCCAAACGGAAGTGTCCAGCAAATAATAATTATTAACTTTTCCTATGCCTGGGCGATTTACAAAAATCAAGTTGTATTTTTCGAGCTCTTTCAATCCTTTGGATACATATCGATTATTGGAAATTCCACCCTCCTTAACAATCTTATCCATTCCAGGAAAACACGCCTGGGTTTTTGAATTTGCATATTTAGCTAGTATAAAATAGACAAGAGTGGCTTGCTTAGGAAGGTTTTTGGCGTAGCCCCATTCATAGTATTCGTTGTCAATGAAAAACCTCTTTTGCTTGCCCTTTCTTCTTATAGGCAAGTTTGGGGTAAATCCGCCGTGTGTCATTTCGTAGGCTGATTTTTGGATAATTTTTCCTATATGTTTGGGTTCGCTCATATTATTTTCAATTCCTTGCGTCTATTTTGAAGTTGCTTGAGCTCCTGTTTTGTCATAGGTTTATAAACCAACTCAACCATTCTCACAAGGTTCTCCGCTTTTTCACAGGCTTCTTCTTTGCTTATGTCAAAACCAAAGCGTTCCTTGTAAAGCTCTCGGTATTTTTTCAGTTGTGCTTTGGTTAATGACATTTTTTTAAAATAAAAAATAGGCTATGTTTCAAGCCTACTTAGATTTAAAAAAATTGTCGTTCTGGTCTTAGATTTTCTTATTTTTAGGGCATATTTCTTAGAGCTTCTTAGAGTTTCTTAAGTTTAGAAATTTGTTTTTTTAAATTTTCTTGATTTATTCCAAAATTACCAAGTCGGTCTTTGGGGATAAAATTTCGAAAAATAACAGTGTCTTTGTTTGTAAGGAAAAATAATTTTCGTATTTCGTTTTTGAACCCCAAGTCATTCAGGGTGTTTCCAATATTCTTGCCGACAGTTTTGTTTGCGTCTTTTTCAATTTCTTCAACTCTGATTTTTTTGTCTGGATTATTGAAAACATATAAAAAGAAAAGGTCATTTTCGGAATTTAAAATTGGTCTTGAAAGTCTGTATTTGTCATTTAGCGTGATAGTTCTGTCTTCTCGAACGCTTATATAATGGCAATCCTTTTCGTTTATGCGTCTTTCAAATTTAACTCCGTGTTTTTTGCATAAATCATCAAATTTTGGACTGACAATCTCAATATCATACCAGTTTGTTTTTTCGGTGTCTGTGTCTTTTCCGTTTTGCGATTCTTTTCTGCTTGTAATTTTTATTGCTTCAAAAACATTTAGTATTTTTTCAACAATATCTCTTTGTGTTTTTGGCGAAGGGTCGGCTTCATTGGCATCAATCTCATACCAGGCCCTATTGCTTATTTCTGGGTAATTTTCAAAATTGCTTACAATTTTTTCAATAACCCATTTTCTTCGCTGGTCTGATGTTAGGCTCATAATTTTAATCTTAGTATAGCTTAAATTTACCTCAAACTAGTCATAAAATCAACCTCAAAAGACTTGCTTTTTAGCTATTTTTGCAGTATTCTATAAGCGTTGACCTACAATAGATTTTACTCGAAAGGAAACTGTCTTTCTTTCTATCCAATTGTGGATAGCAAGGGGCAGTCGAGTTCCATAATTGGACTCCCTTTCGAGGTTGTCTATTGTGGGTCAACGGCTCGGCTGTCCCTTTTTGTTTTGGCTAAAAAATAATTTTTAATAAAAATATGAAAAAATTGAATCTGTCCTACAAGACATTATTTTTAACAGGAATTGCCCTGTTGCTTTTTAAGCAGTTGGTCATAAAGCCCGTGATTGGGCTGGGGGTTGTTGCGGGAGCATTTGAAATATTGTCTTGGGTTGTCTTGGGAATCGCTCTTGTTAATTTCATAGCGGAAAAAAGAAAAGACAAAGGGGCTAAAAATTAAAAGTGAATTTATGTTATTATTCTTAGTATTTTTTGCTTTAGCCGTAGCTACAAATATGATTGCTGAAGAAAAAGGGGGCAAGACAGGGATATTTTTTTTGATTTTGACATTTATCTTCGGAGCTATGGCGATTTATTTTGGTATCGGTTATTTTATATACGATTCCTTTCAGTTGCCTGGGCTGTATGATTTTCATTGGTAGAAAAGGGCAATGAGGTGTTATAATAAAATCGACTCTAAAGAAAGTTTAACAAGTATCCCTGAAAAGGGAGGCGAGGCAAGCAATTGACCTCAGAAGCTCATCAATGAGATAGGAGGGGTATTTCTCACCGCACTGCTAAAAAGATACTGAAAAGAATAAATCCGCCATAGGAGGATGAAATCTCAGTCTCGGGGTAGATTGAACAGTGCTACTATCCCAACGCCCAATAAAAGCCACTGCTTGTTTGCAGAATAAAATCCATTCCCTCACGCAAGTATAGGGTTATAGATTGTATTCTCAAAAATGACTATTTGACCATATGGTATCCCCAAATAGAATCCAATAAAGTAATACTTCGCCATAAAAGCCCGTTTTTGTTTAGGGCTTTTTTTGATAAAAAATGGCATTGCCTAGAGTGCTTTTTTAAGTTAAAATTAAGAGGTAATTAAGCAAAAAATCTTAAGAATAGTTTAAAATCAATATGCAAAATTTATACAATGATTTGGCAAAACTTTTAGAAAAAGACGAGAGGCTTTTTGCGGAAGGCAAAATACTAAAAAACAAAGCTACTGAGTTAGCTATAAAATTGGATGGCGAACTTATAAAGTTGCTGTTGGGAAATAAGCAAATAAAAAAACATTTTTTTACTGAAGTTGAGGGTGTGCTTATTTTTGATAAGGATAAATTTATAAGATTTATAAATAACAAGGAATTTTTGCCAGATTCTTTCACTAGTTTCAAAAATCATATTGGGTTAATGAAGGGTGATGAATATCTGAAAGATAATGGCGAAGTAGTTTTGGCTTGGGCATATAAAGATTGCGTATTGGAGGGAGGACAAGACAAGGAGGATACAAAGCGTAGTGAAATTTTTTACAACGAAACGCTCGCACCGGATGAGATTGACCGATTATTTGAACCAAAAGTTTTGACGAACTTCAAGAAAATTGATAAATCTGGTGAGCATAGCATTGAACAAATAACTCAACAAGATAATTTACTCATTAAGGGTAATAATCTTTTGACACTGCATACGCTTAAAAATAAATACAGAAGTAGGATAAAACTCGTTTACATTGACCCGCCTTATAATACCGAAACAGATAGTTTTAAATACAATGATAGTTTTTCACACTCAGCCTGGTTGTCTTTTATGAAAAACAGGATTGAGGTTGCAAAGGAATTATTGACTGAGGATGGGATAATTTTCGTTCAATGTGATGATAATGAACAGGCATATCTAAAAGTTTTAATGGATGAGATATTCACAAGGGAAAAATTTGTAGGGGTGCTCGTTTGGCAAAGAGCTAAGGGTGGCGGACAGGCTAAAGAAATTGTAAAAGGACACGACTATATTCTTGTGTATAAAAATTTTACTGGAAGTTTAACTCTCAAGAGAGATAAAAGTATTCAAAAAAAGATTATTGAAATTGATGGAAAAGAATATATAAAGAACGATGATTTTATAAGAAAAGTTTTCGGTAAATATAGCGAGAAAAAAGATGATAATTTCGATAGGCGTTGTTTTTATGAAGAACTGGAGGCTCTTAAGGGCAAGGAAAAGAAAAAGGAAGTTGATGAAAAAATAAAATCAGGAGAATATCTTTTAGAAAAACACGCAAGCGGAAATCATATTATTTGCAGACTTGAACCACTAGAGGAGTCATACTCAACATTTTATTCTTTAATTAAAAATATTTCCGAAGACGGAAGTCCTGTTATTCAGGGGTATTTGTCCGAGGTAGGAAAGAACGATTTGCAAAAAGTTGGGATAACGGGATTTGATTATCCAAAACCAGTGGGGTTAATTAAAACCCTGATTAAATCAATAATGATGTTTGACCAGGAGGGAATTGTCCTTGATTTTTTTGGAGGAAGTGGAACAACGGCACAAGCGGTATTAGAAATAAATAAAGATGATGATAAAAACTTCAAATTTATTTTATGTGAGCAGATGGATTATGTTGAGAAAATAACAAAAGAAAGGATAAAAAAAGTTATACAAGCTAACAAACAGGACGCTTTTGTTTATATGGAACTTAGGGAATGGAATGAATTATATACACGGGAAATTAAAGGTGCAAAAACAGAAAAAGAGATATTGGCGATATATAAGAAGATGCAAAAGGAGGCTTTTTTCCGATACGACGTTGATTTAAGTAAATTAGAAGAAAAACAATTTGCAAAACTTTCAGTGGAAGACCAAAAAAGTGTGCTTTTGGAATGCCTAGATAAAAATCATCTGTATGTAAATTACAGTGAAATTGACGATGCTACATATAAAATACCAGCAGAGGAGAAGAAAATAAACAAGCAATTCTATGGAAAATAGCATAAAGCTGGTTGATGAATTGAATATACTTTCTAAGCAAAAAGTTTTCTCAGTAAGTGTTCCGGATTTTATTTCATCAAACCTAAATCAAACATTTCCTTTCAGGGAATATCAAAAAGAGGCACTGGCTCGATTCCAGTTTTATTTGAATAGCTATCAGGGCAAAAAAAATCCTGTTCATTTGCTTTTTCATATGGCAACTGGAAGTGGTAAGACACTTTTGATGGCTTCAGATATTTTATATCTGTATTCTTTAGGGTATCGCAATTTTATTTTTTTTGTGAATAGCACGAACATTATCAAAAAAACACAAAGCAATTTTTTAGACAAATCATCCAGTAAATATCTTTTCGCAGAAAAAATAGTTTTTAATGACAGGGAAGTTGAAGTGAAAGAAGTTGAAAATTTTGAAGCTGTAAATTCTGAAAATATCAATATCCTCTTCACCACAATTCAAGGATTGCATAGTCGTTTAAATACACCGCAAGAGAATGCGATTACCTATGAAGATTTTAAGAATATGAAGGTTGCCTTTTTGTCTGATGAGGCACATCACATCAATACTCTGACAAAATCAAAATTGGACAAAGAGGAACAGCAGGAATCGACAAGTTGGGAAAATACTGTTAATAAGATTTTTAGCTCCAATGATGCAAACATTATGTTGGAATATACAGCTACTGTTGAGCTTTCGCATCCAGCTGTTGCTAGAAAATATGCCGATAAAATAATCTTCCAATACACTCTTAAGGATTTTAGGGAGGATGGTTTTTCTAAGGATGTTAAATTGCTTCAGTCTGAGTGGAGCGTTAAGGATAGAGCATTGCAGGCAATCATTTTGAGTCAATATAGGCGTAAGGTTGCTGAAAAAAATAAGATTCAACTAAAGCCGATTGTTCTTTTCAAATCAAAACAAATCAAAGATTCGGAAGAGTTTGAAAAACAATTCCATTCAATGATTAAAAATCTGAAAGTGGCTGATATTAAAAAGATAGTAAGTGGAAAGGGTGATGGAATAATGCCAGAGGCGTTCGGATATTTTATCAACAATAAATTTACCCCGAGTGATTTAATTAAGGAGATACAAGAGGATTTTTCTGAGGAAAAATGTTTGATAATAAATAGCAAAGCTGATAGTGAAGAGAAGCAGATAAAGGTCAACACGCTTGAGGATTACAACAATGAAATCAGGGCTATTTTTACAACAAATATGCTCAATGAAGGCTGGGATGTTTTGAATTTGTTTGACATAGTCCGTCTTTATGAAACTAGAGACGCAAAAAGCAACAAAGCAGGAAGCACAACTATTGCAGAAGCACAGTTGATTGGTAGAGGTGCAAGATATTTTCCTTTTCAACTTGATGAACAGCAGGAAAAATATAAAAGAAAATACGATAAAGACTTGGAAAACGAGCTTAGAATTTTAGAAGAAATGCATTATCACAGCTTAACCGATTCTCGCTATATTGCTGAATTGAAGCAAGAATTAGTAAATATCGGAATCACGCCTGATAATCGAATAAAAAGAACGCTATCAATCAAGGAAGATATAAAAAAGACTCCATTTTGGAATAATGGACTTATTTTTCTCAATAAACAAGAAAAGAAAAATTACAGCAATGTTAAGAGTTTGAATGACATTACACAAAATACCATTTTCAAATATCAAATAAAAACAGGCCATTCTAGTGAATCGAGTATTTTTGATGGACAACAGGAGCAGAAGGAGGTTGATGAAATTAAAAGAAGAGTGATAAAGCTCAATAAATTTGAAAAAAATATCACAAGGAAAGCACTGGATAGAATTGATTTTTACAAATTTAGTAATCTAACATATTTTTTCCCAAATCTAAAATCCATAGATGAATTTTTGACATCTGATTCGTATACTGGGCTTATTGATATTGAGCTTTCAGCAAAAAATGGCAAGCTAGATAATCTGACAAATTTAGATAAATTTGATGCGTCTCTGGCAGTGCTGAAAGAATTATCTGATAAAATTTCATCTAACAATAACGAATTTATTGGAACCAAGGAATTTTATGGTCATAGCATCAAGGTTTTAACTGAAAAATCAAGAACTTTGGAAATTTTGAAGGGTGGTGATGATAAAGAATTTGGCATAGCAATGAGTGAAACGCTTGATGATAATTTGAAGATGGATTTAAGCACTCAGGATTGGTATATGCACAATGATAATTATGGAACTTCCGAAGAAAAATATCTGGTGCACTTTGTTCGAAATGCAATGGATGAATTGAAGAAAAAATATCAGGATGTTTATCTGCTACGAAATGAAAAAATGTTTAAAATATATCGTTTTAGCGATGGAAAAGCTATTGAGCCAGACTTCGTATTATTCTTGAAGGCTAAGGGGAGCAAGGAGGTTATCTCCTATCAGCTTTTTATTGAACCAAAAGGAAATAGGGGATTGATTGAAGACAAATGGAAAGAAGAATTTTTGAAAGAAATTGAAGCGGAATTTAGAATTGAAACTTTGTTTGAAAAAGGAAAATACAAACTTATTGGATTACCTTTCTTCAATGAACAGCAAGTAAAACAAGACTTCAGTAAAGTATTTGCAGAAAAATTGTCATTATAATTTAATTGTGGTTTTTGCCAGGAAAAAAATAAAAAGTTTTTCGAGGAATTTCTGGCTATGTCTCATTATAAATACCCCCTCCCCCTGGCTGGGGGTTTTGTTGACATCAAAGCTGAATGTTTTAAAATTGATTTAGTTCCCATAAGGGAGCAGTTAACAATTAAGGTCAATTTTATGACCCAACTTTTGACTGTTCCCCGTGCTCAAGTAAAATAATGAGCAACCTATACTTCTTTGACCCAAAAAGGACAATGGAGAAGCGAGTTTATTATTTTTGATACCAGCTGTGGGGAACACAGAGGATTCCTTACCAGTATTAAGGAAAGTGGTATCCAGCTTGAAAAACCTTGCGTTGAAGGCGAGGCTGATAAACTGCCACGTGTTCGAGACACGCTAAAAATCGTAGCAGAGTCTGTAGAGCTGTTGAGTAATATGAATATTGGAAAAATCCGATAGGCTTCAACCTTGTCGGATTTTTAGTTTCCGTTTACATTGTATCTAAGTATTTTTCCTCAAATCGGGTATATAAATATACTCGTCTTTGTTTTCAAAGATAGTTATAACTTCCTCCACGACCCCGTGCAAATTAGTCAAAAAACGCTTCAATAGAGCGTTTTTTATGTTTAATGCTTGACAAAACACAAAAATAAGAGTATGATATAAGGTCGTAGAATGTGAATGAATCTTAACAAAATATAGAGTCTGATGACTCATTAATGAAAGGAGATTTTCATGAAAAAGATGAGTTTTTTTTGTTTAGTGCTTTTTATTGCCATTGGTTGTGCTGGAAAAATGGAGAAGCGCCTGTTTATAGACGAATTTGGAACCATGAAAGAAGCTGAGAATTCCTTTCGGCAGGCAAATGATCCCGAGAATTGGAAAAGTTTCGAGGTTCCCATGGAAGCGGTATTTTGTACCAAGGAAAAGCCTGTCTGTACTAGAGGCAAGGTCTATCAGATAACAAAATATTTGCCAAAAAAATTTTTAGGATATCAATATGTCATTTTTGAAAATGACAAAGGCGAAAATGAAATATTTTTGATTGATAACCTGCCTTATCAAAGTGATAGAGAAAATATAAAAAATAAATTAGATAAAATTAACCCATGAAAGGAGACGGAAAATGAGAATCGGAGATATTAAAGAGATTAAAGATAGAATCAAAGAGATTAAAAGATTGGACGGAAAAGGAGGAGATCCTGAAGTAGCTCATGCCAAAGAGGATGATCTTTACAAAGATTTCGTAAAGCTGGTTGCCAATACTGCCGGCGATGAGCCTTTAGGATTAATGGCTAAAGAAGTTCTCAAATCAAAAATAGCAAAATATACTGCCTAAGTAGGGCAGTATTATCAACAAAATGGGAGGGGCAATATTATTGCAACTCCCATTATTTATGTATTGATATAATGGAATCGAACGGGCAGGAGCAAACAGCGAGCGAAGGCGAGTGAATGACGCGATAAATTCTCTCATCCCGTGCATATAAAATAAGGCTTTTTAGAGCCTTGTTTTATATATGAGATATTGATCCTCCAAACTTTTCATGATAAAATTAAAATGTGAGAAAAATATTAATCATAAATGATATTGTAAATAATTTTAATTGAAATATGGGAGAAATTTTTAAATTAAAACTGAATAATCCTGAAAAGACTACTTTAGAAATAAAGAAGTCTAGCGCGCATAACTTTGTAATAAATAACTTAGTTTTGCTTGATAAACTCTCTAATGTCGAGCTTGAAATATTCGAATTAATTTTAAAAGTCGAAAAAGGTCATTTAATGTTTGGAGCAATAGATAAGAAAAAGATTAGAGAAAAAATTGAAATACTTAAAAAAGAAGAGGCAAGACTGATGGATAATATATTAGAAAATATTGATAAGACGAATAATATAGACATTATTGCAGACAATCAACAATTATCTGAAGCTTACGAATCCATCAAAGACGAAAAAATTGACAATCAAGAAGAACTAGAAAATTTTGATGAAGATGCTGAAAATATTAATGATGAAGAGGATTATGAATATTTTAACTATGATCCTGATATTTTTTTAAAAATAAAAGAAAAAATAAAAGAAAAACAAGAAAATGACAAAAAAAAATTTAAAAATAATAAGACTACAATCGTAGAAAATGAGGACAAAATACGATTAGAAAAAGTTATAAAATTACTCTCAACACGCGAGTCCGATAATTCCAATCAAGACGTTTTTGACCCGCAAGGGGAACTTCTGAAAATAAAAAATTCTTCAAGAGAGGACAAAAAAGAATTTTTAAAAAAATATAGAATCGATTTGGGCGACCAGTTGTTTGGCATGAGTAAAATTAATAATTTTCTTGAAAGTGAATTTTCTAAAAATGAAAAAGTGAATTTGGCATCTCTTTACCTTCAATTTAAAGAAAAAGCTAAGGAATATAAATTAAGTCAATGGCAAATCGAAAGATACAATAATGTTTTTAATGAATTTAAAGAAGCAAAAAAGCACATAAAGCAAGAATGGAAAGAGTATAAAAATAAGCCGAAAGATGAGGTTGTTAGAGAAATAATAGACGCCGATTATTTTTGTAAGGGTGAGATAGTAATGGAAAATCATGAGATAGCGTTAGTTTTTTATATTTATAATATAGATGACTATACGAGAATTCTTTCTCATAAAAATAGTTCCGAAAAAATTGTAGAAGAAGATTATGATAATGCAAGAGAATCAGGAGGATTTCATCAAATGGGAGTGGTGTTCATAAATAAATCTGCTATGGAAAATCCTCAATCGGAAAAAGAAACATTAATTCATGAAATTAAACATTGCATAAACGGACTTATAGACAGAGGGTTGCAAAAACATCACGAATTTGAAATTGCAAAGGGCAATGAAAATGCTAAAAATATCGAAGAGTATTTTAAAAATGAATTAAGAGATTCCACAAATAGAGCAAAGGATGAAATTTTGGCATATTATAAAGCAGGAGAAGATGTAGAGAATTTCTGTAAAAAAATGTTTATTGAAAATGGTCCCTATGATTATTTTAATATTGATAAATATATAAAACGAAAAAATGCTGATGAATATGATGAAGATGAAGAAAATTGGAGGAAAACATTAAAAGAATATAGAAAAAAAGAAATTAAAAAATGGCAAAGAGATTATAAATTAAAATATGAAGAAATTGTATTAGAAAGCCTAAGAGTATTAATACATTTGGAAATATGTGGTTTTTCAAGAAGTGAAATTATCGGTATGCTTCAATCAAATCCGATAACAGAGTGGAAGAAAATCTATAGAAGAATTGAAAAAAGTTCTCAATTTTTGCAAGAAAGAAAGAAAAATATTGACAAGCAACTTCCTAAATATTCAGAAGAATTAATATTCCTAAAAAAAGAATTGCATAATATCAGGAAAGATAAATCCTTGAGACCTTTAGAAAAATCTCATGAAGAATCAGCGTTAAAAGAAAAAATAAAAATTGTAAAATATAAAAAAGAAAAACTAGAAGAAATTTCTTCAGAAACAACATAACCATTAGTTGATAATTTTTTTAAAGCAAATGATAACGGTTTGTAAATTCAAGTCGGAAATATAAAAATGGTTATTTTATTTATAAATGCAAAATTGCAAATGTCTTTTTGTGTAGTGTGCCAATTAAAAGAATTACGTAATTAATTACGTAATTATTTTGATGTGAAAAATTTTAAAATCTGCTATAATTAGAATATGATTAGCCGAAAAGATTTATCACCGTTATTCAAATACCTGAAACCCTACAAAAAAATCGTGAGAATCACGGTTGTTTTTGTAGTTTTGGAAAACGCTTTGTATCTAGCTCAGCCGCTAGTTTATGGAAAAATTATAGATATTGTTACCGGAGGGCTAATGTTTGATGGAAGAATTTTGGCGCTGCTGTTGCTTTGGGCGGCCATGGAACTTTTCGGCAACTGGTTCATGCGAATCAAAATTAGAAAATCAAACAGCATAGCCTATAACGCCTCAACTGATATTATCGTCAATTCAATTAAGCACCTCGTAAACCTGCCGCTGTCTTTCCATAAAAAGCAGAAAATCGGAGAAATCATCCAGCGGTTTTCCCGAGCGGATGGATATATGTATAACATAATTGACAGTGGACTATTCAATATTCTGCCAAACATTCTGACTTCTTTTTTGGCTTTTGCGGTAATTGCCTGGATCAGCTGGCCGCTGGCTGTTATCTATGTTCTCTTTATTTCAGTTTATATTTCGGTGACTATTAAAAAAACCGAGCCGGTCATTCATTGCCAGAAAAAAATGAATAAAGTTTTCGAAAGAGCCTATGGTGATATTTTTGACCGGACAGAAAATATTATCAGTTTAAAATCAAACTCAACTGAAGAATTGGAAAACGAGCGGAACGCCGCAAACTTTCGCCGCGGATTTTTTCTTAATAAAAAACAAGTTGACCTCTGGATGAATATGGGTTTTTGGCAAAGCCTGATTTTTACGACGAGTTTTTTGATGTTGTTCGGAGTTGGAATTTATTTTGTCAGTGTTAAAATGGTAACCATTGGACAATTTGTAGTGCTTCTGGCTTATATTAATTCCGTTTCAGCGGCGATTAATATGTTGGGCGGACATTACAAGCAGATGCAAGAGGGGATTGTGACGATCAATCGTTCAGAAAAAATATTTGATGAAATTCCGGAAGAATATGACGCGCCAAATGCTGTTGAAATCAAAGATGTTTCCGGCAATGTGGAATTTAAAAATGTTTCTTTTTCTTATGAAAAAGAAGTTGTTCTTAAGGATATTTCTTTTAAAGCGACTGCCGGCCAAATGGTGGCTATTGTCGGCAAAAGCGGCGAAGGAAAATCAACTTTGGTGGACTTGATTTCACGTTACAATATTCCGCAAAAAGGCAGTATTCTTTTGGACGGAATGAGTATTAAAAAGATAAAACTCAAGAGTCTTAGGGATCAGATTGCAATCGTGCCTCAGGAAGTCGATCTTTTCAATGATACGATTAAAAATAATATTGCCTATTCAAAAATGGGTGCGAGCCAGAAGGAAATCATGGAAGCGTCAAAATTGGCACATTGCCATGAATTTATTGAGAAATTTCCCAAAAAATATGAACAAATTGTTGGCGAAAGGGGAGTGAAGCTTTCAACTGGCCAGAAACAGCGACTGGCCATTGCGCGGGCAATTTTGCGCAATCCTAAAATTTTGATTTTGGACGAAGCTACCAGTGCTTTGGACAGTGAATCGGAAAAATATGTCCAGGAAGCACTCCAGGAAGTTATGAGAAATCGCACAACTTTTGTGATTGCGCACCGGCTCAGCACTATTCGCAAGGCTGATCTGATTTTGGTTATTGAAAATGGAAGTATTGTCGAATCTGGCGATCACGCAGAACTTATTCAGCATGGCGGAGTCTATCAGAAGCTAAGTGAATTGCAGAAAATAAGCGTCTAAATTAATATGAAAAAAACCAAAGCGGAAAAAAGGGAATTTAAGAAAAAACCGAAAATGAAAGTTTCGGGGAAAAGCGTTTTTCAGATTAAGGAAATAATTGCCAAAAAATCCAAAAAACGTTAATTGCCCAAGCATAAATTTATTCAGAAATTTTGATTTTTTATTAATGTTAGCTTATGAAAAAGGAGCTTTTTCTAATCTTGCATGACATTCGCAGCGCCTATAATGTGGGCGCTATTTTTCGAACAGCTGATGGCGCAGGAGTTTCTAAGCTTTATCTAACCGGTTACACACCCTGCCCGCCGGAAGAAAATAAGACATACAAAACTCAAGCTGACAAAATGATCGAAAAAACAGCACTCGGGGCGGAAAAAATTATTCCTTGGGAAAAACACAAAAATCTTTCAGAGCTTTTGGAAAAATTAAATCTGCCAGCTGGCGGAGAAAAAATAAATATCGTAGCTTTGGAAAAAAATGATGGGGCTACAGATATAAAGAAATATAAAACGAAATTTCCAATGGCGCTTATTTTAGGCAATGAAGTTGAGGGCGTGCCAAAAGATATTTTGAAAAAATGTGACACAATTGTTTCAATTCCGATGCGAGGAAAAAAAGAATCACTCAATGTTTCAGTAGCGGCCGGCATTGCCATGTATGAAATTTTAGGCTGATTTTAGCCAAATTTTGACCTTGATTTTCCTAAAAAATCGTGCTATGCTTCGGTTTGTTAGTTTTTGTTTAAATTCCGAGGTCGTCTAATGGTAGGACAACAGGTTCTGGTCCTGTTTATTGGAGTTCGAATCTCTACCTCGGAACAAAATAATGAAAAAAAGTCTTCAAGAAAACGAAATAACCTATCCGATTCGGATTAACCGCTATCTGGCGCTTAAAAATTATTGCAGTCGGCGGGAAGCAGATGAGCTCATAAAAAAAGGAGCGGTTTTTATTAATGGTCAAAAAGCCAAGTTAGGCAACAAGGTTAATGAAATAGACAAAGTGACAATAGAAACAAAAAACAAAAAAACGATTAAAGAATATATTTATTTTGCCTACAATAAACCCAAAGGCGAGCTTACAAACGAAGATAATAAAGCTGACAAAAAAATCAAGGATAACAAAGAATTTCCGGCTGATGTCTTTCCGCTGGGGCGGTTAGATAAAGATTCTCATGGCCTCATTATTCTTACCAATGATGGTCGTCTGACAGATAAACTGCTAAATCCTGAATATGCTCACGAAAAAGAATATGTGGTCAAAGTCAATAAGCCGATCAAAAATATTTTTTTGAAAATCATGAGGCAAGGCGTGCAGCTGGAAGAATTCAAAACCAAGCCATGTGCCATTAAGAAAAAAGATGATTTTACTTTTAATATAATTCTGACCGAGGGCAAGAAGCATCAACTTCGTCGCATGTGCGATAATTTGGGCTGGGGCGTTGTTGATTTAAAACGGGTGAGGATTATGAATATTAAACTGGGAAACTTGGGCTTGGGGCAAAAAAGAAAAATCCAAGGCGAGGAGCTTGGGGTTTTTCTTAAAAGTTTGTCTTTATAATTAAAACTTTGAATTTTGAATAAAAATGAAATAGGGCAGCTTTGCTTTTACAAAGCCACCCTGTTTTTCGGATGGTGCTTGGGTCTAATCAAGCTTTATCCGAGGGGGCATCAATTGAAGACAAAAACCGTTCCTTTTCACTAGGAACAAATTTTTGCCTTTTTGCCAGCACCTATTTGAATTGTACTGGCTGCATATTATTTTACGTTGTCACGATAGTTTTTATTTCACTTTTTAGTTGAAAAAAATGGTTAAATTTGCTAAGATAAGGCATAGATTTTAAAAGATATATTATGCAAATAGCAATCCACGCATCCGATCTTGACCATAATCGTGTTGATGGGACGAGAGTCTATCTTTTAAACCTGCTCAAAAATTTCGGCAAGATAGACGAAAAAGATTCTTTTTTCATATATCACCAAAACGATTTCAATCCGCAGCTTGAACCGCCGATATTTGCAAATTATTCAATCAAAAAATCCTCTTTTCCTGCGCTTTGGACGCAAACTGCTTTTGCCTTCGAAATTTTGCGCGATAAGCCGGACGTGCTCTGGATGCCGGTGCACAATATACCTTTACTGAAAAAAAGAGAGCTTAAAACCGTGGTAACTGTTCATGATTTGGCCTTTAAGATTTTTCCCGAATATTTTACGAAAAAAGATTTAATTAAGCTCAATAGGCTGAGCGATATGGCAATCAAAAAATCCAATAAGATTATTGCGGTTTCACAAAGCACAAAAAAAGATATTTTGAAATTTTATCCAGAAATATCCGAGAAAAAAATCGCAGTTATTCATCACGGATTTGATGCTGGAATTTTTCAGAAAAAATATTCTGCCGAAATCACGGATGAATTGCTGAAAAAGTATAATCTACTCGCCTCGACTCACGAAGACGATTGCTCGTCGACGCGAAGCGGGAAATCCAAAAGCTATTTGTTGTATGTCGGCGCCATTCAGCCAAGGAAGAATCTGGAAGTTTTGATTTCTGCGTTTGAAAAAGTAAAGTTTAATAAACCGGAATTGAAATTAGTAATCGCCGGCTCGCCGGCCTGGAAAGCGGAAAAAACTTTAGAAAAAATAGACAGGAGCGAATTTAAAAAGGATATTATAATTACCGGAAATTTGGATTTTAAAAAAATAGCTATTTTGTATCAAAATGCCAAAATGTTTGTTTTTCCGTCACTTTATGAGGGCTTTGGCATTCCTGTTTTGGAAGCCATGGCTTCAGGAACGCCTGTAGTGTGTGCCAAAAATTCAAGCCTGATTGAAGCCAGCGGAAAGGCCGCGTTATATTTCAAAACAGGAGATCCTGGCGATTTAGCAGCACGTATAAATGAAATTATTGAAAAGGAAATGCTTGCAGAAGAGTTGATCCAAAAAGGTTTTGAACACATCAAAAACTTTTCCTGGGAAAAATGCGCCCGAGAAACACTGAATTATTTATTGAAGTAGTAATTTTTACTTATCGTTTTCAAAAATTAATTGATAAAACAAAAAAAATAGAAAAAGAATCACTAAAGTTATAATGATATTTTCCCAAAAAGCAAACTTCATTAGGGAATTACCAACAAGCAAAAAAGCCAAAAGAATCAAAACAGGCAAGAGCTTGTTTTTTTTGATAGCAAGATTCTGATAGGCAATGTTCAAATTTTTTCCAATAAATATCGTGGCACCGATAATCAGAAAAATAGCCAAAGCAACTTTTGTCAAACTGATATGGCTTGAAATAATTCCCGGCAGGACTCCTTCAGCTATTAGCATAGCAATAAAAGAAATAAGCAAAAGAAAAAGCGCATCATGCAGGAGCTTATAGCTGATGACGAAAACACTTTTATTTGCATGTGGCAGTTTGATGTTGAACATTATTACGGTGCGGTTATATAATTATTTTTTATATTATTTTTTATTGTCGATAGAGATAGCATCAAATTTTTCCAATTTGGCGGGGTGGAAAATGTTGTGTTTATATTTTTTATTTCAGTTTCATTCGCGAAGCGGGTATTGATTTCGTAATCGTTGCCAAAGAAATGAGCTACGGAACCCAGCGGCATTTCGCAAAAATATTTATTGCTGTTTATCAAAGATTTTTTAAGTCGGCAATGAATTGCGTCATTTTCATTTTCTTGCAAATTAGCCTTAATCGGATTTTTTTTAGAATACGATTTAGCGATAATTTGTGTTCCAACAGGAAGCTTCTGCTTTTCTTTAATAATAAAATATTTTTGTGCATTCTCAATCAATCACATCATGAAGTGACAATATTTTTCG
>ERZ795059.2213-NODE-2213-length-20402-cov-5.511476_pt1 | contig 20402 bp, 29 predicted proteins | sample MGYA00375143_ERZ795059 | MGnify/ENA primary metagenome ERZ795059 (study PRJEB30188, sample SAMN05720168) | activated sludge metagenome | isolation source: Anaerobic digester | place: USA | collected 2015-01-07 ... | reverse complement strand
TATAAATAATTTGAAAGGTTCAAATGAGATTGAAGCTATCTTTTAATTTGTTGTGAATAAAAAATTACCTGTTTTTCCTTTTATTACATATGTACATCCAGATATATATTATCTCAAGAATCCATATTAACAGGAAGTACTTTAGGAAATTCTCGTGTTTTATCATAGCCGGTATTCCTATTAAGGTTAGGAATACTGTTGATAGGGTTATTCTCCAAAATACCTTTTTATTATTCCCAAATGCTACCCACTTCTTTATAAGTTCATATCCTTCATCTTTCGATTTCTTTGACTTTTTTTTATTTTTCATAGTTTAACATCCCCATTCTACCCATTCTCCTCCAACGTTTAAGCATTGTTCTTTATTTCCATCGTATATTAAGTTTACACACTTTAATGTATTTAAATTGCAAGTCCCATGGATAGACCCAGAGTAACAATCTGTGTTTGATATACAACCAATATCAATTGAGGTTATTTCACACCTTCCTAAAGGTTGACAGGGAGCTCGCATTATGAAGTACCAATAAAAAAATGCTATTCCCAAAACCAAAACTAAAAGCAATACAGCACCACTTTTTTTACCCATTGATTATTATAGAGATTTTAATTGAATATTTCTTATTTACAATACCCCATTGCATCAGGTATATTTTTTGGAATATTGCAAATATACCCAGACGGACAGGTTAAACCCACAATTGTTCCACACTCGCATATGGTTTCACATACTGTTGGGCAGGCAACATCTTGTTTTCCTTGGCTGTTTATTGCACATTTGCTTCCACATTCGTTCCATCTTCCTCCCCCAGCAGTGCAACTTTCTGAAGTTAATACATCAGGCTTTAAGGACTCGCAATTTTCTTTATTGGATTTGAAAGAGGATTTGCATTGATTCATTTTTTGTTTGTAGTCATTTCTACATTCTGTTTTCATATTTTTTATTTGTGTTTTGTTTGTTATTTCCTGGTTTTTATATTTCTCTTTAACATTTGAAGCACAATTTTTGTAGGAGGTTTTTTCTTGTTTATAGCAGGAATTTTTTACTTTTGTTTGGTCGGATACACAAGAACCGTAATTTGATCTTTTCAATATATTTAGACTCTTTTCATTGGAATTGTTTTTTCCTATCTTGTCTCCTTCTGCAACTGCAAAAGATAAACCTAAGATTAATGTAAAACATAAAAAAAGTGCTAGAGTTTTACTATTTTTCATTCTTTGAAATAGGGATTGTAATTTATAAATATTATCCTATTGGCACATAAAAATTTATAAGCAGGGTTTATTTTATCTTTAAAATGAGGAGAGGGGGTTTATTTTTAGGAGTATTTATACTAACTTTGAGTTTAGCAAGTGCGTTTAGTGGAGGTTCTGGAACTATTGACGATCCATTTCAGGTAGGGACTTGTGTGGAGTTACAAGAGATTGGAGATTCTGTTTATGTGGATAAGGGTTTATATTTTATTCAAATAAATGATATTGATTGTTCTGATACTGTTAATTGGAATGAAGGTGCTGGATTTGTTCCTATAGGTAGGGGTAATCCATCTGGATTTCAAGGACAGTATAATGGACAAGATTATGCTATTTTTAATTTGTATATTAACACTCCTTTAAGTGAACAAACGGGTTTGTTTAATTTTCTCGGATCTGACTATTTTGTGTCTAGAATAAATTTGGTGAGTGCAACAATTTATGGTGGAGAGAAAACTGGAGGTGTAGTGGGGTATGCTAATAGTATTGTTTCTTACTCAAGTGTTATTGGTTCTAAAATTTATTCTAATTTTTATGGTAAGGTTGGAGGTATAGTTGGAGAGACTCATCCCAACAATGGTTTAGTTGTTTATTGTAGAAATGTTGATTCTTATGTTTCTGGTTTTCAAAGTGCGGGTGGAATTGTAGGTTTTAATGGTGGGAAAATAGAGAATTCTTATTCTACTGGTTCAGTCTCTGGAGCTCATTATTCAGGAGGATTGGTTGGTTTGAATGGAGGAAGTGTATCAAATTCTTATTCTACTGGAAGTGTGTTTGGAGAAGAGTATGCGGGGGGTTTAATTGGAGTTAATCCTGGTTTTTGCGTAAGTTCATTTTGGGATGTTGAAACTTCAGGACAAATAACAAGTGATTGTGGGATTGGGAAGATAACTAATGAAATGAAGACTTATTCAACATTTACAGATGCTGGATGGGATTTTGATAACATCTGGGGTATAAGTTCTTGGATTAATAATGGTTATCCAAATTTAGGATTAAGAGTATTTTTAGATAGTGATAATGATGGTATGTCTGATGAATTTGATTGTGAGCCTTTAAATCCTGCAGTTCATCAGGGTGCAGAGGAAATATGTAATGGTATAGATGATAATTGTGATGGGGATGTTGATGAAGGGTGTTATGAATGGAGTGGATTTTTGAAACCAGTTGATAATCTACCTATGTTAAATCTTGTTAAGGCTGGAAGTGCTGTCCCTATTAAATTTAGCTTGAATGGAGATAAAGGATTAGATATATTTGATTCAAATCCTGTCTCTTGTTGGACTTCTTGCGATTCTTCATTAATTGGAGATGTAATTGAAGAAACATCTACTGCTGGCCAAAGCACTTTATCTTATAATCCTTTAATTGATGAATATACTTATGTTTGGAAAACAGAAAAATACTGGAAAGGGAGTTGTAGGAAGTTTACATTAAATCTTAATGATGGGACATCACATTCTGCTAGTTTTGAATTTAAGTGATTATATTAATTACATCTTTAAATAAATGTAAAAAAGTAAGATAACAATTAAGATACCAATTGCGATTATTATTTTTTCAGTGAGAGTCATCTTTCTTTTTCCTTCCTTTATCTTTTTTATTGCCTCTGTTTCTCTAATCTCTTGTATTAATTGTTTTTTTAGTTTAGGGGTTTTTTCTTTCTGGTGATAATAGAATTGATTTTCCTCTTCCTCAATTTCTATTTCTTCTTCTCTTTCTTTTATTTCATCTATTATCTTACTTTTTATTTCTGTATGGTGATCTTCTTGGTTTAATAGCTGTTTTTTTCTTGATTCCTTTTGTTTCCAATAAAGGGGCACCTTTGGGTTGTAGTTTTTTTCATATATTTGCTTATCTTTTGATATTTCTGGAGAGGATTTTCCAATTTTATCTAAGAATAAGTCAATTTCCATAGATGACGTGAAAGGCTTTTTTCTTCTCAATTGTTCTTCATATAATGCATTTCTTTGTTCTTTGGTACAAAGATATAAGTTTTCTGGAGCATCATTGAATAGTTTACCATCTATATGATATATCTTATATTCTTCAAAGGGAAGAGGGTATTTGTTTTTATTTTTTACATAGATATGCTTTCTAGCTATATCTCTACTTAGTTTTTTACCTTCTTCCTCAAGAATCTCTTCTTTAATTGGACTTTTTTCCTCTTTTTTATCGCCCATGATTATTATATAAATTTTAAATTTATAAATCTGTCTTTAGTCTTCTAGATGTATATTCATTGAAATTAGTTGCTTTTTTATAATATCTTTATTCTCTTTCTCCTGAGACTGCATTTTTTCTTTGTTTTTTTCTGCCCATTCTTTTTCATTAATTAAATTGTCTATACCCTCTTTTATTCTCTCTATCTCAGAATATAGATGTTCTACTTCAATTTTTTTAATTTTATTTCTTGAAATTACTATCTCTTTTTCTTTTTGTTTTATGGTTTTTATTTTCTCATTAATTTTATTATTATTTAACTTGGATTCCTCTAGAAGTTCTATAATCTTTCCTTCTCCTTCCATTTTAAATTCGCTCAGAAAATTATCCTTGTATTTTTTAACTATTTCCATTTTTTCAGGGAATATATGGAAGAAATTTGAAAGTCCTTTAAAGTCAATTAGACCTCTAAATTCAATTATAATTTTTTCAAGATCCTCTTCTTTTATTTGTACATTTTTTTGATTTTCAAGGTATTCAAGATAATCTTTACCTGTTTTTATTTTGTCAAGTTCATCGTATCTTTCTTTACTTTCTTCTTCTTTTTCTTTAACTTTTTTTTCTATTGAGGATATATTTTCTTGTATTTTTTCTAATTTTTTGTTTATCTCATTGTTTTCTTCTAGCTTTGTTTGAATTACTTGAAGTCTTTTTTTATTGGATGTAATCTCTTTATCCTCATTAAATATTTTTAATAGTTCATTTGAGAAGTTTTTTAGGGTTTCTTTTATACTTCCCATCTCTTTTCCAATGAGTATAGTTGCCCTTTCATAGCTTTTTCCAGAGTTTTGGTTAAGACGTAAAAAAGCTAAATTTATTTCTTTTGTAGTTTCTTCTAGATTCTCTTTTTTAATACTTTCTATATTCTCTATAAATCTTTCTAAAAAATCTACGTACTTTTTTCTCCCTTCGTTGACTATTGACTTTATCTTATCGTTTTTCTCTTTTGATTCAATATCTACTCTATTTACAATTTCTATTTTCTCTTTAATCTCTTTTGAAAAATGGGATATTTTTTGATTAATTAAGGAGTTTCTTTCTTTTTCCTTTTCTTTTATTTCTTTTATCTTGGATTTTATAAATTCCTCAATATCTGGGAAGGCTAATTTCTCTTTTTCTGGCTCTATTTTTTCATCTTCTTTCAATACTTTTTTTAAAAAATCAAATATTCCCATTTCTATATTAAAATATCAGAGTTAAAAAAACCTTATATTTTTATTATTTAATACATAACTGCATAGAAATAATAAAGAGTTGTTGAGGTATCTGTTAGGTGTCCATCTTCAAGTACTATCATTTCAAAATCATGAGGATTATTGTCGAACCCGGGTAAATCTTCATTTAACAAGGATGTAAAGATAACACTAGATGTTGTGGGTTCATATAAGAGAATTTCTTCAAAATTATCGTCATTTCCATATCCTGAAGAATCAAAAATTCTGGTGTTTGGACATTCCCCTTCTGTAAACTCGTTTGCATTAACATAAAAGGTATTATGTGTTCCTATTCCTAAAAGGTAGAATGTTTCATCAACCCCATCTAAATCATCATTTTCAATCCCATATTGGGTTTCTAGTAATGTAAGGTTCGTTCCATATTGGTTTGTTGTTCCTCCATCTCCACTTTCATCTATGTATGTTCCTGAAGAGGTGAAGTTGAAACATTGTACATGATTCCAGGATATTGAATCATTTGTTGATGCAAATACTTCTCCTTCTGGAGAGGATAGGGACCAATTGTATAGAACGTTATTTCCCGAGTCTGCAAGTTGTATTGCTCCAGATACATTCCCATAATATCCTGCCCAGGCTTGGGTTATCCCCCATCCTTCTGGGGTTGTTATCTCTGTCACGTTTCCTGCAATTGCATCTAAACTTCCCGGGGGGGTTGCATTTTGATGACTTGAAGTAATGTTTGTAACGTTTACTCCTGTTGCTCCAGTACCAGTTATACCATGAATAATAAAATATAATCCATCCGTACTTATTTCTAATCTTGGACTTGAGAGGGTTAAAAGTTCTTCTTTAGTTATTCCGGGTTCATTTGAACATCCATAGTAGATTTGTTCGAAATTTGATGCTCCAGAACATACCACTACCCCATCCGTACCTTCTGTTATTGGAACATAGAGGTCAATATCCTCAAGGATTCCAGAGGTTGAGTGCATAAATGATTTCCCTGTTGCGAAGTCGGAATCTCCCGTTATATCTGATAAGTCTATATCTTCATCAAAGTTGACGTTAAATTTTGATATTTTTTTGTTGGATTTTTCAAGGTTTAATCGAACTATCCCCTGGAATTCTTCTCCTTCATTTATTTCAACTTCGTCTTTTTTTAGGTTTAAGTCTTTTGGTTTCTTTGTTAATTTTTTTGAGGTTATAGGGGGGTTGTCATTTCCATTATTATTTGAATTTCCATTTTCTCCATTATTTTCTCCCTCCTGATTTGTACCGGGGAGATTTTGTAGATTAGAGTTGCTAGAACCTCTCCTACTTTTTTTAGTTGTTTCTGGAAGGATTTCTGCATTCTCTTCAATAAAATAAACATCTTCTAGTCCAAGAGGGTTTTCCTCAAAGATATTTATTGACATTGCACTTCCCCTATTTGTACTATCTGAAATAGAACTCTCCTGTATTTCTTGCTCTCCTTCATTTAAACTTGAGAATCCTGTGAATGCTATCTTACTTACATTAATTAAGGATACCAAGACAACTATTATTAGAGCTAAAGCTATTACTAGCACAACTATTTTATTTCCAAATATTTTCGGAATTTTCATTCTCTTTTTATGAAATTACCAAGAATTCCTTCTATTTAAGTATAATTATTTAGTATTTAATTAAATAGTTATTTCTCTTTTTTGAGATTTCTTTTTTGAAAACCAGGGAATTAGAATACTTGTTTTTCTTTTGTATTCTTTATATTCCTTTAATTTCCCCCATTTTTTGTTGGCATAATTTTCTAATTTGGGTATTCCTGTTACAAATAGTAGAAGTATTGTTATGAATATTGGGCTATTGAGTGCAAATATCTTTTGAATAGATGTTAAACTGCTAAAAGTGAAAAGGTATACTCCTATCCAACAGAGTATTTCTCCAAAATAGTTTGGATGTCTTGAGTATTTCCATAATCCTGTTGAAATCCACTTATCCTCTTTATTATGTTTGTTAAACTGATATTTTTGTAAATCTGAAATTGTTTCTATTGTTAAACCTATAAACCAGATTGCGAGTCCTAACCAAGATAAAAGGGATACTTTTATCTCGGAGCTAAAGAATATTAATGGTGGAAGAAGAATTACCCAAACAGTAATACCTTGTAATAACCAGAATTGGAAAAATCTAAAGAAATTTTCTCTTATTCCATCAAATCTCCTGTCTTTTTTTATTTTTTTTATTCTTATAAAAAGAAATATTCCCAATCTTAATGACCATAAGATAATCATTATAAAAAGAATTAGTTTAAACTCTGCATATTTTGAATAAACAAAACTTATTAGTGTTAGTAGTATGAATGTTAAAGCATAAGATAAATCTGTAAGTTTATCTGTTTTAAATTTATATGCAAATAAAAACATTAGCAAATTAATTGAAATTGCAATCAATAAATAATTTAGAACATTCATTTTATTTCAATCTCTCTTCTCCAGGAGTTTTCACCTTCCTTGAAATCTCTATACTTTTTTATCTTTAATTCATTACTGAACATAGGACAATTTAAAACAAATGTTTCAAACTCCCCTCCCTCTCCTGCAGGGTGGATTTTGTATTTTTCTTTTAGTATTCTTACTTCTTCTATGAACTTATCGTCAATAATTCTTCCTAGCCAGGATTGATTTAAGGGGTATGCAAATACTCCAACCACAATTACCTTGAAATTTTCTTTTAAGAGCTCTTTAAGATAACCTATTTCCTCTTTGTGCCAGAGGGGATTTATACATTTTATATTCAAATCATCACAGATTTTTTGTATTCTAGATGCTTGATATTCTGAATGGAGTGCACCAGTTACAATTCCTTCAATTTTGTATTTCTTTATTGCTTTCTTTATTGCGTTTTCCAAATCTTTCAATTCTTCTTCCTTTTTTCCTTGTGTTTTGTGAACCATTAAAGGAAGTTTCATTGCATTTGCCTGATTTTTTGTCTTTTTAATGCTGGGTGTATGGAACATATATGATTCTTTATTCTCTGAATGAAGAGTTATAAGACAAACTAAATCATTTCCTTGTTTTTTGACAAGATATGCAGAATAAACAGAATCCTTCCCTCCAGAAAATAATGATGCCAGTTTCATTTTAATTAAACACCCCATAACCTTCAAGAATAATCTTTATTTCTCCCTTATCTAATAAATGAACATTTTGTGTTATCCCCACAATTCTTTCTAATTTGTGGAAGCGGGTTGATTTATTTAATGCATTTTTTATTAAGTAAAGCTGTGCTTCTTGTTCTGCTTTTGCATAATTGTCCCCTTTTCCTGAACCAGCAACTTTGCTTAAATTGAGTTTAAGCAATTTTTCGTCTTTTTCAAGACTTGAGTAATTAAGAGAGATTATTCTATTATTGTAGTTGACTGCTATTTTACTGCTCATTCTTCTTCCTCTTTTACTTTTTTGTTCCCTTTTTTTATTTTTTCCTGGATGTCTTCATCTCCATCATCGTTTTTATCGGAATATTTGTCGAATTCCTCATCTGAAATTTCTTCATAATTTCCTTCTTTAAGCTCAGTTATCAAATTCTGGAATGGATTTCCATTTTTTTCCCAGAAGTTTTTCTTTTCCCATATGTGTATTTCTTGGAAATGGGAAGGTTGGTCTAACCATATTTTTTGTTGGTTTTCAAGATGCAATAATGGAGAAAAATGTTCTATTCTTTTTTCCCTGTCTTCTCCTGCAAGTTCTGTAAAAGTTATTCTTTTAAATTCTTCTTTGGAACTAAAATGATTTTCTAGCATTGTTGTAATTTCAATGATCTTATCTTTTATGCTAAATTTTCTTTTAGGTAATGATATAGAACTTTCTCGGAGAGCATTTTTGTTTACAATTTCTTTTTTTATTCTTCTATTCTCAGTTATTATTGCTTTGTTTAAGGATTCTAATAATTCCTTAAGTGTTACTTTTTTGAATCTTGGGAGAGGGCTTCTTGGAATTAGTTCTGGAATTTCATCTTCTAATTCAATTCTTTCAAAAGAAGATTTTTTTATCTCTGTTTTGTTTCCAAATAGTATATCATCTATACTTTTTATGTACTTGTTGAGAAGAATCTCTGATTTTATTCTTAACAAAAAAGATGCTGCAAGAAGTACTTTGCTTGAGACAAAAAAATCCCTTTCCTCCATCTCATGTATTCTTTGAAAATATTTTTCTGTTAAAACAACCAAATCAATATCCCAGGGGTTTAGTTGTTCTGTGTTTATCAAATCGTATATTATGTCCTGCCATTCTATTTCTCTGCTAAATAGTAAATCCTGAATTTCTTCTTGTTTTACGTTTATCTTTGTAGGGGTTGCAGGAACAACGATGTTAAGATTATTTTCTTGATTCAATGAGCTAAGAGGATTATCAAAAAATTCACCTTTCTTTTCCATTTTTTCTTTAATTAAACGAAGAATATAAATGTTTTTGAAGCTTTTTATCCAGTCTGACTTAAATCATGTTTTTTTATGAATTCTTCTAAATCTTTTCCTTTGAGAATTCTTAACAATTCATTTGGAGATTCTTCGGGATAATAATTGAATATAATTTCTAAAGGATTTTTGTCATCCTTTAAACTCCAAAGAAGCACATAAGCACCTATATTATCCAGCATCTTTTTTTCTTTTGTTTTATTTGTAATATTATCGTAAAAATCTTTTGTAATTCCTGCAAATGAATATATAAAACTGGGTAAAACATTTTCTGATTCTTCTGGGAGATCAGATTTATCTAAAGGTAGTGTAATTAATCCTGTTTCCAGATTATATTTTCCAATTAATCCGGGACCTAAAAATCTTTTTACTCTGCTGTCAAGGTTTGATAGAAATTTTAAATCGTTTAAATCTTCTTCCTGAGAGCTTAATTTATGAATAATTGGAGTTGTTTTTTTAGAATCTTGCGAATATTCATCGGTTTGTAGGTATTTGGCATTTCTGCTCCTATAGCAAACTCCAAAAGAAGGGCTATTTGCAATATTTTTGCTTCTGTAAAATTCTTCAAAAAGATTGTTAAATGATTCCATAAACTTTTGGTGAGGCATATCTGAGAGTCTTGATTTATATTTATAAGGATTTATATGGTTTATTTTTATTGAATTGGTTTAATTTAAACGCAAGATTTTATGTAGTTATTAATAAGAAATAGATGTAGTTGCTATATGCTTTCATTTTATCGCAATTATATAAGGACTATCAAATTTTTAATTACTACTCTATGTTTACCACTCCTTGTCATTTTTAAAGAGTAACAGAAACGAAAGGTTTAAATAGTTCTTAGTATTGGATTTTTTATCACCTCTTTTTACCCAGGAGACGCTTCAGGTCTACTATTTGTTGGCTTGAAGAATCTCCCAGGGTTTTCGTAAAACATCTTTTGAAAGATTTTTAAAGAATATTTACTTGTCTGATTTATGAAAAAGGGTTGGATTATTGGAATTATTGGAGTCATTTTAATAGTCGCATTAGTGATTATGTTTTATCCTAGACCCATAGAGGATTTGACTCAGGTTGAATATGATATATCAAAGGAAGAGCGCATAACTTTTCTTTCTGGATGGATCAATACTTTAGAAGAATGTAAGGGATACTCTGAATTTTCTTCTCGAGAAGAAATGATAAATTCCGGATATGATCAATTTTGTTGGGATGCTACAGATGTAGACGATTTTAATTTGAACAAACTTAAAGAACTTGAAGGTATTAAAGGGGTTGCGCTTTCTACAAGTATTTCCCCTGGTAGTGACAGCAGGTGTAATTTAATATGGGAGTATGAATACGAATATGTAGGTTCAAGGCTATTCCATAGAGTTTTGGAAATATATAACTGTGAGGATAAATTTTATATTAATGCATATGAATATCCGGGTCCTCTTAAGCGTAATATCTACATGATAAATCCTACAGAAGACACTTTAGGGATATTAAAAGAAAAATCTATAGAAGAGAGATATCAAGAAATTTTAGGAGCAATACAAGAAGGAAATGATTACGGGATTTCTAATAATCTCAGTGATTATTGTTTTCCTTGGAGAACTTATGAAAAAAACTGCTATTATAGTGCAAGTAAGAATTATGTTTTGTTTATTGGATCAAATCTTAGTGAATTCTCTAGAGAACAAAGATTAAATATTTGTTATGAGCTTGCTCATTCAGGCTCTGTTGCTGACTGTTTAAGAAGAATTAATGAGAGTGAAGAATGTTTAAATTATGCAAATTCGAACGAATACTTAACTACACTCTGTAATTATAAAACAGGGGTACTTCCGTACCCAAACCAAGCAGGTATACCTTCAGAAGTAAAAACTTATCCTCTTGTAAGATTTTCTGATTAAAATACTGGTTTTGTTTTATTTAACTAAATTATAATAATGATTTTCTTGTCCTAGGAGTTTCAGCATTTTTTGAAATGCTCCCAGGGTTTTATCAAAATAATGATATAACTTCATAATAATCATATCATAATAATACTTAAATATGCTAATTCTTATGGAAAAAACATGGTAAATCCAGAGTTGAAAGCATATGTCTTTCCAAAAGTAATTGTTAATGGAGATATAAAGACTTTAGTTCTTAGAAGTAAGCTTGGAGCTCAGATTGCTGCGAGTAATTCTTTGTTAGGGTTTGGATATTCCTTGGAAGGAAATATAGAAAAGGTTTATTCTGGGAATATAATAAATAGGATTTTTGGAAGAAAAAACTATCAAGACAGAGACGAATTTATAGAAGATGTTAAAACAAATTTTTCAAGTAAAGAGGACATTGCTGAGGGGGAATTGGAAGAGTTTGCAAGAGAAAATAAGCTTACTCCTACAAGATTGATATTTAGATAGTTCTGTTTAATTTTATGGAATAAACTAGGGTTTACTCATAAAGGAAGGTTTAAAGGGGAAGTATTCTTGTGATTAATATGAAATGTCCAAAATGTGATTGTGAACTTCCTTTAACTAAAAATCCAAAAGGTTTTGGCGGGTGGTTTTGCCCTAAATGTGGTTTGGAAATAGATGAATTAGGAAAGTCTGTAAAGAAAGTTAGAAATTAAATATTAATCTGTTTAGGATTTCTTTTTCTTTCTTTTGCTGTTTCTCTTAGAAATATTAAATGCAATAAAAGATAAAAGAATAACTATTGCTATTCCTAGAACTATAAGTATTATAGAGGTTGTCGAAGCCTTTTTTTCATACCTTAATTTTGGATCTGTTAAATCTGAATTGCTGTTTGTATTTGGAAAATCGTTTAATTGTTTAATAATTTCTTGGATATAGGGGTGATTTGGGCTTATTGATTCAACCTGTTTAAAGTTTGATTTTGCTTCAGCATAGTTTTCATTCCAAAAACTCTCCAGCCCATTATTCCAGAATACATCAATTTCACTTTGTTTTGGAATTATTGTTATCTCATTTTTTATATCATTAATCGGTGTTAAATAATTGTATATTCCTCCTAATCCATTATATCCAGATGTTGCTATTCCTATTACTTCTCCATTTAGGTTTAGGGCAGGTCCCCCACTATTTCCTCCTTCGATGCTTACATCTATTTGTATGTCTTTATAGTTTCCAGAGGGTACAATATTTGTTATTTTTCCATAAGTAGGGGTAGATGATACGTAAAAATTATTTGAATAAGTTATTCCTTCTGATGTCCAGGGATAACCAATTACAACAATATCCTCTCCAATTGGAATGTCATTTGAATCTCCAAGAGGCAATGATGGGAAGTTTTCACCTTCTATTTTTAATAATGCCCAGTCTCTTCCTCCAGTCTCATCAAGATAATTTTCATTTGAATCTATTAGTTTTGCATCATATTTTTTTATGTCTTCCCCATCTCCAAGTATGACTTCTATCCTACTTATCTTTAAGTTTCTTACTTCTAAATTCTCTTCAAGAAATAGAGTCTTTTGTAAGTATTCTTCATATTTTTCCATTGATACATTATCATTGTAGTTTGCATTGTTATACAGCAGATAGTAATAATATAGGTAATAATAATATCCTATACTTTCAAGCGAGGTTTTTATTTCAGATTCTACAAGTGTTGCTACATGGGCATTGGTTAATATATATCCTCTTGAGTCAATTAGGAATCCTGTTCCTCCAACAAGAGGAATTGTTCCATTATGGTATTGATAGAATTCTTGTTTTAAATTTGCTATATCTATCTCATTCATTTCATAATTGAAAGTTCCTAATTCGTCTTCTCCATAATATTCTCCAGGGTAGAAATTATCCCAGAATGAATCTCCAAAGAAAGAGTCAAAACCATTAGTACTTGAATCCATTTTTACGTTTAAGTCTTCATATAAAGGATAATAATGGTTGAAATTATATTTGAAATCTATGCTCTTAAGCTGAGGTACAAACACATCGTAAGAGTAGTAAACATTTATCTTTGCAACCGATGGAAGACTTTTTGAATAAACTTTTTGTAAGTCATTTGGTTTACTTGAAAATATTATATTCCCTGTTAGAGGTGTTTGTATTTCTGTTTCGTTTTGAGGGGCGATCTTATCCATTATACTTTTTCCAGTTATTGAAATTCCCTTTGTATTATTTTCTGTGCTTGATACCAAAGAAATGAATAAGATTAGGATTAATATTGTAATAAAAAATGAGAAAATTAATTTTTTCGAATGAACTCCTTTAACCATCCCGTTATAAGATAGATTTAATTTATAAATTTATAGAATAAATTAAGATTAATGTTAAAATACCTACTTCCAATTAATTTCTTGTTTCTTTAAGGTGATTAGTCATTATCTTTTTTCTGGAATAATCTTCACATTCGTCAATTATTAGGTTCATTATCTCTAGAGGGGTTTTTCCCTTTTGTATTTCTTTTGCTAGGTATAATAAATCGTATGTTTTGTATTTTTCTTCATGAAAACTTCCCTGCTTTATCTTTAAATTTTGATAAAGATACCATGTTCCTATTAGGTTAATAATTTGTTCTTTATTTAAGGGGATATTTTTTGTTATCTCTAATTCAATTTTGTTGGCTATTTCTTCAAGTCTATTCATTTTCTCCGAAAAGCCAAATATATTATAAGCTTATTTATACTTGAATATACTCTCTATTTAATATATTCTAAAATGCTATAAATATTATAAAATAATTTATATTGTATTTATTGAGTAAAATGGAATTAGAAGATGAAGTAAAAAACATTTTGGATAGTCTTTTTGAGAGAGCTAAGACTCCTAAAGAGATAAATGAATTAAGAATGATTATCGACGAATATTCAGATGAGGGATATTTTGTTTTAGATTATGTTCATAGATATAATAAACTTGTACAGAAAATGTCTAAGCAGCAGTCTTGAGTTCTAATTTGTTTGGAAGAATAATCTTTATAAACTTGTATTTATTTTTAAAGGGGATGGTAAGAGAGGTTGATTATAAATCGCTATCTGAGAAAAATAGAGTGGGTAGAGAAGCTCAGGAAAAGAAAGATAAGGAATTAGCTGAAAAAGGCAAGAGAGTTAAGGAATTTGGTTATAGAAAAGGGATTGCTACAAAGGCTAGAGACCAAGCAAAATACTGGCAGATAGGTTATAAAATAAATTCTAATGGAGATTTAGATAGAGAATATGCTTATGCACTCTCTTTGTTAAATAATCAAATTTCTGATTCAACAAGTCAGAAATATAATGGAGGTATTTTTGCAGCATATAATATGTTTGATACTATTGAATCTAGTTTTGATTCTCCAGGAATTAAAGAGGGTATTAAAAAAGGAGATATTTCTAAAGATTTAATTAATAAATACAAAAAAGCTCTTGCAAGAAGAGGGGAAAGATTAGTGAAAGCAGCATATCAAAAGAATATTTATAATGAAAAAAATGAAAAAATATTGAAATATTGTAATGAAGTTTTGGGAAGTCATCCTTCAGGATTGGAGAAGACAATCACAGTTGTTTCAGCACTTTCTATTGTTTTGGGCATCGCAATTGGTTATCCTTCTCTTACTGGAAATGTAATCGCAGGTACTCTTAAAGGTTCTCTGGGTTATGGAGCTATACTTTTTGGTTTAGGCCTTGTTGGTGTTTTTCTAGCAAATAAAAAATAGATTTACGCTTTCTTTCCTTCGAATTCAGCTCGTTCCTGACTAAAGCGGATTATCTATTCACTTTTGTCTTTAGTCAAAAACTCGGTATAATGGCATTTTCCACAATAAAGTCTTCCTTTAGAACTCATTAAAAATACACCTGGTCCACATCTTGGGCAAAACTTTGAAAGCCTTTTAATTTTATCTCCATCGATTTGGTATTTTGTGTATTTCTTGCTAGTAGGTTTGTTTACGTGTTTCTTCTTTCCTTTTTTTAATATTTTTTTTGCCATTTTTATTCTTTCTTTTCTTCAGAAGCTTTTTTAGCCTCCTTTGCTGCTTTTTTAGCCTCTTCTAACTCTTTCTTTTCAGTTTCAATTTCTTTCTTTGTTTTTCTTTCTATTTTATTTTTCTCTTCTTTGCTTTTGTAAATATTTGCTTTAACTTGAAATTCTTTAACTCCGAATTTTCCATATATTCCCTTTATCTTTATTGCATCTTCAGAAGATGAAAGTTTCTTTGCAAGAGCAGTTGCAACATCTTTGTTGGTTGGAGTACTTTCCGAATGTATCTTTGCTTCTATTTCTCTTCTTTCGAATACAAGATTTTTTGTCTCTTTAATGTCTTTTATTTCCATTTTAATTGATTTACCTTGTTTTTATTGCAAAGTTTCCTTGTTCTTTTATATTTAGTTTTTTTGCTACTTCGGATTTTTCTGGATTAAGTATTACCGCTCTTCCCTTGAAGTTTTCTGTGAGCTCTTTTGAACCACAGTTAGTACATTTGTCTCCAGCCTCGACGATGGTTCCACACAATTTACAAGCTTTCGTTTTTGCCATTTTATTTTTTCTTAGGGCCTTTTTTCTCTTTGTCTTTTTTATCCCCTTTTGCTTCAGATTTAGCAACTCTTTCTGCTTTTTCTGCTTCTTTTTCCTTTTTCATAGAATCTTCTTTTATCCACTCTAATTTTCCTAAACCAGGTTGTCTCATTGTTAATCCTATCTTTGGATCTTCTCCCTTGTGAGATATTGCAACAATTCTTGCCATACAAGCGTCTCCCTGTTTGAGGTTTCTTTTTGACATTTTTCCTGATAAAAGATTTGTTTTACTGAAACTAACAAAATCGTCCATTGTTTGACTAATATGAATCATACCTCTCATTACTCCCATATCAATGAATGCTCCGAATTTTGTTATTTCTGCTATCTCTCCATATATTAATTCTTGTAATTCTGGTTTCCAAACAAGTAACTTAAATTTTGAGTTATAGTATGTTGCACCATCTCCGGGGATTATTACCCCCTCTCCTACCTCAAGAACTTCTATCACTGCAACAGATCTGCCCATTTCTTTATCATAATGATTAGAATAGATATCTCTAAGTTGCTGGTCAACAGCTTCTACAGTAGGTAAACCAAACAATTTCGGCTCTACTCTTACATAATCTTCAACTTCGGCTAAATAAAACATTTTATATGAAAACTAGAGTAAAAATTGGTTTAAAAAGCTTATGTCAAGGATTTTCTTATACTATTTCTAATTTTTTTCGGTTTCTTATGCCCATCTTCTTGCTTTTTATCTTTTTTCTAACCTCTTGATCAAGCGTTGCAATTATAATATCCGGATTTTTTCTTGCAAAATTAATTATAGCATTATCAACATTTTTTCCATCTAGGCTTATTTTTTTGAATTTTTCTCCTTCATTTTCTAAAAGCTTGAGTTCAAAGGTTTTCTTAAGATTTTTGAGTTCAGAGATTACTTCTTCTGGAATTATTATTTTAATTCCCATTAAGGGTATTTCTTGGAAAAAATCTATTTTTTGATTCACGCATGTGATAATAAAATTTGTATCTAAAAGTACTTGTTTCATAATCTATTATAATATATTAACCTTTAAATAATCTTTTTTCTTTAGAAAAATATGCAGGAGAGTGATAATATCTTAAGAATTTTGAAAGGGACTAGAGATGCATTAGAAAGAAACGATTCTTTTAATATTAGAGGGTTGAGTAATCAGACAATAAATACCGCTTCTCTTACTCAAGATCCAGATAATATTGCAGTTGCGGTAATTGTTTATTCCTTAAGTAAGATAGTTGAAAGGTTGGATTATAGACAGCTCCCGGGGTGGAAAAAGTTTTACAGCAATGTTCTTTTGTATCTTGATAAATCTATAAAAGACATTGAAGAAAAAAGATATGATAAATTTAGAGAAGATTTCAAGATGATTAGGGGAAGTATTGAAAATCTTTCTGGAAAATTAAAGAAGTATATTAAAGAAGTTTTTAGAAATGCGGAGATAAGTAAGGCTTCCAGAATCTATGAACACGGTATTTCTATGGAACAGACAGCAAGCCTCTTGGGAATTAGTCAATATGAACTTGCAGATTATGCCGGTAAAACGGGCATACCCGATGTGCCTGAAAACTATACAAGAAATACTAAATCAAGAATTAAATTGGCAATGGAGATGTTTAAATGATTTTTGAGTTTGATGTATTTTCTTTAGTTGGATGGTTGGGGGTTTTATTGATAGTTTTTGCGTATATACTATTTTCTCAGAGAAAATTAAAGATTGATTATTTGCTTTACCATCTTCTTAATTTTCTGGGTGCTGCGGGTTTGATAGTCAGTACTTTTGTAACTGAATCTTGGCCGGCTCTTGCATTAGGCTTAATTTTTGCTGGAATATCTGTTGTCTACATGATTAAGATACTTAAAACTAAACCAAAATATAGGGATTTAAGAGATTAAAATGAAACCATTAAACAAAGCAATAATATTTGATGCTGGAACCCTAATAACTCTTTCAATGAATGGATTAACCGATGAGCTTAGAAAACTTAAAACAATATTTGATGGGAGTTTTTTGATTACTTCTAAAATAAAAGAAGAAATAATAGACAAACCTATTAATATAAAGAACTTTGAATTAGAAGCATTGAGGTCAAAAAAACTTTTGGATGATGGAGTTTTAGAACTTGCTGAATATTACGGGTTTGATAATTCGGAGATAGAAGCAAGGGCCATTAAGATAATGGATGTTGCAAATTCTTTTTTTGCTAGTTCAAAGGAACAAGTTAAAATAATGCATCTTGGAGAGGCTTCCTGCTTGGCGCTTAGTAGTATTCTCAATGATAAAAAGATAGTAAATGTTATCGCAATTGATGAAAGAACAACAAGAATGCTTATTGAAAAACCGGAGAATCTCAAGGATTTGCTTAGTAGGAAATTGCATACAAATATAAGAGTTGTTAAAAATAATTTTGATTATTTTAAAAAATTTCAGGTTATTCGTTCCGCTGAATTGATGTATGTTGCCTGGAAGAAAGGACTTATTGAGTTAAAGGATGGGATTTCTATACTGGATGCTTTACTTTATGCGACCAAGTCTAAAGGATGTGCTATCTCCCAAGAGGAGATTGAAGAGATAAAGAAGCTGAGATGAGATTTTTTCAAAAAGGAGAACTTAAGTTACTTTGGCCATTTTATCTTGAATATTTTATTTCATCTATCTTATATATTATTCCTGCTTTCTTAGTTATCTATTTTTCATCTATTGGATTATCTGCTTTTCAGATGGGTATTTTGTTAGCTGTTTGGCCTTTAACCTCTCTGATATTTGAGATTCCTACAGGAGCATTTGCAGATCTATATGGCAGGAAGAATTCTGTTTTATTTGGATATATTCTGGAAGCAATTGCAATATTTTCTTTATTTTTCTTTAAAGACTTTAAATTAATGGTGTTTTCTTTTATTTTATTTGGTTTTGCTACCACTTTTTCTTCAGGTAGCAAAGATGCTTGGATAGTTGATATAGTAAACAAACATAACAAAAAATTAGTGCATCCATTTTTCAATAAAATGAACTTCTTTATTTATACTGGAATGATTTTTTCTGGAATTATTGGAGCTTTTTTTGTAAAAGAATATGGATTGAGCATAATTTGGTTGATCACTTCTTTTTCATATATTTTTTCAGTTTTATTTTTACTTTTTTTCACTAAAGAGTCTTATGTAAAAAAGAAATCGGGCATTATGAAGTCTATATCTAAATTAAAATCTCAAACCAAAATTTCTTTGAGTTATAGTTACAAACATAATGTTTTATTTTATTTGATTTTTGCTGGAACTATTGCAATGTTTGCATGTAATTTACAGGGATCAATAGCCTGGACACCTCTTCTGAAAAGTTTAGGAATGCAAGAATATCATTTTGGTTATTTGTGGAGTATAATGTCTTTTGTTATGGCAATTTCTCCTATTTTTGCAACTAAATTTTTAAAAAAGAACAAGGAAAGAAATTTCATTATCCTTGCATTAATTATCTGGATTTTTGTAAGTTTCTTGGTTATTTTTGCTAATTCAATTTTAATTGCTATCTTAATCATGTTATTTACACTGTTTTTCTATAGCTCTAAAGGACCATCAGAAGAAGTTTATTTTCATAGATTTGTTCCCTCTAAATTGAGAGCTACTATTGGAAGTGTCAGAAATATGATTTTTTCGATAGCTGTAATCTTGGTGTTGCCTCTTGAAGGGTTTTTAGTGGATAGCATAGGACCTAAATATACTATTCTTATTTCTGCAATTGTTATGATTCCTGCGATTATTCTGTATCTTAAAATTAAAGAGAAGAGAAAGATTAAAAAATAAACTTTTTCTAGATGATTTATAGGGTCTGTAGGCCAACGGTAGACTGGCTGCCTCCAGAGCAGCAGATGGGGGTTCGACTCCCTCCAGGCCCATATTAAATACAGGAGTAAAAGTGATAGAAAGAAAAGTTGAAGAAACAAATTATTGCTCTTCGAATGCTCTTGAAGAGAGTAATTATTCTTCTAAAACAGAGGAAAAGGAAGATAAAAGATACTCCTTAAAAAACAAGATACATCTAAGAGATATATTTTACAAATTTAAGGGAAGACATCTTTTTCCAGATAGGGGATGAATCCACAACATTTATAAATACTTATGAAATATGTTTCATATGAATAAGAGTTCAAATAATTCAAATTTCTCAACATACCATGTATTTTTTAGAAATCTTGCAAATCCCTTAAAGATAAAGATAATCTCTGTATTGAAGGATAAAGAAAGTTCAGTTACCGATTTAACTTATGAACTTAAGGTTGAACAAAGCAAGATTTCTCATGCATTAGCTTTACTAAAAAAATGTAATATTGTAGATGTTAAGAAAAATGGGAAAGAAAGGATATATTCCTTAAACCGGAAAACAATAATTCCGTTACTTGAAATGATTGATAAACATTCCAAGTCTTTTTGTAACTGTAAAGAATGCAAGGGGTGTGGAAAATGAAAAAAATATACTTTGACAATGCAGCAACGACAAAAATTGATGAAAAGGTTTTGAAAGAGATGCTTCCTTATTTCACGGATACATTTGGGAATGCTTCTTCTCAACATGATGCGGGGATAAAGGCAAAATATGCTCTTGAAAAAAGCAGAAGAACAATTGGACTATCTATTAAAGCAAATCCAGGAGAAATAATTTTTACTTCCGGAGGAACTGAGGGGAATAATTTAGTGTTGAAGGGTTTATTTTTTGCAAATTACCCTCGTAAAAATCATATTATTACAACGTCTATAGAACATGATTGTGTTTTGAATACTTGTAGGTGGCTAGAGACGCAGGGAGCAAAAGTCACTTATCTTGATGTGAATAAAGA
>ERZ795059.2212-NODE-2212-length-20404-cov-15.994545_pt1 | contig 20404 bp, 16 predicted proteins | sample MGYA00375143_ERZ795059 | MGnify/ENA primary metagenome ERZ795059 (study PRJEB30188, sample SAMN05720168) | activated sludge metagenome | isolation source: Anaerobic digester | place: USA | collected 2015-01-07 ... | reverse complement strand
ATGTGAGGCTGATATGCCTTGCGGGAGCCGCGCTCCCGGTCCCGCCGAGACATTTTCCCGCTAATTCCGCGTCAGCCCCGTCAGTTCCGCGCGAAAGTTTCAGCGACGCCGGCGTCAAACATGTCGCTTACTCCGTGTCCGATATCGCGGCGTTCCACAAGCGCTGCCTCGCGGCGGGAGTCCAGTTCCTCTTTGAGCCGACGCCGGTGAGCGGAGGCAGTATGATCGCCTATTTCCTAGACCCGGAAGGCAACACGTTCGAGGCGATGCAACTGAATCCCGCCATGCGTTCTATTGCCGTCGCGGCGGGCGCGGCTCGGCGCGCAATGATGGATTTTTCCACACGCGCATCCCGGTTTTTCAAGAATAAACACGTTAAACCCGAAAACCCGATACATAAGGTTTTCGCCTTCGGCGATTGGAAAAAAAACCTTTGAAAAGGGGGCTTTCCCAAAACCCCATTTCCTAAACTTCGCATCTTTTTATTCGGTGAATGTTGACGCGACAGAAATCTGCAGTCAGGATTCAGATTCGATTAACCCTAAAAGCTCGTAAACTTCAACGGGTTTCGATTTTCCTTTGACGGTGACGGAGTCGATGTGTCTTGCATTGACTGAGTCTTTGACAAGCTCATAAGTGCTGCCGCTGATGACGATGGGGATGTGGTACTGCTTGGTGAGGCTTTCCAGCCGGGAGGCAAGGTTTACATTGTCGCCGATGACGGTGTATTCAAGTCTTTGCGAGTGGCCGATGTTGCCCGCGACCACCGGGCCGGTGTGGATGCCGATGCCGATTTTGATGGGGTTAAGGCCGTCCTCGTTTATCCATTTCTCGTTCAGCTCGTCTAACTTGCGCTTCATTTTGAGGGCCGATTTGACCGCGCGCATCGGGTCGTCGGGGTGTTTAACCGGGGAGCCGTAGATCGCCATTATCGCGTCGCCGATGAACTTGTCGAGAGTGCCTTCAAACTCGAAAACCACGTCCACCATCGAGTTGAAATATTCGTTGAGAAGGCCGACCACGAGGTCTGCGGGGAGTTTCTCGGATATGGTTGTGAATCCTCTGATATCAGAGAACAGGATGGTGACGTCCTTTGTTTCGCCGCCGAGGGAAATGTTGTCCATGTCGCGGAGAAGTTCGTCGGCCACCTGACGGGAGACGTAGCGGGAGAAAGTGTCCTTTATCTGCTGTTTTTCCTTGATGCCTCTAATCATCTCGTTGAATGAGCCTGCAAGCTCCTGAATTTCGAGTCCGCCGGTGGAGACGGCGACGTTCAAGTCAAGGTTGCCGCGGCCTATCTCGCGGGCGGTGTCGGCCAGATAGAGGATGGGTTTGGCGAACCTGCGGGAGACGGCGACGGAGGCGGCGACTGCGGCGCAAAGGAAGGCGAACACGATGGCGGCGGCGATGGCGCGGGCGCGCGCCGCCCTGCCGTACAGCCTCTCCAGCGAGTACCCGACGCGCAGAACTCCTGTCTTCATTCCGTCGCTCTCGATGAGGAACGAACTGTCTACGATTCTGCCCCATTCGGCGTCCACTCGCTCGCGCATGATGACTTTGCGCCGGGAGTCCACGCGCTGCGCGGCTTTCGTTTCCGGGTCGTCCAGTTCCCGGCCCTCCATCTCCTCGTCCGGGTGTATCATCACGTAGCTGTCAGGGTCGATTACGTAGCAGAAAACGATATCCGGATTGTTTTTCCGCAACTCGACGAGAATCTCCTTGGCTTCCGAGAAGATGAACCGATCGATGAGGGAACGGACGGTTTTCGCGACGCTTTCGCCGAGGATTTCAATCTGGCGAGCGCGCTCAAGTTCGAGCAGCGGCTTCGGCCTGTATGTCAGCGCGACGTATCCGGAGACGTGCTCTTTGTCGGGGCCTTCGCCAAGATAAATTCCTATCTTTGCGACCGCCATCGAGAACTTTGCGCCGTCCGCCCGGAAGGCAGGGATAAAGTATGAGCGGCCTATCTTTTTTTCGTCCGCCTTAAGCCGTTCGGCGATTAGGGAGACTGCTTTGCCGCCCGCGCCGTTTTCGTACAGGACGTTCCATCCGCTGTCGAAAATTGCGAGGTGCGAAATCTGCCGCTCGTCCGAGACGACGTCTTCGACTATCATTCTCAGGGTATCGTTTTTGCGGGAGGCGACGGCGTTGCCGGACGCGATGGCGATCACGCCCGCGTACGCTTTCATCTGGCTGGCTTTTTCTTCTTCGTAGAATTTCTTCTGCGTCCCGGAGGTCGCGATGTACGCCACTGCGGAAGCTATCACTATGGAAATGACCACGAGAAGGGAGAGGTTGACGACGATGCTTCTTTTTTTTCTTGAAGGGGTAGAAGAGGGAGTGGCGCCGCTCATTTCCCCTGCGTTTTCCGCCATTTCTCGAAATCCTTCAGCCACCCGTTCTTTTTCGCCTTGGCGACCCTGTCCCGAAAATCCTTATAAAGATCGGGTTTCACTTTAGTAAAAAACGCCTGCCCGGAAACGAAATAGATGTGAACGTCTTTGAAATCGGGGTCTTTGTGCGCGGTGACGAGCATCTTGACTATCTTTTCGGAGTCCTGCTTGTCGAAGTCGTTCCTGAACACGAGCGGGTCGACCGGATACTTTCCCATGCACTCCATCTTGCTTATGTCGTTGAATCGCTTGTCGGTGTTCACCGCCATTATGTATGCCATTTCGGTCATAATCGCGGCGTCGGCTTTCTTGAACACAAGAGTGTAAAGCGCCGACTGCGGGTTGTCTCCGAGGAGCGTCTTTGAAAAATAGTCCGGCAGCTTTTCGTCTATGCCTTTGTCCGCGAGGTATTGCTGCGCGTAAATCCATTCTTTGTCTTCGAGCAGCATAACGTTTTTGCCACGCAGGCCTTCCATTTTTACGGGCGTTTTCTTGTTTGCATAGACGCAGATTTCTGTTTCCTGTTTCTTGTTTATAGCCAGATTCATCAGGGGGGTCAGAGGGGCTTTCTCTTCGACCGCGCGCGCGTACTGCATCGGCCTGATGATGCCGAAGTCCGCTTCGCCCGACTTGAGTTTTTCGTAAGCCTCTTCCGAATCGCGCGCGGACAGCATACTAATCTTGATGCCGGTTTTTTTGTTGATGACGCCGCTGAGGCTGTTCAGGAGAGCTTCCACCTTAGAGGCAGATTCGCCTCCGAAGGACATGCCGTAGTTCACTATGAATTTGTATTGCCCGGGGTTCTTCGCGCAGACGGCGCCGCTCGCGTATAACATGCTTGCCGACAGCGCCAGCAGAGACAATCCCCAGAGAATTCGATTTCTCATGATGTCGTCCCTTTTCCAATTATCGCAAAGCTAATTTTAATCTTACATGATTATAACAATATTAGCCGCCGGGGCAAATTTGCGTTGAGAATAAAAATTGTGAAAGGTTTCTCATAGTGGTTTTTCGTTTTTTTAAACGCGCGAAAAAGGGTTCTTTTGATACGGGGAATTTTCTAGTATATAGTAACAGGCGGGCGCGGGTGGATTTAAAGATGACAGAAAAGACTTATAGGATAGATATAGAGGGCGGGGCGGCTGTCCGGGCGAGGCCGGGGGATACACTGCTTGAGGTTGCGGCGGAAGCCGGGCTTGAGGTGTCCGCAGATTGCGGCGGAGCGGGGACGTGCGGGAAATGCCGCGCGCGAGCCGGGGGGTTGCTGGAGCCTCCTTCGGACGCTGAAAGGAAGCTTCTTTCGGCGCGGGAGATTGAGTCCGGGGTCAGGCTGGCGTGCCAAGCGAGAATATCGGGCGATGCGGGCGCGGTATTTGAGGGCAACGCGGTTTCTTCAGAGATAACTGATTTCTGCATGGAGTATGAGCCGCCGGATTCGGGGCGAGGGCATGCGCCGGACAGCGAGCGCGGGTTCGGGCTTGCCATCGACATAGGCACGACCACGTTGAACGCGCGGCTGGTGGATTTGGAGACGGGGCGGGCGGCGGCGAGCGCGGCGAGCGCGAATCCTCAGAGGATTTACGGAGCGGACGTGGCGAGCAGGTTGAGTTTTGCGGTGTCCGGCGGGCTTGGGGCGCTCAGGAGCGGCCTTCGTCGGCGTGTCTCCCGAATGGTCGAGTGGCTGGCGGAGCGCGGCGGCGTCGAAGCCGGAGCGGCGAAGCGCTCGATCGTAGTAGGCAACCCGACGATGCTGAGCGTCTTTTTCGGATACGACCCGTCAGGCATCGGAGCGGCTCCGTTCACTCCGCCTTTCACAGGGACGGCTGCGGCGCTTGCGCGGGAGTTGGGAATCCCGGCGGCTGAAGGAGCGGTGGCGGAGACGCTTCCGGTTGTGGCCGGGTATGTCGGCGCGGACGCGGTTTCGGCGGCGTTGAGGGCGGGGTTGCACAGGCCGGGCGGGCCGCGCCTGATGATAGACCTTGGCACGAACGCGGAGATGGTTCTGGCTGCGGGCGGAGAGATATGGGCTTGCGCGGCGGCGGCGGGACCGGCGTTCGAGGGCGCGCACATCAGTTGCGGGTCGACTGCGCGCGAGGGCGCGGTGGACACGGTGATGCTGTCGGAAGACGGGACGCTGGCGGTAGGAACAATCGGCGGGGCGGCTCCGGAGGGCCTTTGCGGGACGGGGCTTATAGACGCGCTGGCGGTTCTGCTGGATTCGGGCGCTCTGGCAGCATCGGGTAGATTGACCGCGCCGGAAGACGGCCCGATTGCGGATCGTTTGAGCGGCGGCGACCTCGGCTCTCAACCCGAGTTCCACATCGTCAGGCCCGGAGAAATGGGCGCGCGGCGGCCTGTTTCCATTACTCAGCAAGACATCAGAGAAGCACAGCTTGCCAAAGGCGCGATTCTGGCAGGGGCTGAAACCCTCATGGCAGCCGCAGGAGTGGACGCCGCTTCCCTTGAAGCCGTCTATCTGGCCGGGGCTTTAGGCTACAGCCTGAACTCGAAATCCGCTATCCGAATCGGACTTCTTCCGGGCGCAAGGCCGGAAATCGTAAAATTTATAGGCAACGCCGCGCTTGACGGAGCGGCGGACGCTCTGGTGTCCGCAAAAGCGCGCGAAGACGCGCGCCTTTTAGGCGACAGCATCAGGTATTTCGAGCTTTCGTCTGCTCCGGGCTTCGCCGACAGGTTTGCCGCTGCAATGGCGTTTCCTGCAAATTTACATTGAGCCGCATGTCCGGCCCGGGCGGCTTTGAAGGGCTAGCGCGCCCCGAACGCGCTACGATAGTTTCTTGCTGAACCGCAACGTGCTGAGCGAGAGTATGGCCGCGCCGTATACTGCCAGCGCGAGAGCTTGGCTCCACAGCGACGACAGATCCGCTCCCCTCAGTATTATCCCTCTGAGAATTTCGATGAAGTACGTCAACGGTATGAGAAAACTGAAATAGTATATTATTGCGGGCATGGATTCTCTTGGAAAAACGAAACCGGACAGGAGAACGGACGGCAACATCACGAGCAGAGCCATCTGCATGGCCTGCGCCTGATTCTTAGCCGCCGTCGAGATCAGCAGCCCCAACCCCAGCGCCGTAAACAGGAAAACGAAGCACATCAGCAACAGAAGGCCGATATCCCCGTTGACTCGGACCCCGAACACGAACCTCATAAGCGTCAGGACCACGCATATCTCGAAGAACCCAACGAAGGCGTAAGGGACAAGTTTCCCCAGCATCAGCCCGCCGCGCGACAGCGGAGTCGCCAACAGCGTTTCTATAGTGCCGTTTTCCTTCTCCCTCACCACGGCGAACGCGGTCAGGAAGACGGTTACGATCTGCATGATAAGCCCGACAAGGCCGGGCACAAAGAAGTTGGCGCTCTTCAGGTCGGGGTTGAACAGAACTCTCGGCCGGGCGTCGACCGGGAGTTTTTCGATGTCAACGCGGCCCATCTGTTTGACAGACTGCATGAGGCCGACCGAGTTGACGACATTCACCGCCTGCATCGCCACCGTCGAGTCGGAGCCGTCCACAAGGGCCTGAAAACTCGACCCGCTCCCGTTGAGAGCGCCCGCTGTGAAGTCCGGCGGTATGTGAATCCCCACCCGCGCCCGGCCGGACACTATCGCCTCCCTAAGTTCCGCCTCGCTTGACGCGTTCTCCTTGAAATCGAAATATTCCGTGTTCGCCAGCGCGGCGATAAGCTCTCGGCTTCCGGCTCGCCTGTCTGCGTCGAACACCGCCGTCGGGATGTTCTTCACTTCCATGTCTATCGCGTATCCGAAAACTATCAACTGGAATATGGGGATGGCGATGGTCACCACGAGAGTGACGGGGTCCCGTCTTAAGTGCAGCGCCTCTTTGAAGACGATGGCTGAAAAAGTGGTCAGGAAGTTCATGCGGCCCCCCTCGCTTTGAGACGTTCTCTGGTCAGCGACACGAAAACGTCTTCTAGGGAAGGTTTAACGGCCCGGAAAGATTCAAGCGAAACACCGCCTGCTTCGAGCGCCCGCGCGGCTTCCCGCTCTCCGAATCCTTCGCGCGCCCTTATGTGGATGCTCTCTCCGAATATGGTGGCGTCCAGCACCCCCGGAGCTTTTTTAATCAGGCTCAGCGCCTGCGTTATCCGGTCGCTAGACGCCTCAAGCCATACCGTCCCGGCAGGCGTAACCTCCGGCAATATCTTAAGCTCGGCGGGCTTGCCGCACACCATCAATTCGGATAGGAATATATATCCGATGTGCGTGCAACGCTCCGCCTCGTCCATGTAGTGCGTCGTCACGAACAGGGTGACGCCTTCTTTGGACAACTGGAAAAGCAGTTCCCACAAGTCTCTCCTCGCCACAGGGTCTATCCCCGCCGTCGGCTCGTCAAGGAAGATAATCCCCGGCTCGTGCAGCATCGAGCACGCCAGAGCCAGCCGCTGCTTCCACCCGCCTGACAACGTCCCGGACAATTGTTTCCTCTTGGACGTTATGCCGCTCAGCTCCATGCTTTCCTCGATTCGCTTGCGAAGCCGCTCCCGCCTCAGCCCGTATATTTTTCCGTAAAACGCCAAGTTCTCTTGCACTGTCAGGTCTCTATAAAGGCTGAAGCTTTGAGACATGTATCCGATGTTTCCTTTTATCCGCTCTGAGTTTTCCCGCACGCTAGCGCCGTCCAGCCATGCGTCTCCGGAAGTCGGCTCAAGCAGCCCGCAGAGCATCCTTATCACAGTCGATTTGCCAGACCCGTTCGGCCCAAGAAAACCGAATATCGAGCCTTTCTCCACGCCGAAAGATACATCCTTGACCGCTGTCATTGAGCCGAACTTGCGGGTCAGTTTATCCAGTTTTATTATTTCGCTCATCGCTTGCCGTCCCGTTCGCCGTCTCCGCCGGAACTAAAAACGGCGACAGCGGTCATGCCCGCCCTTAGCTCGCGATCCGGGTCTGAAACCTCGACGCGCGTCCTGAACACTTGAGAGGCGCGGCCTTCGGGCGTCTGCGCGTTCCTCGGTGTGAACTCCGCGCTTCTGGCGACCCGGCTGACCGTCCCCCTAAACTCCCGACCCGGATATGAGTCAACGACTATGCGCGCCTTGGCGCCCGGCTTCGCCTCCGACAGCCTGTCCGCCGGAACATAGACGTCGATCCATGGGTCTCCGTCGAGCGCCAGTTTCGCGGCTTGGCCGCCCGGAGCCAAGAGGTCTCCGGGATGCAGATCCATCGTGTCCACGACGCAGGGCGAGGGGGCGCGCACCACTAGGTCTGCCGCTCTCGCTTCGATGGTCTTCAGCTTCGCGCGGGCCTGTTCGACCACCGCGCGGGCTTGTTCAATTTCTTCCGCGCGCGCGCCTTTCTCAAGCTTTCTAAGCCTTGCCGCCGCCTCGTTCGCCGCGCCGGCCGCCGCCGCCTTTTCCTCTTCCCTCGGCCCGTTAAGCGCTATGTCCAGCATGGCTTTCGCGGCGTTCAGGCGCTCCTCCGCCGTCCGCGCCGCCGCCCGCGCGTTGTCCGCCGTCTGCCTAGACACCACCCCCGACTCCAGCAGGCGCTCCTGCCGCTCGAACGTCAGCATAGCGTTTTCGCTCTGCGCCGCCGCCGCTTCAACCTCCGCCCGCGCCGCCGTTATCTGCTCCGCCCGCGTCCCCTTTTCAAGAAGAGCCGACTGGCTGCTCCTAGCTTCCGCCGCCGCCCGCGCGGCCGCTATATCCTCCTTCGGATACCCGCTCAACAGCGCCGCCAACGCCGCCTCCGCCACGGCCACCGCCGCCTGCGCCTCTCCAACCGCCGACTCCAACTGCGCGTTCTCCAGCCTCGCTATGGCGTCTCCGGTTTTCAGCCTGTCTCCCTCTTTAACGAACGTCTCAACAACCCGTCCCCCCTCGGTAGAGCCGACCGCAACCTCCACGCTCTCGATCGAGCCTGACACCTCCATCGGCGAAAGCCGCCCCGCAGGGCCGCGTCCTGCCCGGTAATAAATTCCCGCCGCCGCCAGCGCCACAATGACAACCGCCGCGATTTTCTTCTTCATCAGCATTCCCCCTCCGCGCTCATTTCCGTCTTGTCTCTTTTGCGTATCCCGTCGAACAATACGCGGACATGGTGCTTTGCCGCTTTTTTTATGAACGCTTTCGAATATCCTTTTTCACCACGGATGATCTCCACAATCGGTTTTGCAAAGACAAGATACGCCGGGAAACTTACGAAGCTTATAAAAAGGAGCGTCTCGTCCGTCTTGCGTATTTCCCCCGCCGCCGCCGCCTCTCTGATTATCGAGCGCATCGCCGCCGCCAGCTTCGAAAAATGCTCCCCCGCCAGCTCGGGCAGCCTGCCTCCCCCAAGAAGCAACTCCCCGATAATGATTTTACTTATCGAATACTCACCGCTAAGAAACTCAAGAAACTTCCCGAACACTATCTCAAGTTTCTTGTCCAGCGGCAGAGCCTCCGCGTCGATATCAGCCACCATCCGCCGCGCCGCTCCCAGCCCCTCCGCCACCGCCGTCTTCAACAGGTTCTCTTTGCCACCGAAGTGATACGAAATCGCTCCGACGTTCACCCCAGCCTTGGCCGCGATGTCCCTGACTGAAACGCCGTCGTAGCCGTTTGCGGCGAACATTTCAGTCGCGGCGTCCAGAATCCTTTGCCTCGTCTCGATGTCAGCCATGATAGCCGTCCTCATTCAAACAAACGTTTGTTTTAATATTACGCCCCGCTATCCGCCCTGTCAACTCTTTTCCCGCGCTCTGCGAAAAATCCAGATCTCGCTTTAAATGGCCGCAGGGGTGTATAATTGCCATATCGTGAAAATAAGGGGCGCGCGGCTGTGCGCGGGGAGGGCGGAAAACCATGATGATAGACAGGCGGGAATTCATGCGTCTTTGCGCGGGGGCGGCGGCGTTCGGAGCCGGGATGGGGTCTTTTTTCCTCAAACGGGCGCTGGCGGACATGCCGGTCCTCGACGATTCGTACCCTTTTTTCTGTCCGGAATTGATTGAGATAACGAAGCCAGGGCCGATTATCGCGCCGGATGGCTCCTGCGTGTGCGGCTGGGCAAAGCGGCCAATCCTCGAACTGAATTTCGACGACGCTAAGTTCGCTCCTTCTAAAAAGGAGATGAAAAAGGCTTTCAAGAAATGGGACATGTATCATGTTTACACGCCGGAGCTTGCCATGCAGTTTCTGGTGGCTTGGATTCCCTACGCGGCGTTTTTCAACGCGAACATATATGTAAGGGCGACGAATAGGTTCTACGAGGACACCCGCTTCCTGCCTGCCAACCCGGAGATAGAGATGATGCCGGACAGCGGGGGCGGGCGCACTGTCTTCGACGCCGGCGCGGCGAAGGCTGTCTTCGAAGTCGTCGGCGACACGCACAGGCTGTCCGTTAGGTTTGACAGTTTTTCGACGGCGGACAAAGAGGCGGCGGACTTGAATCTGAGCGGCGGGGAGGATTCGAGGACTTCTTTCAACGTGGACGCGGAGATGTCGTATCCGGCGGACCACGCGTCTATCGCGGGCGTCCACATGACCAATCCCCGGCGATGCCACTACGGGCACAAAATCAACTGCATGGAGACGGAAGGCTCGGTCGAGTTCGGTGGAAATGTATACCGCATGAGCCGGGAAAACTCTTTTGCGGCGCTCGACTTCGGCAGGGGCCACTATCCGAAAAAGATGTTCTGGCACTGGGCGACCGCTTCGGGCCGCCACTCCGACGGAAAACTTATCGGCTTCAATCTGGGCTTCGGCAACAGCCCGAAAAATACAACCGAGAACGCGCTGTTCTACGACGGAAAGCTCACGAAGGTGAACGCGGTGGAATGCCTGCCGCCGCCGGATTCCGATCCGGAAAGGCCGTGTCTGGTCAGGGACTTCGAGGGGCTTGTGGACTTGTCGTTTAAACCGATTAAAACGCGGCGCATAGACACTAAAATCGGGTCTGGCTACAGCCGCGGACGTCCGTCTCTTGGGCTTTATTCTGGCGTTATCGCTTCTCCGGACGGCGGGACTCTCCCCGTCAAAGACCTGTTCGGACTATATGAATGGGTCGACTCTAACTGGTGAGCGCAGTTCTCCGAAGCAAGGCGGGTTAATGCTAAGGACTAAGGATTAAGGGAAAGATTTCAAAGTTTCCTTGAACCGCCGGAGGCGTTTTAGGAGGGATTTTTTTGTTTTGAGATCTCTGCGCGGAGTCTCTCGATAGCGTGGTTGACCTCTTCGAAGCGGTCGGCGTCTTCGTAAGCGTTGTAGAGATATGCCGCTTCCTCGAGATTGCGGAGCGCCAGATGAAGAAGTCCGCGCTCTGAATTTGCTTTTGCGGAAAGGACAAGCAGAGAGCCGAGGAGCCGGAACTGCTCGGCGGCGTGAACGCGGTCCATGCAGGAGAGGAGTTCGAGGAAAAAATCGCCCCAACGCCCGCATTCGACACAGACGTCGAACAACTCGTAAAGCAGGGTTATGCGGGAATCGAGGTTGTCGTCCTCGCGGGCGACGCCGATGGCGGAGGCAAGACTGTCGAAAGCGTCGCTGTTGCGGCCCAAGGCGCCGAGGACGCGCGAGCGATGGAAGAAGGCGGCGGCGCGGGTGGCCGGAGCGCCTCCGTTGGCGGAGATTTCCAGCGAGCGTTCGAGTCCGGATAGGGCTTGTTCGAGGTCGCCCATCTGAGCGTGGGCGATGGCGGCTCCCAGAGCGATGTCGGCTGCGAGAGTCTTGTCCGGCGCGCCTTCGCGCAGATAGTCGTCTGCCATCTGAAAACAACGAAGAGCCTCATCTGATTGTTTGAGTTCTAGGAATGCGCCGCCAAGCTGGATGCGTATTGAGGCGAGTCTGGACAGGTCATTGTCCGCGCGCGCAAGAGTCTCGCACAGAAGGTAGTATTCGGTGGCGCTGTCGTGTTCGCCGCGCCGTGTGAGAAGAGCGCCGAGTTCGAATAGAACTTGTTGTTGAAGCTTGGGATCCGGAGAGCCGTTTTCTATGGCGCGCTCTTCGAGCTTAAGCCAGATTTTTTCCGCAGACGACCAGTCCGAGACGGCTATCGCCAGACGCGTCGCCGCTCTTGCGGTGTCGACGGACTGACGCCAGAAGTCCGGCCTGTACTGTTCTCGGGCTTCATTTAGCAGCTTTTCAATTCCCAGATGGGCCAGAGCCTGAAAAATTTCTTTCGCCGGCGCTTGTATATCGTGGTCTTCGACAAGGTTTCGGATTAAGTCATAGTTCGAGTCAGGCGCGTGGATGAAAGAGTCGAACAGGGGCGCGTTTGCCGGGGCTTTGAGCGCTTTTCGTATCGGCTCTAACAGAGGCGATCTTGCGCCACGGCTCGTGGTTCCGTGCTCTTCCATGAGCTTCCTTCGCGCCTCAATAAAGTTCAGCACTTTTCCTTCGCCGTTGTTGCCGTTTGAATTTTCCATCATCCGACCATTCCCGGTTGCCCCGAAGCCTGTTGTCGTTCATCTTGTTGCGCCGCGCCGCGAGGTGAGTGTTTTGAATTCAATAAGTTAGCATTGACCGGGTGATTTGTCCACAGTGAAAGGCAATTTGTCTGGGCGGGGCAAGGGAGCTTGCTCTTTGAATAGGGTATGTGAGAAAGGGAAACCGACAGGCTGCCGGCGCAATTGCCGCAGAAAACCCGCGAGCCTGAGTCGAGTTTTTGACCTCGGAGCTATTTATTGACGGAGTTGGGTTTACAGATAGTAAAACAGAGCGGAACAGCGATATTGCGATATGGCACATACTCCACGAAATAAAATTTTTGAATGTTGGAGAGAGGCAGAATGGAGGACTGCTGAATCGGAAACGGCAAGAATTGTCATCAGAGAGAGTGGAGAGAAATCTGCAAACGAAAATAGCGCCGATAACAATGCCGTATAATAGCGACATATAAGGCGCTTTGTCAAATAATAGAAGACAGATAGCGGCAATAATGCGAGCGTTGACGGCAAAAAGGAATGAATAACGGGATATATGCCGTTGATATTGCCGTACACAGCCATTAAAACGGCAACAATACCGTTTGTAGCGATTATGCGGTGAAGGGTAACGGCATTGGTTGCCTACAAACGGCATGATAGGCTAGCAATATTGCCGTTATATATTGCGATCGTCGACATAGTCTGAGGGATTGGAGAATGTCAGTTTTTCTTGCGAGTGGGAGGGAGCCGCGTAAAAACATTTAATATAAGGGATATATCATGTGAAAAAATTCTTTTGAAAATTCTTGACAAAGCCTATTTTGCGCATTATGCTTGGGATGAATAGGCAAGGAGTTGCCGTTAAAAGCTAAGAAAGGGCCAAGCCGGAGTAAATAGTAAAATAAAAGCAAAAGGCGTGAAAAAGGCCAAAAGGGTGGATTTATAAATTTCAATAAAAGGATTTTTAAAAAATCACAAGGGGGGTATGGATATGTCGGAAGCTCTAACTAAGAAAGATGTAATGAAGATCTGCAAGGAAAAGGATGTAAGCTTTATACGGCTCTGGTTTACCGATATCATGGGGCAGGTGAAGAGTTTTGCCATCACGAGGAACGAACTGGAGAACGCGCTGGAAAAAGGCATGGGGTTCGACGGTTCGTCGATCACCGGCTATCAGTCGATTGAGGAAAGCGACATGATAGCGATGCCGGATCCGACGACCTTCAAGATGGTTCCGTGGAGGCCGAAGGACAAGCCGGTGGGAAGAATGATATGCGACATCCTGACGCCTGACGGGAACCCGTACGAAGGGGATCCGAGATACGTGTTAAAAAGGGCTTTGGCGCGGATGAAAGAGGCGGGGTTCGACCACTTCTATATCGGTCCTGAGCTTGAATTCTTCTATTTAAAGAGTTCGGATTGCCCGCTGCCTTTGGACAAAGGCGGATATTTCGACCTGACGGATCTGGACGTGGCCAGCGACCTGAGGAGAGACACGGTAAACGCGCTCACCGAACTGGGCGTCACCATCGAGTACAGCCACCACGAGGTCGCTCCCAGCCAGCACGAGATCGACATGCGGTATGACGACGCTCTGAAGATGGCCGACAACGTGATCACCTATCGCGTGACGGTCAAGGAGATAGCGAGGATGCACGGCGTGTACGCCACTTTCATGCCCAAGCCGATATTCGGCGAGAACGGCAGCGGAATGCACGTCCACCAGTCTTTGTTTAAAGGAGAGAAGAATGCGTTCTTCGACGCCAAAGCTGAAGGCGGCCTGAGCGACACCGCCAAGAGGTTCGTATCCGGGCAGTTGAAGCATGCCAAGGAGATGATTCCTGTTCTGGCGCAGTGGGTTAACTCGTACAAGAGACTTGTTCCCGGGTATGAAGCGCCCGTTTACATCGCGTGGTCCCGCCGCAATCGCTCGGCCCTCATCAGAGTTCCGATGTACCACCCCGGAATGGAGAAGGCGACGCGGTGCGAACTGCGGTGTCCGGACCCGGCTTGCAACCCGTACTTGGCGTTCGCCGCGATGTTGAACGCGGGGTTGGAGGGCATAGAGAAGAACTATGAATTTTCGCCGCAGATGGAGCAGAACCTTTATCACCTGAGCGACGACGAGAGAAAGGCGCTTGGCATTGAGTCGTTGCCTGACAACCTCGGCGCGGCTGTGGCGAATCTGGAGAACAGCGAGCTGATGCGCAAGGCGCTCGGCGACCATGTGTACTCGCGGTTCATCGCTTTGAAGAAGAAACAGTGGGACGAATACCGGATACAGGTTACGGACTACGAGTTGCGCAACCTGCTGCCGATTCTGTGACGTTCGGGGAATTTGCTGAACAAGTTTAATGGATGGACGGTCATAGCGGTGACCGCCTGATGGGTTCGGGGCCGGCGGCGAGACCATCGTCGCCGGCCCGACTCCATCGGGACCTTCAGAAGGGCCGGGGGTTGGCGGAAGACAACCCGCGGGCGTCTCGGCCCTCTTTTTATCATCCCGATGCTTCGTCCATCTTTCGTCATCCGAAATACAACGCGCCGGGGGCGCGCCCGGCGCGGCGGTTGTGACTATTGCGAACCTATCCGGGCGGGACTCTAAACGAAAGGTAGAGACCCATGATTACGGCAAAAAAGAAAATTATGACAATGGCGGCGGCGCTGCTTGCGGCTGTATGGCCCGCGGCGGCTCTTGCTCAGGAAGAGCAGTCGATAAGCGCGGGGGACACGGCGTTCGTGTTGACTTCCGCAGCGATGGTGCTCTTCATGACTGTGGGACTTGGTTTCTTCTACGGCGGTCTTGTCAGAAGAAAAAACATCCTGTCGGTGCTGATGCAGTGCATGTTCATGATGTGTTTGATCAGCGTCATTTGGGTGTTGTACGGGTATTCGCTGGCGTTCGGCCCCAGCGTGGGCGGTTTCATCGGCAGTCTGGACTGGGCCGGGCTGAAGGGCGTGGGATTGGCTCCCTCGGACTCTTACGGCACAACGGTTCCGCATTTCGCTTTCATGACGTTTCAGGGTATGTTCGCAATAATCACGCCCGCGCTTATAGTGGGCGCGTTCGCGGAGCGGATGCGCTTCGCGGGCTTCGTAGTGTTTTCTATTCTTTGGGTGACATTTATCTATGCGCCGGTATGCCACTGGGTATGGGGTTCCGGCGGTTTTCTTCTCGGGATGGGCGCGCTTGATTTTGCCGGCGGCACGGTTGTGCACATCAACGCCGGCATAGCGGCTGTCGTGACCGCAGTCGTGCTTGGAAAGCGCTCCGGGTATCCGGAGCGGACATCCTCTCCGCACCACATACCTTTCGTGGTGCTCGGAGCTGGGATTCTGTGGTTCGGATGGTTCGGGTTCAACGCCGGGAGCGCGCTTGGGGCAAACGGGTTGGCTGCCGGGGCGTTCGTGGCCACGAACACGGCGGCGGCCGCCGGCGGTTTGGCGTGGGCCGTCATTGAATGGATAAGAGATAAGAAACCGACCTCTATAGGCGTGGCGACGGGAGTTGTTGCCGGTTTGGTGGCCATCACTCCGGCGGCAGGGTTCGTCGGCCCGGTGTCGGCGATTCTCATCGGGGCGGGTTCGAGCGTCATAGGCTTCATCGGCGTCGCGTTCCTGAAACCCAGATTCGGATACGATGATTCGCTGGACGCGTTCGGCGTGCACGGTCTGGGAGGCATCTGGGGGGCGCTCGCCACAGGGCTGTTCGCCTCCACAGCGGTCAATCCCAACGGAGCGGACGGGTTGTTCTTCGGCAACGCCGCTCAGTTCGGCATTCAGGCCGTCAGCGTGGCGGTCACAATCGTTTACGCCCTGATAGGCACTTTCATCATCTGCAAAGTCGTGGACGCGGTCATAGGGCTTCGCGTTTCGGCTGAAGAGGAGCGGATAGGGCTTGACCTGACACAACACCATGAGAGCGGCTACACCGTTCTCGACTGAGGGAGGAGGACATCGAGCATGAAATACATTATTGCCATCATACAGCCGGACAGGCTTGAAGCGGTGCAGAAACTTCTGGGAGAAAAGCAGGTGAACCTGCTTACCGTGTCACAGACGATGGGGCACGGAAGGCAGATGGGAATCACTAGGGTGTACAGAGGAAGACGGGAAGCCGGGGATCTGCTGAAGAAAATCAAGCTTGAGATAGCTGTGAACGACGACTATCTGGACGCCACAGTGGACGCCATCAAGAAGGGCGCGAGGACGGGCGAGATAGGCGACGGGAAGATATTTATCTTCAATCTTGAGGAGTGCGTGAGGATTAGGACCGGTGAGACCGGGAGCGTGGCGATAGGGTGAAACCGGGAGCGCGGGCGGCCTGCCGCCGCCCGCGCCTTTCCCATAAACACACTGGAAACGGCGGGCGCGTATAAATGAAAATCACGGCGTTTTGTTGTCACAACAGTCTGTACGGGGTCGGCGGCGCGGCGAAAATGGCGAAGGCCGAAGTCCCCGGAGTTCACAAGGTGGAGATTCCGTGCAGCGGGCGGCTCGAGCCTATCTATATCCTGAAAGAGTTTGAGAACGGAGCGGACGGGGTGGTTGTTGTGGCGTGCCCAGCCAAGATGTGCCAGTTGATACACGGAAGCGCGCGGATGGAAAAGAGAATCGAATACGCCAAGAAGCTGATAAGCGACGCGGGGATGGAGCCGGAAAGGCTGATGATGTTCAGGCCTGAGCCGCCCACCGCGCCCCGTCTGGCGGAAATCATAGAAGAAGCGTCAGCCGGTTTTGCGGCCTTAGGGGCTTCGCCCCTGAAGGCGGCGGTCTGAGCGGACGGAACAAAGGAGGCAACCGCTATGCCCGGAAAGTATCACATAGAAACGAAGGAAGTCCCGCCCAGAACAACCACTGTCGGCAGATTCGGCATCATCGACCTGTACGAGACGTGCGCGAGAGGGTGCAGGAACTGCGTAAAGAAGAAATGCATATACGACATTCACAAAAAGGAATTTGATTTCGCGCATTCTCTTGACCGACCGACGGAGTTCATGAATGAGTGTATGAACTGCCTTATGTGCGTGCAGAACTGCACGCGCGGCGCTCTCACGAGGACGCAGAACCCGGAGTACACGTGGCTGGGCAACGAATACTGGAAGCCGGCGATAATCGCGGGCATCTGGAAGATGGCGGCCACGGCCAAACTGCCTGTTTCGGGAGCCGGTTACGGCGGCCCGTTCTCAGGCCCCGGCTTCGATTCCATGTGGACGGACATGAGCGAGATTGTCCGCCCGACCCGCGACGGCATTCACGGTCGAGAGTACATATCGACCTCGGTCGATATCGGCGGGTTGCCGTCCAACCTCGAATTCGGTCCCCGCGGAGAGTTGCTTGGAGAAGAATCTCCGGTTATTGAACTGCCCGTGCCGTTCATTCTCGAAGTCCCGCCGCTCGGACAAATCTCAAGGAACGTGCTTGAGGCGATGGCGCGCGCGGCGCGAGGCATGGACACCTTGTTCGCACTCGACGCGGAAGACGCCGAAGAGTTCGCCGCAGAGTTCGCAGGCTGGCTGGCCCCCCGGGTGAAAAGCAGCGCGATAGATAAACATGCCGCGCTCATTAAGTCCGTCAGGATGGTCTGCCTAGAGGACTCGCCGGACGCGCTGGACGCAGTTGCCCGCGTGAAAGCGACAAATCCCGGAGCCGTCGTGAGAATAAGGCTGGTTCTCGGAGACGGCGCGGAAGCGCGGGTGGTCGAGTTGGTGGAGGCGGGAGCCGAAGCGATTCAACTCAGCGCCGATATCAACGGAGACATAGTGTATTCGGACGGGCGCGTGGAATTCATCAAGGACGCGTTCCGCCGGATTCACAGCTTGCTCGTGGACAGATGCGTCAGGGACAGGGCGACGTTGATCGCCGACGGCGGCATAGCTATGGCCGAGCATCTTGCGAAGATAATCATCTGCGGGGCGGACTGCGCGTCTCTCGGAATTCCATTCCTTGTGGCGATGGAGTGCCGGATGTGCGGAGCATGTTCGCGCGGAGTCGAATGTCCGGTGAACATGAGCGAGGTTCCGCCAGAAGACGGCGCGTGGAGAGTGATGAATCTGGCGGCGGCATGGCGCAACCAGTTGCTTGAAGTTCTGGGCGCGATGGGGATCCGTGAAGCGCGCCGCCTAAGAGGGGAATTCGGAAGAGCGATGTTCCGCGAAGATTTGGAGCGGGACACGTTTCAGAAAATATTCGCCGGAGCGTGAAAGAGTCCGGCGGGCGGCGTCTGGGGGGGCCCGCGCGCCGCTTGAACAATAAAAAAGGAAGGTCGCCGCTATGAGCATGACAATTGAAAACGAAATCGCCGCCGCGCCAGCGACGCGCGAGATCAAAACGGCTCCGAGCCGTTTCAGAAACCAGATCGGCGCTTACAAGATATTCAGGAGCGAGAACTGCATCGGTTGCGGAAAATGCGCGTCTCTCTGCCCGCATGGCGTGCACGAGCGTTTCGGCGACAGCGGAAAAATGGTCAGGCCGAGAGACTACAGATGCCGGGGTGAGAATTGCCGAAGCGAGGAATATTTCTGCATAGACAAATGTCCGGCGGGCGCTCTCGCGCTGCGCAGAAACCCCGTGTATTCAACTCTCGGAGATTACAGGTGGACCGCCGATCTGATTCTCAGCACATGGGATCAGGCCGAAAACGGCCATGTAACGAACGAAACGCTCGAATCCGAACTTGGCGCGTCCGGCGGCGGGTTCGACAAACTGAGATTCAGGTTCCCGGCGGTTCCGTCCGGCGTTGACCCATCCGAGGTGGACACCTCTCTGGAACTCAACCGGCGCTCGGACGACCCGGCGGCTCATAAAATCAAAATTGACGTTCCGTGGTACGGCGGCGGCATGAGCTTCGGCTCGATAAGCGACAACATGATGGTGTCGCGCGCGCGCGCGGCTACCGCGTGGAACACATTCACCTGCACTGGCGAGGGCGGATATCCCGAACTGCTCCGCCCTTACGACGACCACATAATCACTCAGATAGCCACAGGACTGTTCGGAGTGCGCGAGGAGACCATCCAGCGGGTGAAGATAGCCGAATTTAAATATGCGCAGGGAGCCAAGCCCGGCCTCGGCGGCCATTTGCTCGGCGACAAAAACACCGCCGATGTCGCCCGCATGAGAGAGGCCGTTCAGGGCACGGCTCTATTTTCCCCGTTCCCGTTCCACAGCGTTTACTCGATTGAAGACCACAAGAAACACGTGGACTGGATAAAGGCGATGAACCCGCGCGCGCTGATTTCCGCAAAAGTTGCCGCGCCGTCGGATGTGGATATGGTCGCGGTCGGCTGCTACTACGCGGGAGTGCATATCGTGCATGTGGACGGAAGCTACGGCGGCACGGGGGCGGCGCCGGATATCGCAAAGAAAAACATCGCGCTTCCCATCGAATACGCCATCACCCGCGTCCACAACTTCCTCGCGGACGAAGGCGTAAGAGATGAGATAACCCTCATCGCCAGCGGCGGGCTTCGCAACGCTTCCGACATCGCCAAGGCGATAGCTCTCGGAGCCGACGGCGTTGTGATAGGCACGAGCGACATGGTGGCCGTCGAGTGCATAAGGTGCGGCAACTGCGAGAGCGGACGCGGATGCGCAAGAGGCATCGCCAGCACGGATCGCGAGCTTAAGCACCTCATAGATATTGATTACGCCACGCAGCGTCTCATCAACCTGTACAACTCGTACCGAGAACAGTTGGTCGGCATCATATCGCGGCTCGGTCTGAGATCAGTCGCCGAATTGAGGGGGCGCACCGACCTGCTGATGCACCTAGACTACTCAAAGCCCGAATGAACCGGGCGGCATATAGAAAGGAAACCGCTATGAGAAACGACAATGAAAACATGGCAGCAAGGATACTTGAGAGCAGGCGCGCGATTTCTGACGCTGCTCCCCGCCGTGAGACGGACAAGGTGGAGGAGGAGGGCGGATGCGGCGTAACCGGATTCGCTTGTTCGATACCTGTCGCCGGGCGCCACATACACGCTCCCTCGGTGCAGATGCACAACAGAGGCAACGGCAAAGGCGGGGGGATCGCCGCAGTCGGACTCTCTCCCGATCAACTCGGCGTCTCCCGCGATGTTCTCGACACTCACTATCTCCTGTTGATTGCCGCGATCGACCCGTCGTGCGTGGAATCTCTCGAAAACAAATACATCCGCCCGAATTTCGACATCGCATCCGAGGGGACTATAGATTCGATTGCCGACTGGCGGGACATGCCTTCGCTTCTGGTCCAACCGCCTCAGGTGCGCAGATATTTCGTGAGGGTGAAGCCATCCGTGTTGAACGCCTTCGCCGTCGCCAACAACCTCGAATCGCTTGAACGCGACAGGATTGAGGACGAGTTCGTATATCAGAACTCATATCGGATTAACACCGAATACTACGCCGCCCTCGGAGAGAAACAGGCGTTCGTGCTGTCGCACGGCAAGAATATGATGATCCTCAAGATAGTCGGATACGCCGAAGAAGCGGTCGAGTATTATAAGCTTAACGATTTTAAGGCGCACGTGTGGATTGCCCACCAGAGATATCCCACCAGAGGGCGCGTGTGGCATCCGGCGGGCGCTCACCCCTTCATCGGCATGCACGAAGCCCTCGTTCACAACGGCGACT
>ERZ795059.2210-NODE-2210-length-20415-cov-7.038752_pt1 | contig 20415 bp, 20 predicted proteins | sample MGYA00375143_ERZ795059 | MGnify/ENA primary metagenome ERZ795059 (study PRJEB30188, sample SAMN05720168) | activated sludge metagenome | isolation source: Anaerobic digester | place: USA | collected 2015-01-07 ... | reverse complement strand
CATCGTATTGTTCGCCGTTTTGGCTTTGCTCCCAGCGATCTTCGCTACGGCCCAGAAAACCGTGCGTTTCGTACTGGCAGACCTGCTCGCTCATCCCGAATTCGCCGAAGCATTCGGCCAGGTCCGGATATTCCTTCAAGGAAGGCAGGGTGTCGGTCTGCACCGCCAGCGAATAAGCGGCGGCGGCGGGCGCCAACAACAACGAGGCGAGCAGTAACAACAGTGAGCAAATCAGCGGCAGCAGTTTCATCGTCGCGCTCCACAAACGTAAGGTCAGCCTGACGGCTGTCGGTTCATAACGTCATTGTGGAGAGTGACGGATTGGGCGTGCTCGGCGGACCCGCACCATGCGGATCGTCCGCGGAGGTCATCTCCACAACTTCGGCGGCCTGGCGATCTCGCTTTCACGAGACCCATGGCTTTGCGTCCCCGCCTCGCGACGGGTTTGCCTTTATCGGTTGTGCCCAAGGCGCCTGGTGCGCCTCTGCCCTTATCCTTATCAAGATCCGGGCCAATTCGCCGTTTTCGTAAGCCATTGATTAATATTGACGATTTTTTCGACGCTTTTTCGGCGCGGTTTGGCGATGATTACCTTTTCGCCATCGGCCATTACAATATGGAAGGAGGCGATGACCTTTTTTGCATGGTAAGAAGCAAAAAGCGCTTGCGAATTGCCGCATAATTTTCGATAGAATGAATAATCGGTCAGTTAAGGGAAGGATTGCGCCATGCAAAAGTGGTTGTCGGTTGTTTTGTCGATCCTGGTGGTCGTTTCGATTATCGCCTGCAGCAAGGACGAGCAGGCCGATGCGGAAAAGGCGGCCGCCGAATTTGCCGTCGATATCTCCGGTTCGTATACCGGTACGGCGGAATTGACGATCACCCAAGATAAATTTCCCCTGACCGCCAAGCTGCGCATCGGCCCCGATCGGAAAATCGAACGTCTGGAATGGCAAGGATTCCGCTCGCACGGTCGCACCGACGATCTGCAGTGGACCCCCGACGGTTCGGTCCGTTTCGCCACCACGTTTTATAAGTGGAGACACGGCAACTTCCAGGATCGCGATGCCGAATTCCGCATGGAGCGCAACGGCGCGCATCTGGAAGTCTTCGTCGACCAGCCCGGGCGGATGCCGATTCAGTTCCTGCAGTTCAGCTACGATTACAACGATACCGAAATGGCCACGATCGACGCGGGCGGTGTCTTCGCCCTCGATCCCGCCGGCGAATGCCTGACCGCCACGGTCCGGGCGGTGTTTCCGACCATCAGCGGTCCGTCGATCCCGCCCGACAAATTCGAAATGGGCATGCCGTCGTCGGAGATCATCAAGCGCACGCCCGGCGCCGAACAGGCGAATCGCACGACCGGCCAGTTCTTCGGCAAGATCGTCGGCCTGAAAAACACGACCCTGGCCAAGGTCGAATTGTCCAACACGCCCGGCGGGCGGTGGTTGATCGACGCGGTGAACGTGGACACCAACTCGGAAAAACGCACCCTCGGCGAGCACCCCGACACAAGTTACTCGATCACCCTCACCGAACCGATCGTGCGCGAGGCCGTCGTCACCTTCTGCACCGACGGCCGTAAAACCCTGGAAGTGCCCGATCGCAAAATCAAATATGAATTGAACCCAGGGAGTTGATGCACTCGCCCGTTGATGTTTGGCGTTTAATATCCACGGCGGTTTAATGGTCGTCGGTTAGGGATACGACGCAATAACGTCTCCCGCGCGACGCATGAGCATCAGCAAATAAGGGTATTCCGTATTGGGATGCACGACTTCACCGTTGCCGACGTACCAATAAGCTTCATCGTACTTCGCCGGGTCCGTGCCCAGGCCGGCTCTCAGTTGGGCGGCGGCTTCGCGTGCGGTCCAGGGAGTTTGTTTAAGGTTCAGCTCCAGGTTGACGCGGGTTGTCGCCGAAGACGGTTGGGCAACGATCTCACGACCGGCGAGTTGCATGCCGGTCTTGATAAAAAGTAAGTAATCTCGATTTATTTTTTCTTCATCCGGTGGAGGGGTCACATTGACGAAATTCCTTTTGATCTCCAAATCCAAATTCGGGGGCAGGGAGGCTTGGTTCATTTTACGCATCAATTCGAGCTGCCAATCCGCTTGGATAACCAAGTGACGGCGTGAACAGATGGCATCGTGCGGACAAACTGAGATGGCGGCGCTTTTTTGCGCTATGACCGCCAGAAATACGGCCATGATGAGCAGCGGAAGAGCCAGCCGTCCGGCGTGTGTGCGATTGAATTCTCGCCAGGCGATCGCCGGAAAAAGGACGGCGGCCAGGCAAGGCAACAACAGAACATCCACGATATTCCCGCCACAGATAAAAATAACATAACTCAACAGGGCGTTGCACAACAGCGAGACGACAAGAAACAAATCGTCGTAGCGGTGATCCATTGTTTTCACGACATGGTAGATGAATATGACCAGCAGCCCGGCAAACAAAGGCCAGAGCCACATGCCGTATAAGTTCATAGTAAAATAATTTAGCCACTGTTTGGACAGATGAATTATAAGAGCCGGATTTTCAGTCGGATGGAATAAATAGCCACCTTTTTCATCGCCATAACCGAAAAGGTTTGTCAAAAAAGTGTATGAAATGAGCGCAAAGGCGCCCAGCGCAGCCGCCAAGCGAAGAATAACGCCGAACGAACGTTTTTGGGTAAACATCCACAAAAACAGAAAACCGAAGACCGGCATGCTTTGTAAAAAGGAAATCGGATGCGTCAATACGGCCAGACCGCAAAAAACACCGGTCAGCAGGTAGGGAGTGAACCGTTTGGGCTGGTTAATCAGCTGGATTATGCTTGCATGAACAAACAACATCAAAACGGCGGCGTGAAAATGGACATTGAACGTACGGCTGGTTTCGTCGATCGCCGCCAAGGCCGATATGAGCGCAGCGCATAGAAGGCCGCCGCGGCGATCGGAAAGCAACGAGCCGGCGCGGTAGGCCGCCCCCATCAACAGCGCAATGAAGATCAAATTAAATATCCGATACATAAACAGCTTGAGCGGGGCAATGGAGGCCGTCAATCCCAACAGAAAAATGACTAACGGATAGTTTGTACTTTTGGGATAGGTTTGGAAGAGCCAATTGGTCATTGGCCCGATTCCCCGTTGCGGCGGATTGAACATGTCGTGGAACGATCCGATGAAAAAGAAGTCGTGATCGAAAATAATACGCCCGTCATACACGGCGTGAATCAGATGCACACCGATATTTAATAAAATGACAACGGCAAGCAATATGCCGATAACGCTTGAATAAATTGAGCTTTCCTCTCGGCTTGATGGAGGCATATTCTCCCCGAAGTTAAAAAAAACACATTATCGATAAATTTCACGACGGTGCAAGGATAATCATTGGAGTGTTGCGCGATTTTGCAATTACAAGGTGTTGATAACTATTTTCCCTTCCGCGCAACGCATGAGCATCGGCACAGAAAAGTAATGTTCGGCAAATATGATTGTTTTTTACGTCCGGCAGGGAGGCTTCGGTCAATCGTTCCGTCGCAATTGCGGAAAAACGAAGAATCATTTAATCTACCCCTTCGGCGTTCGTTAGCCGCGCAAAGGGCGCGAAGGGGGAGACGGAAGCTCGCCGCTCGATTGGAAACTGTGGAATTACTCTGAACCAAGGAGACGATCCATGTCCAAGTTCACTCGCCGCCACTTCCTCAAGCTCGGCGCCGGCGCCTGTGCCGGGGCGACCATGTCCTCGCTGATCGGATGCGGTTCCGGCGACGACGACGACGACAACGACGACGACATCAATAACAACGAGCCGCCCAATCTGAGCGGCGACGACGACGACGACAGCACGCCCACGGAGCGTTCGAACGTGCATGCGCTGCTGTTCGACGAACTGAGCGAACTGTTCGACCAGACGCGCCTGGCGATGACCACCCTGGGCATCACCAAAAATTCGCTCACCGGCTCGACCGTGTTCATCAAACCCAACTTCGTGTCCCTCGGCCTGGGCAACCGCGGCTTTTTGGGCGCCAGCGGCGAATGCACCAAGGCCGAGCTCGCCGCGGCGGTCGCCGAAATGTGCCTGGAAGCGGGCGCGGCGAAGGTGACCATCGGCGAAGGCGCGCAGGGCGAAAGCTGGGATTGGTCGATCGTCTACTTCCTGAACGACAACAACTTCCACGGCGCGACGAACCTCGCCGCCGCGGTCAATTATCTCAACACAAAATATGGTGCGGGCAAGTGCGAGCTGATCTGCCTGAACCAGACCGATCAGTGGGCGCGCATTCCCTCGTGCGCCACCGACGAGGTCGTCGCCGACGGTTTGATGGTCAGCAAGCATTGGTACGAGGCCGACCACGTGATTTCGCTGCCGGTGATCAAAAGCCACCTGTGGGCGGTGTTTACCGGCTCGATGAAAAACTACGTCGGCATCGTGCCGGTGCACGATCCGATGGGCGCGGGCTTCGTGCGCCAGAAGCTGCACGCGGTGTACGCGCACGCGACGATGGCCGGCTACGCCGACATCGGCATCACCGGCGCGTTCCTCGACGCGCACCGTTATCGCCTCGGCGAAGGCCGGCAGGATTTCTCGATCGTCGATTGCACGCTGGGCGTCGAAGGCAGCGGCCCGCACGTCAAACCGGTGAATCCGGGCATCACCATCGACATCAAGGACCGTACGCCGGCCAACAAATATTTCCTGCTCGCCGGCGACGACTACGTGGCCAACGACTACGTCATGTCCAAGGTGATGAACTTCGGGCCGGTGCTGCAGTTGAAAATGGCCGAGCACCTGGGTCTGGGACGCATCGACAAGGGCGTGCGCCTCAAGGGCGCGAGCCTCTCGGACATCTTCATCGGCGATTGGCTGCCGCCGTTCCACATGAAGGAAGATTTCTTCATCATGCTCGACAACCTGTTCAACATCTTCGGCAAGAAAGAGACGCGCGAACGCATCTACCTCGAAGCGCTGCGGCTGTACACGGCGGCGTAAAAAGGTCAGGAAAGGTATCGGCTGGTCCTGGATGCCCGCCTGCGCGGGCATGACAAACAATTCGGTGCGCGCGTCAGCGCTGAATACGGCTTCACACAATGAATGAAACATAGGTCCAGGAATTATTCCTGGTGTTTTGCCAACACCTCTTCGAAGAACGGCACGCGGGGCGCGTAGAGAAAACGCCCGCCGGGTGCGAGCGCGCGCAGGATTTCCAGGAAGCGCTGCGCGTAACGTTCCGGATGCCCGTTGCGTCGCAGATGGTGGTGCTGAAAGTGCAAGGTAAAACCCTGATGCGAGACAATCGCGCCCCATCGCTTTTCGCCCAGTTCGAACGAGAACCAATCGGCGCGGTGCAGAAACTCGTTGGGCTCGACCTCGAGGTCCACGCCCTGCGCGTCGAGCCCCCGCGCGCGCAGATGATGCACCAGCGCGGCGCTTTCGCCGCAGCCCAGATCCAGCACCGGCGCGGCCAACTCCTCGACGGTCACGCCCAGCTTCCGCAGTTGCAGCTCCGGCGTGTACCGGCTGCACACCGGCTCGCTGTACACGAACGCCGCGCTGCCGTTGGTCTCGACCAGCGAACCAACGAACGCCGCCAGCGCCGCGCGGTATTCGCCCAGCAGCCGTTGCGTCTCCGCCGCGGCGGCCGCGACCGTCGGCGCGTTGAACAGCGCGTTGGCCAGTGCGTTGAGCGTTTGCGCATGCAGCAGATGCAGCGCGTGAAGCTGCGCCGGCGCGAACAGCAGATACTGATTGCGCAGGCGCAAATACCGCCGCGCGCGCGCCGTGAACGCGTTGATCGCCGCCGCGCGCGCGACTTCGTCGGTCAGCAGGTGCGGCAGTGCGTCGCGTTGGGCGTACAGCGCGGCGAGCGGCCCCTCTTCCGGCGCGGCGACCGCCGTCGGTTGCGTGAGTGCGCCTAGCGGCAGCGCGTCCAGCGGCGCCAGCCAGGCCCGCGCGAAATCGGCCAGCAGCGTTTGTACGTTCATGGCGTGCGTGTCGTCCTTTCCTCCGTCGGCATTTCCGTTACCGCGCCGTACAGCTTGCCGTTGTGTTTGAGCGAGGTGACGTAGATCGTCTCGCAGGCGCCGGGACCGCCGTCGGTGCGGATCATGCTCGTGTTCCATTCGCGCTTCTGGCCGTCGAGAGTGATGTGCGCGTTGATCAGGTAGCCGGTCAGCTCGAACTCGTCGTTGCGTCCCAGGCGCCCCAGCGCACGGCGCAGGTTTTCGTCGGCGCAAAGTAGATGGCTGTTGGAAAAATGCGTGCCGACGTACGGTTGGTCGACCGGCGCGCCGGGCTTGATGTGGTACCACGAAAAACGCAGCGAGTCGTGCTTGAAGGTTACCGTGCCGCGCATGTCCTCGGTGGCCAGCCGCCCCCACATCGTGCACAGGTCGTAGGGAATCAAATCCTCGTACAGGCTGTGTTTCAAGTGATTCAGGCCGCACACCTTGCCCGCCAGCCGATACGCCGCCTGCGGATACAACACGGCCGCGCCGCGCTCGAAGGTCACCTCGATCGGCGGGGCGTCGGGCAGGTTCACCTGCGTCGGATCGGCCGCCAGCGGCAACTCGTCGAAGTACACATCCTCATAGGGCGGCGCGGTCAACCGGTAGACGATCGCGTAGATCGCGACGATCGCCAGCGCCGCGCCCGCCGCAATCAGCGCCAACTTTTTCATCGCGCCAGCATAACCCAAAGCGACGCCGCCGGGCAGACGAATTTCCCGGAAGGTCGTCCGCCAAGGATCATCCCTGGACCTATGATTTTTTCATTTTGCGTTACCTTGGCCGGCGCGGTTGCGCGCGGATGCATGAAGATCGCTGTATGTCATGCCCGCGCAGGCGGGCATCCAGGACCAGCCGACGCCCTTCCTCACCTTTGGAAATAAGGAAGGCCGCGCTTTGCGCGGCAGGAATGGAGTTCTGGACCCCGGATCAAGTCCGGGGTGACAAAGGAGCCTACTCCGTCATTCCGGCCCCCGAGCCGGAATCCAGAACCAGCAAATGCCTTTCCTCACCTTTGGAAATAAGGAAGGCCGTGCTTTGCGCGGCAGGAATGGAGTTCTGGACCCCGGATCGAGTCCGGGGTGACAAAAGAGCCTACTCCGTCATTCCGGCCCCCGAGCCGGAATCCAGAACCAGCAAATGCCTTTCCTGTCCTTACTCGTTCACCGCCTGTTGCGTGTCGCCGCCGACAATCTCGACGTCGATTGTCGGGGGATTCTCCAGCGCCTTTTTCACCGCGCACATCGAGGCGGCGCGGATCAACGCGCCGTGATACTTGGCCGGGAACTCCGGCGCGGTTTCGATGATCAACTTCACGCCGGTCAATTTATGAGTTTGCGGATCGAACTCGTTCCGCTGCGTCAGGCTGACCTGGTCGGGCGAGATGTTGCGGCTGTTGAGGAAGCTGGCGATATAAAACCCGGCGCAGGTTCCCAGCGAGGCCAGAAAGAGCGTAAACGGCGAGGGGGCCGAGCCGTCGCCGCCGGCCATCATGGGTTGATCGGTCTGCACGACGAGGCCGCCGATTTCCGCGTTGACGCGCATCTTGCCGGGAAAGGTGATTTTCATGTCCATCCGGTATTCCTTTTCTATGCGATTTTTTTAATGTTTTTTACTTTCCGGTCCTTTTTTTTATCGGATCCGATGTTTATATATTTTGTTAATCATTGTCGGGGTAAAAGACAAGATCACCATGGTCAGGCGGCGCCGGAAACGATGATCGAATCTGCTTGCATATCTTTAAAATCAGAGTTAAAACCGGTGCCCGATTGCTCATTAAATAAATGGAGGTTGGTATGGCTATACGAGTAGGCATCAACGGCTTCGGCCGCACCGGTCGCGCGTTTCTTCGCGAAGCCAAACGCCGCAAAGTCGACTTCAACTTCGTCGCGATCAACGACGTGGTGAATCCGGCGCTGTTGGCGGCCAATTTGCGCTTCGACTCAGTGCATGGCGCATACCCGAAGAACCAGGTGAAGATCCTGGTGGACGACAAGGGTAATCAGGTTTTGCACTTCGGTTCGGACCACATTCGCGTTCTGGGCGAACGCGACAACGCCAAGCTGCCGTGGAAGGAGCTGGGGGTGGATCTGGTGGTCGACACCACCGGCGCCTGGAAATCGCGTCAGGAAATCGACGCTCACTTCAAAGCCGGCGCGAAAAAGGTCATCGTGTTTCCGCAGCCGAAATACGAAGTGGATCGGACGGTGGTTATGGGCGTCAACGACGACCAGCTCACCGGCAAGGAAAAAGTGATCAGCGCCACCTCGTGCACGACCAACGCGGTCGCGCCGCTGGCCAAGCTGCTCGACGAGGCGTTCGGCATCGAAATGCTGTTCGTCACCGCCGTGCACGCGTTCACTTCCGATCAGCGTCTGCTGGATTTCCCGCACCCCGACGTCCGCCGCAGCCGCGCCGCCGGGCTGTCAATCATCCCGAGCTGGACCAACGCGGGCAAGGCCGTCGAAGCCGTGTTGCCCAACCTCAAGGACAAGGTGTACACCGGCGCGCACCGGGTGCCGATCCCCGATGGTTCGATCGCCGATTTGACGTTCGCCACCAAAAAACCGACCACGGTCGAGGAGATCAACAAGGTCTTCGAGAAAGCGGCCGCCAACAAGCGGTGGAAGGGCATCGTCGAGTACGAAACCGATCCGCTGGTTTCGGTCGACGTGGTCGGCAATCCGCATTCGGCGGTGTTCGACGCGGGCCTGACCCAGGCGGTCGACGACGGCTTCTTCAAAGTAGCCGCCTGGTTCGACAACGAGATCGGCTACGCCAACCGCGTGATCGATCTGATCCTCAAAATCAACAGCCTTGGCGCCAAGGTCTGGTCATAAAAGGAGGCCGCAATGACTCTACGAGTAGCGATTAATGGATTTGGTCGAGTCGGCCGCTCCGTGCTGCGCGCCGCCTTGGAACGCAACGTCGATCTCGAATTCGTCGGCATCAACGACCTGACCGACCCCGAACAGTTGCTCCACAGCTTCAAATACGACTCGATCCACGGCGTCTACAAAGACGCGGCGCGGATCGAAAAGAACTTCATGCTCGTCGGCGGCAACAAGATCATGCTGACCGCCCTCAAAGACCCGACCAAGCTGCCTTGGAAGAAACTCAAGGTCGACGTCCTCATCGACTCCACCGGCGTCTTCCGCAAGCGCGAACAGTTGGAAGGCCACCTCAAGGCCGGCGCGAAGAAAGTCGTGCTCGCCGTGCCGCCCAAAGACGCGCTCGACGCCACCGTGGTTATCGGCGTCAACCACAACGTGCTGACCAAAGACATGCGGTTGGTTTCCAACGCCTCGTGCACCACCAACTGCGCCGCCCCGGTGGTCAAGGTGCTGCACGACAATTTCGGCGTGAAACGCGGGTATATGATCACCGTGCACGCCTACACCAACGATCAGCGACTGCTCGACTTCCCGCACAGCGACCTGCGCCGCGCCCGCGCGGCCACGTTGTCGGTCATCCCGACCACGACCGGCGCGGCCAAGGCGATCGGCACGGTCATCCCCGAACTCAAAGGCAAAATGCAGGGCATGGCCTACCGTGTGCCCGTGGCCGACGGTTCGGTCTGCGACCTGATTATCGAGCTGGACAAAAAGGCGTCGGTGAAAAAGATCAACGAAACGATGAAAAACGCGTCGATGACCTACCTGCGCAACATCCTCGAGTACACCATCGACCCGATCGTCTCGGTCGACATCATCGACAATCCGCATTCGTCGATCTTCGACTCCGGCCTCACCCAGGTCCTCAACGGCAACTGGGTCAAGGTCAGCTCCTGGTACGACAACGAGTGGGGTTACTCCAACCGCATCGTCGACCTCTGCGAGCGCCTGTTCTACATCTAAGCGACAAACGTTCACGCAAAAAGGCGGGTCCAAGCGGCCCGCCTTTTTGATTTGTACTGTTATTCTATATCTTGCTCATCAACACGACGCCGGGCGAGACGACCTCGCAGGACCAGCCGAAACATGTGGCGAGATAAGCGAAGGTTTCGGGGCGATAGAAAACCACGTGGGTCGGGTCGCGCCGGTAATGCCAGTCGGCGAAGGATTCCTCCGCCGGCGGGAACGCCGTTAAAATCGCCAGCACGCCGCCGGGCCGCAGCAGTCCGTCGAAGCGCGCGAACTCCGCCGCCGGATCGTGAAAATGCTCGACGGTTTCCGAGCAGGCGATGAAATCGTATTGCCGCGCCAGGTTGTCGCGCTCCGGATAGAAAAACGCGTCGTACAGCGCGACGCGATGCCCCGCCGCCGTCAGCATCTGCGCCAGCGCCGGGCCCGGCCCGCAACCGTAGTCCAGCCCTTGCGCGCCGGGCGGCAGCTTCGCCAGCAGCGGCTCGACCAACCGCGCCAGGTGCGCGCGATACCCGGCATCCGCCGGATCGTTTTGGTGTCGGCGGTAGCGCGCCAGTTCCTCGTCGGGCGTCAGACGCTGCGCCGGATCCAAAAACGTCGCGCCGCATTGTTCACAGCGCCAGTAATCGCGCCCGGCCGCTGCGATGAAATGCTGCACCGATGCGTCCGCGCAGACGATGCACGATAAAACGGCGGCGGTACTTGTACTCCCCATAAACCGAGCATGTCGGCATCCGTGACCGTTGTCAATGTGCATACCTGACGCGCGTAAAAACCCCTTAAATGCTTGAGTTACAAGTGCTTCTCTCCGAAATAATGGGTGGAGGGACGAACCATGGCACGCAAAGTAGGCGGAACACAACTTCTTTTGGCGGCATTAATTCTATTATTTATGGTGATGGGCGTCGCTATGTTCGCCCTTGACGGCAATTCGGCCATCGGCCCCTTCGCTCGGGTGGAAAATCCGGTGCCCAATTACGACGATTTCCCCTCTGACGCTTCGCTCCAGGTGGCTGCCTTGCTCGTGCAGGATTTCCCCACCCAGTAATCGCCGCCGCTGTTTTTACCTCACCGCGACTTTTGCTATGTCGATTTTAAAAAAAAAGCCCGCCCCAACCGGGACGGGCGTGAGGTTCGGCCTGTTTCGTTTACAGGATCTCCCCCTTGACGGTCACGCCGATGCGCACCTGCCAGATCACCGAATACGAATCGGCGTCGGTGCATTCGACGCAGTAGTTGAATTCCTCGTCGCGATGGTCCAGGTAATGGTTGATGAACGCCACCGCGTCGCTGGGCACGTCGATGCCCGTCCAGCTCGAGCTGCCCTTTTCCACGCCGGTTTCCACCACCGTCACCGTGCCCACCGAGCCGGTCATGGTCAGCATGCAATTCATGTTGGTCACTTCCACCGGCTCCCAGACCGCTTCGGCGTACTTGGCGTCCACGAAGTCCAGGTCCACCGATTCGATGTCCACGTCATCCTCTTCGATGTCGTTCTTTTCCAGTTCCTTCGCCACCGAGGTCGTGCCGCAGTCCATGTCCAAGGTCTGCGCGCCGCCGCCGTCGGACGCTTCGATCGGCTCGAGTTCCAGTGTCGCGTCCTCGTCGAAGCTGGTGTCGATCTGATCGCCCGCCGCATCCTTCGCTTCCTCTTCGATGTCGCAGGCGAACAGCAGGCATAGCGCCAGCACCAAAGGCATCAACAAAATCGGAATCAGTCTTTTGTTCATCGGCCCTCCCTTTGTTTTGTATCGTGATCCTTGCGTGTTTGTTTTACGTTGCTTGGTGCGTCTTTTCGTCGTCGGTAATGTTACTCCGGTGCAACACGTGGATTACATCCGATGGTTTCTTGGCGTCGATGCGGTGTTTCTTCCTCCGGTTGCTCTTTTTGCATACAACGAATATGCACGGAGGGTCAACAATAAATTCAATAATTCAATTGGTTAGAATTGCGCGGCGCGTTTACAGATAACCCAGATCGCGCAGGGTCGAACGCAGTTGTTCGGTCATCGGCTCGCCGGTCACGCCCGGGTGGTACAGCGGTTCCTGCCCGCGCGCTTCGGCCAGCAACCGGCGGTATTCCAACGCCAGGTCGTCATGCCGCTTGTAGACGTTGTCGGTTTCGGCCGCGTCGTTGAGCCGGTCGAACAACATATATTTGTTTTCCGCGACCGAGTGAATCAGCTTGAATTGCGGTCCGATGACGGCCGCCCACACATTTTCCCGCACGCGCTCGGTGAACGAATACAACAGGCGTTCGGGCGGCGCTTGGCCGCTCCACAACGGCGCGAGATCCACTCCGTCCAGGTACTTGGGTCGTTGCGCGCCGGCCAGCGTCGCCAGCGTCGGGTACAGGTCGATCAGCGACACCGGCGCGTCGATCGTCAATCCCGCCTGTTTGCCGCCCGGCAGCTTGATCGCCAGCGGCACGTCGACCGTCTCGGCGTACAAATCCCGGCCGTGGATCATGTTCTCGTGTTCGCCGAAGGCCTCGCCGTGATCGGAGGTGATCACCACCAGCGCCTGCTCGTAGCCCGGCAAGCTTTTCAGCAGCTTAGCCACCGAATCGTCGCACGCGGCCACTTCGCCGTCGTACAGATCCACCAGCATCTGCATCTTGTCCGGTTCCCGCAGAAACACGCCGTCCTGCGCCCAATCGACGAACTTGGTCGTCGAGTATTTCTCCACCAACTCCAGGTCCATCTCCGGCGCCATGCGCTCGGTGAAGCCCTTGTTGATCTTATACGGATGATGCGGGTCGAAGTAGTGCACGAAAAGGAAATAGGGTTTGCCCTGCTTTTGCACCCGCTGCATCTGCGGCAGGAAAATTTCCAGTTGGCCGTCGACCGCTTCGCGATCGGCGAACCAGAACGTCTTGTAATGGTCGAAGCCCTGGTCCATGCCGTACTGTTCGTGCATGTGGTAGTTTGCCGAAATGCCGAAGGTCGCATACCCCGCGGCCTGCAGCGATTCGGCCAACGTTATGAACTTCTTGCTCATCGTCTGCTGGTTGGCCACCGTCACGTTCTCGATTTCCGCGTACACCACGCCGTGCTTGGGTGGATACACGCCGGTGAACATCGAGTTCATGCTCGGCACCGTCCAACTGGCCGGCGCGTAGGTGTGCGTGAAGCGCACGCCCTGTTTGGCAAACGCGTCCAGCGCCGGTGTCGTCGACCGCGCGTAACCGTAGGCGCCCACGTGGTCGGCGCGCAGGGTGTCGATCACGATCAACACGATCGGCGGTTGTTTCGCTTTGCCGCAGGCGCTCGTGCTGAAAGCGAGCAACGACAGCAGCAACAAAATCGTCAGGCGTCGTAAAGTCATTTCGTCATCGTTCCTTCGTTTTATTCGCGCGCGCATCTTAACAGAGCGCGCGCGTCCGCGCAAAGCGATTGTATCTATGGTATAACGGACGCAATCGTTTGCGAAGGAGTGACTCGATCATGGCCGATTGCCCGAACCTGAAGAAGAACATGGATTTCTGCAATTGCACCTACGCGGGTTGCCCGCGCCACGGCAAATGCTGCGAATGCCTGCAGTACCATCTGCGCGGCAATCAGTTGCCGGCGTGCTGTTTCCCGCCGGAGGTAGAGCGCACCTATGACCGCAGCTTCCGCAAATTCGTCGAAATTCATCGCCGCTAGCCTGCTGCTGCTCCTGATCGCCTGGACCGGTACGGCTGCGGCGGACGAAGTCGCCGTGCGCCTGTTCGCCCATCGCCCGGTCGACAAACTCGCGCTGCACGCCCCCGGCTGGGAAGTGGCCGACGGCGCCGGACGTTCCGCCCCGGCGACGAACTGCGAAATCGTCCTCACCGGTTTCCGGCGCGCGGTGACCTGCGGCGAGTTTCGCTCCCAACAGACGCCCTTCGTTTTTTGCCCGCGCGCACACGACGCCGCCGCGACGGCGACCGTCCGCCTGGACGACGAATCGCGTGTCTACCCCGGCCGCTTGCGCCTGGAAGCGGAGCGCGATCGGTGGACGCTCGTCGTTCACGCGCCGCTGGAAGAGTACGTGGCCGGCGTCGTCGCCGCCGAATCGCCCGCCGCCGATCCGGAATTTCTGCGCCTGATGGCCGTGTGCGCGCGCTCCTACACCCGCTATCATTTGTCCACGTACAACGGCCAACTGGCCGACGACACGCAAAGCCAGCAGTACCGCGGCGATCCCCCCGCCGCGCGCGCCCGGGCGATCCGCGCGGCCGTCGCCGCCACCCGGGGCCGCGCGCTGCGCGTGAACGGCCGCGTCGCCCCCACGTTCTATCACGCCTGCTGCGCCGGCCGCACCCGCCCCGCCGCCGACCTCTGGCCCTCGCTGGCGGTTTGGCCGCACCTGCGCGGCGTCAAGGACGTCGATCCGGCGCAACTGCCCTGGTGCCGCGACGACAAATGGTTTTCCTGGCGGCGCGAACTACCGCTCGATCGCTGGCGGCGCTTTCTGCACGATCGCTACGGCGCGCTGACCGCGTTGCGCAGCGAGGAAACGCACGCGGTGACCCTCGTCGACGCCGAACGCCGCCGCACGATCCGCGCTTGGCCGTTTCGTTTGGCCGCCGGCCGCGATCTGGGTTGGAACACGCTGCCGTCCGATCGCTTCGTCATCGAAACGAATCGGCACGCGGCGGTCTTTACGGGGCATGGCTTCGGGCACCGGATCGGCCTTTGTCAGGCCGGCGCGTTGGCCCAGGTGCGCGGCGGCAAAAGCGGCGACGACGTGCTCGCCTTCTATTTCCCCGGCGCGGTGGTGCGCTGAGCGTCGACGGCGATTTGCCGAGAGATGACTCGATGCGTTCAAAAACAAATCCGCAAAAAAACCAGAATATAGTATTGCCTCCCTCAATTATCGGCGGCGAAGGCGCGGCCTCGCCTTGACTTTATTCGGCGACGCGTTTAGGAATTTAACTATTGGCATATCCAATTGGAACGCCGGGAGGGCCTCATGGAATCGTCTTGGTTGAAAATTGGTTTGCTGGCGTTGTGTTGCGTCTGCGCCGTCGGCTTTGGTTGCGATCGAGACGATGACGACGACGCGGCCGACGACGACGACGGCGACGACGATGATGCCGACGACGACGGCGATGACGATACGACCGGCGACGACGACGACATCGGCGACGATGATGCCGACGATGACGCGCCCCCCGACGACTTCTGGGCGCCGGAACCGTCCGACGATGTCGGCGTGTTTGTCAGCACGACCGGCAGCGACGACAACCCGGGCACGATGGCTGCGCCCAAACGCACCGTCGCCGCGGCGATCGCGCTGGCCGAGGCCGAGGACAAAGACGTTTTCGTCGCCGCCGGCGCGTATGCGCAGACGCTGACAGTCGCCTCAGCCTCGCTCTTCGGCGGCTACCAACCAGGAACCTGGACGCGCGACATCGACACGTATGTCACCACGCTCGCTCCAGCCGGCAGTCCCGCGGTCACCGTCGCCGCCGCGACGAGCGATCGGATCGTCGTCGAAGGCTTCACCATCGACGCCGGCGTCGTAGTGAATCATTCGCGCGGCGTTTTCGTCGACATCGCCGATGCCGTGGTGCTCAGCCGCAACAATATCTACACCGCCGACGTTTTCGGTTTCGCCAGCAGCGCGTCCACCATCGCGGTGGATACCGCGATATGCAACAACCTGTTGGTCGAAAAATGTCATATCGTCACCGGCAAAGCCGATGCCGATTTCATCGCCTTGGCCTGGAATGAGGGCATCGCCATGACCTGGGATACCGGCGCGCTGACCGTGCGCGACAGCGTCATCGTCTTGGGCGAAGGCGAGAGCTTCGACCTGACCGCCGCGGTCGACGCGCGCGGCACGAGCCTGACGCTGGTGAACAACGTCATCGCGGCCACCGACAAGGATTGGGGAACCGGCGTCGAGGTATGGTTCGAAACGCGGTCGATTCTGCTGGTCGGCAATCTCATTTCTGGTTTCGCCAATGGGGTCGATATTTATCCTTACCCCGGCGCCACGGACGACGACCGCCGGCTGATCGGCAATACGATCGTCGGCCGGCCCACGCACAACCTGTCGCTCTTCGGCGTGCGGTTCAACCAGGGAACGATGATCGACAACGTGATCGTCGGCTTCAAGACGTCGTTGGATTGCTCCGGCGGCAACCAATCCGATACGCTGCGGTTGCTGCACAACAATTTCGCGCGCTGGCCTCAGGACGAATCGTTGCTCGATTTGGGCGACCTCACGATCGTCGATATCGACGAGGTTAACGAATGCGGTTGGAACAGGTGCCTGGAGGCGAGCGGCAACATCAGCGCCGATCCGCAGTTCGTTTCGCTGAACGACCCGCACCTGAGCGCGACCAGTCCCTGCCGCGACGCGGGCCTCGATCCCTCGCCCTGGTTCGCCGGTCCGGAGATCGACCGCGACATCGACGGCGACCCGCGCCCCGCCGGCGCCGCCTGGGACATCGGCGCGGACGAGTACGCGGCGGACTGATCCGCAAGCGGGCGGCGGCCGATGGCGGGACGCTTTGCTCAACCTGAGGCCCTTTATTTCCCCAACAAATGGTATATTTAATAGGTATTCTCGCATCCGACCGGCCGCACCGGTCGTGCCGCAACCCAGCAATAAATCGTCAGTTGAACTGGGGGAGGGTCCCATGAAACGCAAGATTTGGCTGTGGATCTTGGGAATCGTCGCGGTCCTTTTCATCGTCGGCTACGTCGCCGTGCGGCCCTATCTTCAACCGCCCAAGGAAAGCAAGGAAACGCTCGAGGCGCGCTACGCCGAGTTCCGCCTGACCGCCGCCGCCCTGCAATCGCGGCCGGGCACGCAGATGAAAGACCTGGTGGCGCTCATCGACGAGCTGCAGCCGATCTTGATTAAAGATACCGTACCGGAAAAGGCGCTGATGGGCTTGTTCTACGGAAAGGACGTTCCCTGCCCCAGTTATAACCTCGAGGATGTCCGCAACTCCGCCGCCGACATCCAGGCGGTGCTCGCGCAGGACGATCGCCTGAAGGCCATCCTCGGCGAAGGCTTCGCGCCGCAGCAGGATGTCGACCTTATGGCCGACATGCCGAATTTCTCATGGGTCCGCAAATACGTCTACGCGCAGTTGGCGGGCGCGGTGCTGGAGGTCGATCAAAACAAGCCGGGCGCGGCGATCGAGCGTATCCTGCGCCTGCTGCAATTGGCCGACGGCCTGATCGCCACGCCGACGGTCATCTACACCTTCGTGGGCGTCGCCTTGGTCGATCGCATCGACGAAATCGTCGTCGAGCTCGCGCCGAAATTGCCGCTGGAGGAACTGGCGCGCCTGCGCGAAGCCGTCGCCAAACGGCCCGATGTGGTCGAAGCCATGTTCCCGGCGTTGCGCGTGGAGATCGTTTCGGCCGCCGACGCCTTCGGCGATCCGGCGAAGGTCAAGGAACATTTCACCACGAACATTCCCGCGCTCGGCCGGTTTTGGCCGATCCTGCAGTACACCGGTATCGTACGCGACGCGCGCTGGAGCTACCTGAGCCTGACGACGCGCATCTTCGATTTTTACGACCGCTGGCGGCAAAGCGGCGTGCCAAACCCGCCGCCGGTGCTGGATAAAGCGATCGGCGGCGAATTCAAATACAATGTCGCCGCCGCCATCGCCGTCCCGAATTATCAGTCCATCCTGGAAAAATGCTACCGGACGAACGTCCATAACAAGGCCGTGCTCGCCGCGCTCGACGGACAACTGGCCGCCCGCCACGCCGGCACGCGCGAAAAGCAGGAGACGCCCTACGACGACACGCACCGCATCGTCATCGACGGCGACCGGGGCTGCATCGTGACGGTGGGGGAATAGTCAAAACCTTTCGTCCGTCGATTATCGCCGGCTATTTCGGAAACAGAAACGCGATCCCCTGCGCCGCGCCCCACAGGCCCAGCGCCACCGCGCCGATCAGCAGGCCGTAGCGGCGCCAGGTGGCCATCGTCGCCGGTTTGCCGTCGGTGGTCTTGCCGTCGAACCAGCGGATGTCCGCATAGCGCACGGCAACCATCGCGATCGCCAGCAGCCAGAAAAGCAGGTCGATGATCGTCAGTCGCGCCTGGCGTTTGTACCCGATTTCCACCGCTAAGATAATCAGCGGCAGCGCGCCGATGATCCAAAAAACGCGGACCAGGCACCCGATCGCATTGTCGTGTTGGGGGGGTTCTTCGGTGTGCGGTTTGCCCATGGCAGCCCTCCGGTGTTGGACGTCACGCACCGGACGGCTTGTCCCGCCGGTTCGTCGACGCACCGGATAGCGGCCCGACTACCCGTAACTTATTAGCCTGCAACGGAACAATTCCGCGCACCCATTCCCTTTGTAGCGGAACAAGCGCGGCGGCGCAACCGGTTTTTCCCCCGCGCCTCCCGGTTGCGGCCGATGATGAAAGAAATTATCCTGGCCGATGAGATCGCTTTACCGGGCGGTCGGTCCGGACCGGGAGGGAGCGCGTGAATCGATATCTTCTGATTATCTTGTGGATAATTGCCGTCGGTTGCTGCCTGTTTGCCTGCACCGGCGACGATGACGACGACTCGTTGAACGACGACGATGCGACCGACGACGACGACGCTTCGCTCGACGACGACGAGGCGCTTGACGACGACGATCCCCTCGACGACGACGGCGACGCGCCGGATGACGACGAGGACGACGACACGTCGGACGACGATGATGCCGCCCCCGACGCCTGGACCGATCCGGAGACCGGGTTGACCTGGTTGCGCGACGTTCCCGCGGGCATGACCTGGGACGAAGCGCACCTCCATTGCGCCGCGCTGCCTGCGGTGGACGGACAGGCCTGGCGCATGCCGACGATCTCCGAATTGCGCGGCCTGATTCGCGGCTGCGCGTACTCCGAAACCGGCGGTCCCTGCGGCGTGTCCGACGACTGCCTCGACGGCCCGTGCCACAATTGGTACTGCAACGGCTGCGCGTTCAACGGCGGACCCGCCGACGGCTGCTATTGGCCCGCCGACCTCAACGGCGCCTGCACTTGGTACTGGTCCGCCTCGCGCGTGACGGGGTACGAGCGCGACGTCTGGGGCGTCTTTTTCCGCCTGGGCTTCATCAACAGCTATTCCATGGATGAGAAATATTTGATTCGGTGTGTGCGACCGTAATAACGAGCCGCCCGACACGTCCGCGCCTTTCCCCGGAACGGCAAATATGACCATGGCTGCGGCTGCGTCCTTCGACGCGAGAGTCCGGCGCAGACCGACCTGTATGTCTTCGGCGAAAACGCCCCCGCCCGCCGGACCAAGGGCCGCCACAACTTCCACTTCGGGTATTGAGGCGCCGCGCGGGCCGTGCGGTCAGGCGTTTTCCAACGAGTCGACCAGTCCCTCGTATTTCTCGTGGATGAGCGCGGCGTCGAAGTCGAAGCCCTCTTGCAGCATCCGGTCGCGCTCTTCCTTGGTGAAAAGCTCCATCACCGGCAGAAAGAAATTCTTGTCTTCCTTGGCGATGTGGCGCGGGTAAAAATCGACCAGGCGGGCCAGAATGTCGTGCACTTCCTTGCCGGCCGCACGGTCGCCGGCCTCGTAGCGGTTGCGCGCCGCCACCAGTTCGGCCACGGTGGTCCGACCGAGAACATGTTCTTGAATCAGCTCGTTCATGATGCGTTTCTGCTCCGGCGTCAGCGGCTTCTTCTCCAGCTCGCGGAACAGGATGTCTTCCTCTTTCCCGTGGTGGCAGCGGTCGGCATAGGTGCGGATAAAATCCACCGCCCGGTCGATAAACAGCACGTCGACCTCCTGCGTGCGGTCGATCGTTTCCAGTTCGCGTTTGATCCGGCGGATCATCCGTTCGATCAAGCGGTGCTCGATCATCAGCGGGCCGATGGGCATCATGTTTCTTCTGATTTCCATGGTCATCCTCCTTTTTTTATGCGGAATCGGCGCGGGCCGATCGCCGCTCAGATGATTTGATCGATGGTCGTGTTCGTCAGCAGCGCGTCGAATCGTTCCATGATCGGCTGCCATTGCCGATGAATGCCGCACGTGCCGTCGCACTCCACACGGCCTAGAAAACATTGCCGGTATACGGCGAGATCCATGAACGGCGCGACGACCTCGCGCAAGATGATCTCCGCGGCCGGCCGCGCCGGTTGAAACCCGCCGTTCGTCCCGCGCACGGAAACGACCAGCCCCGCGCGCGCCAGTTGATGCATGATCTTCGAGAGAAAAGTCGGCGGAATGTCCATGGCTTCGGCGATGACCTGCGCTCGAATCGGCCCTTCGCCCTCCCGGCTCGCCAGATACCCCATGGCCCGCAATGCGTAATTGGCGGTTTGCGACAGCACTCACCCCTCCTCGTTCACGTTCTAGTTCAAATATATGACTTCATCATCTATTTGTCAAGTATTGAGCGATTTTATTGGAGTTCTGGAGTTCTGGGGACACCCATAACAGCCATAAGATGGGAGCATAGGGTAAAAGAGTAAAGTGTAAATTTTCAGTCCCGGACGCAACGGAAGCCTTGGTCGAGGGCCCGATACCTCGGAATGGCGAGGCAGCTGGCACGGTGCGACGCGCGCAGGTGCCACACGTCGCTGAAAAA